>Ga0098048_1001623_pt1 | contig 9751 bp, 11 predicted proteins | sample 13_taG_FD_75052 | JGI IMG/M metagenome (GOLD analysis project Ga0098048, IMG submission 75052) | Marine viral communities from the Subarctic Pacific Ocean - 13_ETSP_OMZ_AT15268 metaG | ecosystem: Environmental > Aquatic > Marine > Oceanic | place: Pacific Ocean | collected 2015-01-16 | reverse complement strand
TCACACCCACCTCCGTAACTGAACAGAAGAGACTGTTTATGTATTACCTAGGAGAGTCATGATAGAGATCAAGATAGGTGACTGTTCTCAAAGGCTCAAGGAGATAGAGGACAACTCGATAGACGCGATCATCTGTGATCCTCCTTATGGTCTTAAGTTTATGTCTAAGACTTGGGACAACATTGGAGTCGGGTCTCAACAGAGAGAATGGCATAGAACTTGGCTGACCGAAGCCTATCGAATACTCAAGAAAGACGGTGTCCTAAAGGCTTTCTCAGGTACAAGAACCTTCCATCACCTATCGCTCATGATGGAGATGATCGGGTTTGAAGACTTGAGAGTCGAAGCATGGGTTTACGGTAGCGGGTTTCCTAAGTCGCACAATCTATCTAAGCAGTTTGAGAAGAAACTCGGAGTTGAAGGTGAGATCATAGGCTATAAATCAGGTGTGATAGTTGAGGACTCTCAAGGATATGGAGGCATAGCGAGGGGTGGGGTCGGTATTGTTCAGAAAAATGCAATGATACCTGTAAGAGATCTAGTCTCTGACGAAGCCATCAAATGGTCGGGTTGGGGTACGGCTCTAAAACCGAGCTGGGAGCCAATCTGCATAGGATATAAAAGATGATAGAATACCTGAAACTCATGATCACTCCTCCTGTCCCACACGCAAATGTTATCGTCTCGCACCCTTCAGACATCGCATACGATGAGTTGACTAGTGCTTCCGTACATGGGGTCATATTATTAGGAGAACCTTCTGAGAGCGAGTCTGAGAAACTTCTAGATATATTGAAGCCTGGATCTCATGTCATTATGATTCCAGAAAGTATAGGTCACAGAGGTGTGATGTGTCTAGAGGACGCTGGTCTTGAAGTGCGAGATTCAATCTATGTCGCAGAAGATCCAGAGTCCTTCCATTATTGCTCAAAGTCGAACAAGTCTGAGAGAGAGTCTGGATTAGTTAAAAAAAGTGAGGGTGAGCGCACAAACGATCATCCGACGGTTAAACCTATAGAGATCATGGAGTGGTGTCTGAGAGACTTATCTGATGACTCTCAAGTAGTAGACCCTTTTCTCGGCAGTGGTACGACAGCACTCGCATGCGCGCGACAACACATAGATTGTGTTGGTATAGAGTTACAGACTCCGTACGCAAATATCTCGACAGCGCGCGCTAAACATTGGTCACCTCTCGGTACTGAGATCAAGTCAGAGGCAGACTTCAGATTGAGAGAGGCTAAGAGCAAGTCGGGTCAGAGATCACTTTTTGATTAAAATCTCAGTTAGTTTCTCTGAGTGAACTGTCAACGCGCGATAAGAGTATGGGAGAAGAGTAAGGAGACTTCTCAGTCTCCTCGCAGACTACCCGTACACTTCAACTTAAACTGTTTTGTTCCTTTCCCAGATCGACTTGACTCTTGAAGTTTAAGTAGATTTCTATAACAAGAGAAATGGTGTCCTAAAGGCTTTTACCGCTCCATCTGCGACCCTCCTTTCTGATTTCATCCCATCGTCTCTTGATATCCTTGAAGCGCATGGTGTCAGCCATCGCGTCGAGATCGACAGGCTCATTAGTCATCACCCACGTCAGCAAGATGGTGGAGTATTTCTTCTGAGCGTAAAACTTATATCGACGATGATCTAGGATCAGAATAGGCTCTTCCATGTAGTCGTCAAGATCTGAGTGAGCGAGTTGATCTTTGCTGTCTTGTATGAAGCTGTGGTTGAGATATTCTTTAAACTCTTCCCAAGTCTCTTCATCGCGCGCTGTGTGACTGACTTTGGTGACACTGTTAATCCAATGATGAAAATGTTTTCTTCCCCAAAGATATCCAGCGTTCATTCCATAACTCGCGATGACGTTTGGCTCACTCGCCACTGAGAGTATTCCGTATTGCAGGAATTTATCCATGATTTTCTCCTTAAGAGGGAGCAGATTGTTAAGAGACTGAGTAGTCTCAATATCTATATCGTCTGCACAGCGCTCACTCGGAGAAACTAGCTCTTTACCGATAGTCTCTTTATACTCAATCTCTATCGTCAATCTTTGATAACATTCTCATTCACACCAAAGGAAAATCATGAGAAGAACGGCATCACAAGACATCCGTAATCTTGAAACAAGGATCGCAAACCTTGAAAATAAGTCAGCCAGAGCGACAAAAATAATGGTGCAGGAGAAGCAATTAGAGGATAGCTTCGGGACTTATGAGGAGACATCCAGAGAAAGCACTAGAATGAGTCCTAGAGAACTCTTCTCAAGAGTAAGTGAACTCAGTCACATCACTATGGAGACTTCTTCTCATACTGTTACCTTTACAGGTCGAACTCCTTCAGACAAGATTGTTGAACTATCTGCATCAGCTGGAGTGCTACTAGAATCTATGATAAAGGATCACTTCTTAAAAGGTGTGTATGTACAGTCGCTGACCACCTAAAAAATCGGTCATCCTCTTTATGCATGATACCCATGCGCTTGATCTTACCCGCCTTCTTACCTCTAACGTAACGCTCTAGGGAGGAGAAGTGCTTGATCTCAAGTTCTGATAGATCCTCTCCTGAGATCGATCCTTCAAGGAAAAGCCAAAATCTAGCTGAAGCGCGCGCCACCCAAAAGGCGTCCGCTTGGTGATTGTTCCAGCGCTTCGCTCCTTGACCTTCGGTTGCTCTTTTGGCTGCCTCTACCATATCTGACTTACCCATCTTCCAACCTCTAGGTCTGTTCATGAAGTCGAGTGCGTGGGCCTTCACTTGATTAGGGCTCAGATACACTGTATCCACCTTTTGACCCATGAGAGCTTCGTTACTGTATAGGAACAAACCATACATACCTTCAGAGTACAGATCATTGAAGATAGGGGACTCAATACCTACCCTCAAAGTACCTTCCTCTTCCTCATATTGCTCTTTGAGTTGCGCGACAAGAGCAGAGAGCGAGTCTCTGAGGTAAATGTATCTTTGCAGGAACATCATGTCTGTTCCAGTCTTCATCGTACCTTTATCTAGATAACTACCATCATCTCTGATGAGCGTCCATCCAAAGTTGCGAAGACTAGGATCTAATCCGAGTATCATTTCATATCTCCTTTCTCAGATATTTTATAATACGAGATCGCTCGCATACTATAAGAACATCATTCGCTAACATCGATAATTGGGAGGCCAGATGGCAAAGAAGAAGGCAACGCCTAAAAAAACAACAAAGAAGAAGACGGATCTCGCAAAGGTAGCGAGTGATCTCAAGACGGTTCTAAAAGAGGACCACGTCGTTGAGTTGGATGACTCTTCTCTCACGAAATCTATTCCACACATCTCGACAGGTGCAATCGCACTCGACTATCTTATCGGAGGTAGAGAGAACAAGCATGGAGTCCGTCCCTGCCCTGGGATACCGCGCGGTCGTATGACAATGCTTTACGGACTCCCAGGTGCGGGTAAGACTACCATCGCGCTCCAGACCTGCGCTGTCATCTGCGCTGAAGGTGGTACTGCAATCTATGTGGATTGGGAGAACGAGGTTGATCCTGCATACGCGAGCGCGCTCGGTGTGCCTATCTCGGACAAGTCGAGTTTTCTTCTCGTACAACCTGACACGCTAGAGGCAGGTCTCATCTTTATGTCGCGCATGGCAGCCGAAGGTGTTGATCTTATCGTGATGGACTCTGTAGGTGCCGCCGTACCAAAGGCTCAGTTTGAAAAGCAAGATGGAGAGACGATGGCTATCGGTCTCAACGCTCGTATGTGGTCTACTTATCTGCCTAAGTTTAAGAAGGTTGTTAAGAAGTACGATACCGCTGTTGTCGCGATCTCACAGCTTCGATCTAAGATCGGAGGTATGGGAGGATTTGGAGGTCCGACTCATGAGCCTCAAGGAGGTAAAGCGTGGAGATTTTATAACTCTCTACAGATCATGCTCAAGGTAATAGGGTCCGAGAAAGGTAAGGTCTGGAACCCAATCCAAGGAAAGTACGTCGATTCACTTATCGGATCGAAGGTGCGCGCTAAGTTAGACAAGTGCAAAGTCTCATCATCTCTTAAGAATGAGATTGACTTCTTCTTGATCTCAGGCTCAGGAGTCGATAACTCGCGCACTGTGATTGAGCTTGGGATCAGTACGGGTGTGATCAAGAAGAAAGGCGCTTGGTTTTCATGGCAAGGTCCAGAAGGTGAGATCAGATCTCAAGGACTGCCCGCTTTTATCAACGCTGTAGAGGATCATATCGACTCTATTTTCGCTTCCGTGAGACCTTATTTATCAGACCCCGCTCTGCGTGAAGAGAGCGCTGAAGAAGAGGTTGTCGATGACCTAGATGATGATGAGGATCTAAACTCAATGCTAGAAGATTTAGGTATGTGATCAATCCACCTTTTTCGATCATCGATCTATATAATAATAGAAGATCGAAAGGGGTTTTGACCATGAAGATTAAGATTAAGAACTTCCAATCTCTCAAGGAAGTTGAGTTGGACGTGCAAGGTCTGACTACAGTCACAGGAACAAACAACACAGGTAAGAGTGCCTTGACGAGAGCACTCTATAACGCTTTCAGTTCTGCGCGCGGATCTACGTTCGTAAGACAAGGGGAAGATCACTGCACCGTCGATATCGACTTTGACGGTGCAGGGTTTGTGTGGGAGAAAGGTAAGAAAGTAAACCGATATCTAGTCTCAGGCAGAAGACTAGATAAAGTAGGTTCTGAAGTGCCTGTTGAGGTATCAGACCTAGGAGTCAGATCTGTTACCGTTGACGGTAGAGAAGTATGGCCTCAGTTTGCCAAGCAGTTTGATCAGTTGTTCTTACTCAACCAACCAACTTCCACTTTAGCCAGTGCTCTCTCTGATGTTGAGACAATCGAAAAACTAGATAAGGCACTTGATCAAGCAAGAAGAGAGACGAGAGAGTTCTCTTCAAAGATCAAGTCAAAGAGGGAAGACCTACATAGCGAGAGAGAGCGTTTAAAACTCTTCCGAGATATACCAGATGTCGAAGTCGTTATAGATGACTTAATCTCATTACAGAGCGATCTCGACGCTCTGTTAATAGATCTAGAGAGAATAACGGTGATGCATAAGTCGCTAGAAGAGATCTCCGTTACCTCACAGATCTTATGTGAGTCGAATGTTGAGCTTCCTGACTTAAGTCGCATTATTACCTTGAACAATCAGTTAAATCGCGCAGAAGATTTGAATAGAGCACTCGCCAGAGAGTCCCTAAAAGAGATGATGATTGAGGTAGGTATAGAGAGTTATCCAAATATAGATGTTCGATACTTTAAAGGTGTCGAGAAGATAAAAAACAAGATCAAGACTCTGGAAGAGATATCACTTGAACGTAAGAGATTTGTAGGGATAGAATCCTTGCCTACAAATGTAGATCTACCTGACATACAATGTCTCACGGACGTTGATAAGACGCTGAAGAGCGCGGAGACTCTCTCCAAACTCGATATAGGTATGAACCAAGCTCTGAGTCAAATCGAAGAGATTACAAAAGACATAGAAGAGATAAGATCGCACTTTGGCGATAACTGCCCACTATGCGGAGAAGGTAGTCACGGATGATAAAGTTACTGTGGAGAACCGACGTTCACCTCGCAGATAAAACACCGCGCAGACGCACAGGAAACTGGACAGATGACGTGGTTGAGAAACTGAAATGGGTAGGACGTAAAGCTACGGAGATTGACGCTGACGCCGTTGTAGATGGAGGTGACTTCTTTGATGTTAAGTCACCTTCAAAGAACTCACACGCGCTCGTACAAAAGGCTTTCCAATCTCATGAGAGATATACTTGTCCTATATACGGACTTGTCGGCAATCACGACGTAAAGTACGGAAAGTATGAGTATCTACCAGAACAACCTCTAGGGGTACTATTCTCGTCTGGACTTTTTCAAGAGTTTGGAGGTAAGAAGGAGAAAGTCTTCAAGAAAGACGGACTCAAAGTGCGTCTAGTTGGAGTACCATATCACGGCACTGAATATGACTTCAGCGCTCTAGAAGAGATCGAGAGAGGTGATGAAGATTATCTCATCGTCGCTTGTCACTTGTTAGCGCGCAAAGGGTCGACAGGTACTATGTTTGAAGGAGAAGATATAGTCGGGTATGACTTCTTGAACGGGATAACTCAAGTCGATTGCTGGTGCTTTGGGCATTGGCATAAAGATCAGGGAGTGGCCAAACTAGACAATGGAGCGTATGTGATAAATACAGGATCACTCACTAGAGGAGCGCTTCATCTTGATGATCTAGATCGTAATCCTTGCGCCGTCGAGATACAGTTTGATAAGAACGGTATTCACGTCGTGAGACATGACGTGCCTGTACGTTCAGCAACCGACGCTTTTAAAGTGGAGATCGCACTCGCCGAGAAAGACGATAAGGCGCGCATGATCGAGATCGCAGATAGAATGAAGAAAGTCTCTGCAAAAGGATGGACTGAAATGTCTCTTGAGGAACGGATCAAAAACTCTGGACTACCTTCAGAAGTGATTGAGAGAACACTCTCTTACCTCTAAGTCTCCCGCGCTCTTACTATAAGAGAGCATGTCAAAACATGTCGATCTCTTGTATGATGAAGGAGCAATAATGGAGCGTAGAACACACTTTAACGAGGTAGAAGAGATGCGAAGATTATATTGGACTCACGTCAAGATCATGAAAGAATGTCCTCAGCGTTATCTGTGGTATAAAGGTCACCCGAACCACGATGTGGGCGGAGGTATGGGTAAACGTAAACCTCTACCTCCTGAGGAGCAGAGATCGTCGGAGCACCACCTATTGATGGGTAGTGTCCTCTCAAAGGTTGTGGAGTATGTCTACAACCGAGAGCTTTGGAGAGAACCTGCTACTCTCATGCAAAAGGCTGAGGAGATAGCGCGTCATGAGTTTGGATTGGGGGAGTCTGAATACTACTGCTTATGGACTTACATGACGCGCGACGAAGCACTTCAGACTTGTGTCGATGGAGCTAAGAACTTTATCCGAATCATGAAACACAACAAGTTGCTCGGACCGTGGAACAGATCTGAATATAAGATGACACCAGCGCTCAATAACTATGTGAGCATAAGCGGTATCGCAGACTTGATCATTAGAGATAAGGACGGAGGAATCCATATCATTGACGGTAAGAACGCGATGACTCCTAATAAGTATGAGGACCCCGATCAGTTAAGGTGGTACGCGCTCGCCTTTCTACTTCAATATAGGGTGATGCCGAAGCGTCTCGCGTTCTTCTACTTTAGGTATCCGCACACCATACCTCCAAAAAATCATGACCCTGAGACATGGACGGGGATGGTAGAAGTTCCGCTCAGTAAGGATGATCTAGTGCGATTGAAGCAGACCGCCGAAGAGGTATCTAAGAAGATACACTTTGGTGATAAGTTTGAAGCGATACCAAAGGCAAAGCATTGTAATATGTGCCCTTACGAGTCGGTCTGTACTGAGAGACAGACACAGAAGGCTGCTAATATCGCGAAGAGAGCCGAGCGCGCTAAGAACAAGAAACCAGTGTTACCTGAAGGGTCAGGTAGTTTTGGTACTCTAAAACTATAGGTGTATATTATAAAAGATCCGAAAGGAGAGTTGAAATGGACATTAACTCGATGGTCGAGCGCAAAGCTGACCTTGAAAAGAGACGAGAGCGCCTACTCACAAAACTTGAGATCGCTAAAGAGAAGCGCGCTCAAGTACATGCCGAGTTACAGGAGATGGGTATCGATCCTGAAAAGGTTGAAGAAGAGATAATGACACTCAAACAAAAGAAAATCGCCCTAGAAGAAGATATCAGACGTAAAATCGAAGACGCAGATGCCGTCTTAAATAAGATAGAAGAAAGGATTAACACCCTATGATAGTTAAGATCGAAGTCTCAAGCAATGACTTGAAAGAGACTCTAAACATCGCTCAAGCGACGCTCTCCTCGGAGAGCGACATCACGTCTCACTTCCTATTCTCTTGCGTGGGACAGAAAGTCTTCGTGCTCTCATCAGAGCTTCCTAGAACCTTCTCAAAGATCCCTTTAAATGGAGCAAAAGTCACTTATGATGAAGACTCTGAAGAACTCGCTGAAGAACTCGCTTCATTTACAGTCAACGGTAAGCGCCTGCTTAAAGCATCTACTGTCGCTCAAGGAGTGATCTCGATTGAGCATGAGAACGGAGAGGTTAAGTTCTCAAGTGACCATGGGGTCTTGACGTTCGGTTCACTCGATCCGCATGCGTTCCCAGGTTGGGAGACACGTCTCTCAAAGGTAGAGGAGAACTCAAGTTGGAAAGTATCTGCCGACGTACTTGCTGATATCTTAGTAGGACTTAAGCCTTACGTGTCCGAAGATGAGGTCAAGAGAAGTGAGTTATGTCTCATCGCCTTCATTGAAGGTATTGCCTATGGATGTGATGCGTTCGGTCTCGGTATGGCGAGACACGAAGAGATCAAGGATGTTGATGGGGTGAAGATCCACGTTAGAGATATTGGATCTATGTACAAATACCTCCGAGCGCACAGCGGGAACGACGTGACTGTACTCTCATCCCCTCAAGCGACCTTCATGTCCATGGAAGACGGAGCAGTATATGGATTCATGGATCTCCCCTCTAGGTATCCAGACATTACGAAGAAATACAGTGATGCCTTTGATTACAAACCTGCGCGCGTTTGGGCTCTAGATAAAGGACGCTTCCTAAGCGCGATCAGCTTCCTTTCAGCAGGAGCGAGCGGTACAGATACAACATGCACCTTCCTTGATAGTCTCAGTGAGCCTCTTGCTCCTCCTAGACTTGAGATGCAGTCTGAGAGCGGTAGAGGTGTACTCGGATATGATCTCCAAGAGACATCAGTCACTCCTATATTGGAAGATGGAGTATCTCTTAAGGAAGGTGACTCGTCTCTCATGTCAACGCTCGGTGAGCGCATGATAGTGGAGGATATGATCCTACGAGAGAAAGGTGAAGAGAAGCAAGACATCCCAACATTCAAGTTTAACTCTGCTTCGTTTAAGCGTATATTAGATACGGTAGAAGAGACGATCTACTTCGGGGTAGAGCGTGAAGGAGCCAACCGAGGGTATCTTGTTTTTAAAGTTGATCAACCTTCAGGTGTTCAAATCGCATCTGTAGTGGGTTGGGTAGAGTAAGAGATAGACAATGACTGTAAGCGACTTAGAGAGTAGACTACATCACCTAAAATCTCTCAAGTCGTTTACAGAGTCCAGAGTGAACCGACTTGATAACGAGATCACTCTACTTGAGTCCGAGAATGATGTAGTCATTCAGTCTATAGCGCTCTTAAACCGCCTCTCCGAAGAGGAAGTAGATAACGGTATAAAGACATACATCTCTCTGCTTGAAGAAGGCTTAAAAGCTATATTTCCTGACCAAGAAGTGGGAATGTCTGGAGAAGTCACCCGTAAGCGCGGAAAGGTGTGTCTAGAACTGATGACGACCTTTAAAGGTATGGACGGTATAGAGGTCGAAGGTAAAGGTACGGAAGCCTTTGGCGGAGCTGTAGCAACGATACAGAGTTTATTGTTAAGGATCGCGCTCATCTTGAAGTCTAATCTTCGCCCTATATTGTTTCTTGATGAGACGTTTCCTGCTGTAGACGCTGATAGAGTCGACCTGCTGATCGACTTTCTCAAGACTCTCTGTGAGCGATTAGATATGCGTATCTTATGCGTGACTCACAACAGCGCTCTAACAGAGAGATCTGATCGTAGCTATCACTTAAAGAAGACAAGTAAAGG
>Ga0098048_1001613_pt1 | contig 9788 bp, 5 predicted proteins | sample 13_taG_FD_75052 | JGI IMG/M metagenome (GOLD analysis project Ga0098048, IMG submission 75052) | Marine viral communities from the Subarctic Pacific Ocean - 13_ETSP_OMZ_AT15268 metaG | ecosystem: Environmental > Aquatic > Marine > Oceanic | place: Pacific Ocean | collected 2015-01-16 | reverse complement strand
TCGATGTGCTTTTCTATGCTTTCCTTAATTGATTAGCGTTTAGGCGGTTTTCTTCCAAAAGAGTCTCTTACAAGATTGCACTGAGTAAACGTGCCTTGAGAGTCTATTTTATGGCATATATCCGTTATAATATATAGACCTCCATCTCGTCGGTCAATATCAGAGGTGTTTTTCTTTTCAAGACCGGGAGAATCAACATGTATTGCATCACCTGCATGTAAGGAAAAGTTTCCAGCGATGGTGATGCTGGCTCTCATGGAATACAATTGATTGTATCTCATCATGGACTGGTTTGCAATTTGTCCATACTCAAAGTTTTCCTCTCCTGACTTTTCTATCTGTTGATCAGAGTCACCAGTAGGAGCCGTTCCTTTGTCTAACAAAAAGTATTGTGTCCTAGAAAAATCTTTGTTCTTTCCTGGGATATCAAACTCTTTGTTTCTGTTCTCCTCTCCGAGTGGTAATTCCTTTCCACCCATCTTAAGAGATCCTTCAGTTTGACTAGTGCTAGGTGCTTTTACTTCATAGTAACATGTAAAAGGATCGAAGAGAACTGTTCGGTTAGAGAAGGTTCCCATCTTTAACTTGTCTTGGACATTCACATTATTATTTTTATTAAACTTAAGAACCTTCTGATCATATCCCTCTGGAATATTCTTACCAAATGAGTCTGGTGTTTCATTATAAATCAATTTTGTTTTTGCCTCTTGCTCTAAGAGACCATCAATTGATTTAAAGAAAAATCCCTCTGAAGTTTCATAGAAAAAATAACCTGCACTGGTTCCAAGTTTTTGACTCTTAGCAGACACTCCTTTTTTAGACAACCAGTTAATTGTATAGAAAGACTTTTTATTATTACCAAAGAAATTGAAATTGTTTATCGTATCTTCTACATCAACTTTCTTTTCAGTCTTTAAGTAATCTTGGCTTGTAAGTATAGTTTTAATATGATCCGAAACTTTTCCGTCCATCCTCTTTGTGATTCTCACTTTCTCATTCATGATAAACTCTTTTGATACCAACTCAAGTCCCACAAGAGACTGCTGTGTTTTGTTGTCTATTGGAGTTATCTTATTTACATAGAGAATCAACTTCGGTTGATCGCCAATAACATTTTCAGCATTATCTTTAAACTTTATCTCTACTCTCTCTTGGCCAACAAGAGGCAGACCCTCAAGAACATTCTTATCATTTATACTATTTCCACTGTCACCAAATATTAAACTTACACGAATAGTATCACTCATAATACTTTCAAAATACTGAAAGTCAACGATACCATCAAGTAAGCTAACAGTATCTCCTGGATTTTTATTGGAGTGTAGAGTTACCTGTTGAAAACTTTGAGTTGGATCTGAAAGTTTTGTTGCTATCTGTGCCATTTTATATTACCTCGTACTACTATTTACCCTTGATAATCCAAGAAGTCAAAAGAATTATCATACGAATCAGACCCTGATGACATAGCAAATGATGGCATAGGAGATTGCTCTTCACTCATATTATTTGTTTCTTCAGAAGACTCATCTACCATGACTGTTTGTGGAGCTCCCTGTTCATATGATGCGTATTGTTGTAAAGCACTCTCAACTCCTTTTGCATCTCTTGCTTGGTTCAGTGCCATCTGTAGTCCAGGTGCTACCTGCCCAAGTGCTGCAGTGGAGTCAGCATCAGTAACGAACTCCTTACCACCAAGGTTGGCAAACAATCCTTTACCAATAAATCCACCCTTGTCCTTCACCTCAATATGCATATGAGTTGGGTGTCCATGTCCTCCAGGTCCTTGTTTTTGGCCTGGAGAATACATACCACCCCAACTATCATGGATAAGCATATTGATGACAGGATTGTCCTGAAGAGATGTCAAGACAGAACGATATCTTGCTTTAGAATCTTCAAGAGATCCTCTCCAATCAGTTACATCAATAGCTCTACCTTCATAATGACCTCTTCCTTTATGGACTCTGGATACGGATCCCTTTCCAGGTGTGTATCTTCCACCAGAAGCCGTAGGTGTTTTAGTAAAGTCTGGATGCTCTGCAACAGAGAATCCTTGAGAGATTAAATCCTTACCAATATTGACAACATTAGAACCACTAACACTAATGTCTCCACCACTGGACGTGTCTCCGTCTCCAGGTGTATCTGATAGAGCGGGTGGTTGCACTGAGGGGTCTCCAATTTCAATCGCGGATGCTTCTCCTGTCGAATCTCCATATGCTTTTTTAATCTCTGCTGCTGTCTTACCGCCTTGACCATAGTAACTTGTATTAGTTCCAACTCTACCCTGAGCATCTGGACCAATTAAATTAGGGAATGATGCGAACTCGGGTGCTAACATATCAATAACCTTATCACTCATGCCCTCTGCTGCCAAGAGTTCTGGAGTAACTTTTCTCATCCTAGAAATCCTGTTAAGGATTAATCTATCTTGCATCTCAGGAGTGAACTTCTCAGAGGGATCTACACCTTGTTTTCCTATCTCTTCCTCTAAGACATAGGACATAAACTGATATCTACCAGTAGCATTAGAATCATATCCTGAACCATAAACATTTTCACCTTTATACATTTTGCTTTTTTGCATCTTAAGAACTTCTGCTATTGACATCTCTCCAGCAGCAAGTTCAGGTATCACCTTACCACCATAGAGAGTTCCATAACTTCCTGTAGTTCCTTCAGCAAAAGCAATAGCATCAAGCATCTTCTTCTGCTCTGCTGTTCCAAATTTTGAAGTTGTGGCACCAGTGGTTGGTCCTGGGCCCATAAATTCTCCAGTTGCAGAATCATATTCACCCTCACCTTCAGGTCCAGTAGTTCCAAATGAGGTGGTGCTTGGAGGTTTAGTCTCACTAACTTTATTAGATGCTTTCTTAAATGATTCTTGAACCCAAGATTCAACGTCCAGGAATGGTGGAGGAGTATCTACAACACCACCAGACTGGTATCCTATCATGCCCTTGGCAATTCTTTCATCACCAAGTCCCTCGTTAATCAGTAGATTTATACCGCGTCCAACATTATTAAAGTCAGTTGAATCGGGTTTTTCGCCTAAAATAATTTTGGAAGTAGCAGTTATGATTGGTCCAAAGAAATCATTCTTCGCAAACTCCTTATCAACGTCTGCTATCTTAGTTACTAATTGTTTTCCACCCTCACCCATCTTAGTTTCTTTACTACCAGTTCCAGCCCATCCTAAGAAATCCCACCATGCTCTATCTGATTTATCATCACCACCACTATCTTTAGGTGGTTCTTTTACCATTCTTCTGGATGGTTTCTTGAGGAAAAATTTCTTTGGTTTCTTCTTAGTTCTTTCAATCGTTCTTGTGACTGGTTTCCTACCAGGGGTAACACCACCACCCTCTTGCATCTTCTTGACCATTTCCTTGGTCGCTGCCTCATCGCCAAATAAATTTCCAAAAGATCCTTTTTCTTTGAAACCAAATCCAAGTGTTGCTACGTTCAGTAACTGACGAACACCTTCACGAACTCTGGCATCAAACTTGGCAAGGTTTTTTCTTTGCCTTGCCATCCCCTTGGTATCACCAAGGATAGCCATGATACCAAAGTTGATTAACTCAATAGCATATCTAAATGGTGCGCCAACAATATCAAGGAGAACCCCAAGACCATTAAGACTGTGATTTATAAATCTTGCACCTTGATATAATAACCAATCAATAGGTTTCCTTGGATCAACAAATGACTTCTCCTCATATCTTTTCTTTGCACCCCCTTCAAGGCCCTTACCAATTTTTCTGAGTTGGAAAGCACCTTCGCCTAATGCAGATGAAAGCAGACCAACACCAGCAACAACAGCAGCTGCAGCACCCAGACCAACTCCTGCACCTTTTGCAGCAGTTCCTGCCGCACCCTTCACAGCACCTTTAGCAGCAACCTTACCTGCTACCTTTTTTGCTCCTTTCTTACGGATAAAATCTAATAGTCCGCCATCATCAGACCCACCACCACTGGTTAGAGCCTCTACTGCCATGGATCCAGCGATTGTAGTCGCAAGGAATAGTGCAGTGCCAACTAGATTAGTGACCTTATCAAAGTTTTGTGCAAGTCCCTCTCCACCTATCGTCTTTATAAATCCACGGGTTGCATCAATTGCCTTATATCCCCAGTCAACAAAGGTGGCAAGTGCGTTGAATATTTGTAAACCTGCCTCAGCAAGAAAGTCCGTTACTGAGACTACGACTTTTAAAATTTTTGCCACTGTCTTTGCATTATCAATCAAAAATCCTACAAAGTAGTTCATTATAACACCACCAATAAAATTTTTGATAAAACCAAAGAGTCCCACCTTGGGCATCTTCAGTGGCATCTTTGGTTTCTTCTCAGGTTTTTTCTTCGGATCTTTTTCAAGACCCTCCTCTTCCTGTGCTCTTCTTTGATCTTGAAGTTCTTGTTTCTTCCTCTTCTGCTCGTCTTTCTCTGCTGCTAATGTTCCCTTGAGAATGCTTTCAATCTCTAGAACTTTAACATGAATTACTTTTAAAGGATCATCTTTACTAACAGCACTCGTTGATGCCATCTGTAATGGCTTCATAGGTTTTGCAAGTGCTGTTTTAGATGTAGGTCTTTTAACTAATCCGCCACCTTTCTCAGGTTCCCTCTGACCCATCACCTTTTCTGGTGCAATTGCAGAAGGTTTTACCTTCTTCTTACGACCAGTTATGTTTCTGGCCAGTGCCCCACCACCTACTCTTAATGCTGCTCCTAGTAATGCCATGTCTTAAAAACTAATCCCTAAGAGAGTAAACTTGGACTTACTACCATTACCAGCGTTCATCGCTGGAAGTTCAGATCCATTAGATGATTGTTGAGATTCACCTCCACCTTTAGAACCACCCGACTTAACCACCTGAACATTATTGCTTGGGGGTGTTGGTGGTTGTGGTGCAGACACCTTTGGTTGTGGTTGATTTGGTGATAACTTTGCTTGACTTTGTTGTTGCTTAAGTTTTTTAAAGTCCTCAAACTTCATACCCTCATCATCAGTAAAAAGGTCACCAGCTACTTTCCGATGTAGAGGATGATCTTCATTCATCACAATATTTCTATATTCTCCAAACAAACGGTCGTGCTCAGATTGTTTTGCCGCAGTCTTTTTCCTCTCTTCATCGCGGGCTTTATATTTGGCATCTATCTTTGCTCTGCCTGCCTTATCTTCATCAATATATCTCTGTTCTTCTGCTGTTGGTGTTCCTATATTTCCATCTCTAAATATGGTTTCAGTTTCACTAGGTTTAAACATACCACCGAGCATATTTTTCGCTCCCTCCATCATACCACCAAGAAATCCACCTGGTTTACCACCACCAGGTATTATATTACCACTCTTAACTCTGTTAAACTCTTCTGCAGATATCTTCTTACCATTTCTGGTGTACTGCATGTCAGGTGGCAATCCTTTTTTAGACTCCAATCTTGCTATTGCTGCCTGTGCTTGAGGTGAAAGATTTTCTCTACCAACAACCTTTCCTGTTGGTTTGGGTGCTGATGGTTGAGTCTGTCCTGACGCTCCTGCGCCATAAGTCTTATACAGTTTCTCCTTTAACTTCTGAGAGTATGCACCCTCTCCATGCTGTTTATCATAGGCAGCAATTTTCTTTTGGTCAGTGGACTTCATCAACTCAGCATGTCTCTTGTTTGCTGTTGCTTCAGCCTGTTGCAGTGCAGGTGTCATGTCACCTGCCATCATGCTGATTCCATCTTTTTCACCAATACCTCTGATAGCAAGGTCAAGTCTTCTTGCATTATCCTGCTTTTTACGAGTTGCCTCTTGAGCATCACTAGTTGCTAAGATCTTTGTTAATTGATCTGGGGTTACACCTGGGACATTACCCTTTATTACGTCTTGAATGGTCGTTCCCTTTGGCAGCTGCTTTAATATCTGATCCTGATGTTCAATAAGATCAGGACGACCGATAGCAGACATGACTTTACTGGTTGTTGTATCATCGGTATAATCTCTACTACCTTTAAAATCTTTTGTTATTATTCTTGTCTTAGAAACTCCAACATTTTTTTTATTTCTTCTATCAAAATCAAATAAGTTTCCAGTTAACAAATCACCAAATCCAGCAAGAGCACGCATGAATCCTTCAGGTTTTCCATACTCTTTCTTTCTTCCATACGTGTCATATGATCTAACTAAATGGTCATCCTTATAAATCTTTGTTCCCTCTCCTGCTCTCTGTGTAGTGCTACCTAATAGTCTACCTCCTTGTCCTCTTCTTCGTTCTTTATCAACAACTTTTTCAGCCACTTTTTCCATGACAGATAAATCCTGCATAGGATTTATTTGCCCTAGTCTATAACCCATGCTTGGCATGAGATTAGCACCACCTGATTTATCTTCTTTCTTAGGATCAGGTGTTCCTTTTTTCCCAGTGTCAGTGCCACTAACATAACCACCAACAGAGGCATATACTTTATTATCTACTACCTTTGGTTTATTTGTGCCACCACCAGCGGCATTCATGGCCTCTAGTTTGTCAACACCAATCTTTTGAACTGCCCCACGAGACATAACAAACTCACCGTCCGTGAGCATCGCTGGGACTTTATCAATACCACCAGGTCCATCTACTTGACCACCATCAACAGACTCTGCAGGTACTTCTAAAGTTACCTCACTTGGTTTTGAAAGTTTTACCTTATCTTCTTTGTTCTTTCCAAAATTATCAAATAAAGATCCGATACCTGCACCAGCAAGCATTCCAAGTGGACCAAACATAGATCCAAGTGCCATGCCCTTCTGAGCACCAGACATACCACTGATAAATCCAAGTGGTCCAGACTTTTCTTTTGCTTCTTTTCTTTCCTGAGTAACCTTCTTTGGAAGAGGTTGCATCTCAGGTGCTGGTTTTACATATCCGCCACCAGAATATGCTTGAGTTTGTTGTTCCTCTCCACCACCGGCAACAGCATTTGTGACTGCCATGGCACCACCAACAGTGAGTGCTGTAGCAACACCTGCACCTATCAATCCTCCTCGTTTACCAAGGAATTTAGCTACACCTCTGGCTCCTTTTATCTTCTTCGCTGCCATCAACTTGGCGATGGCAATAGTCAGTTTTACCGCACCACCAATCAGTGTCTTAGTCAGATTAAAAATAAACTTACCAATACTATTACCAAATACAAGGTATAATGCAATCAGTTTTGGCCAATTATCTTTGAGGAATCTTACAACACTGAAAAATTTCTCTCTATTCTTTGGATCTCCTATCCAATCCAAGAGTTTCATTATAAATTTTCCAAGCAGAAGATTGAATAAAAATCCAAATATCTTACTCAGAAGGCTTTGAACTGGTGCAATTACTTTCTGAGCACCTTTTACAAGTGCTTCAAATCCTTTTGATAGTTTAGATTTTTGAAGTGCTCTCTTGTCTTGTTCTGCTTTCTTTCTATCAAACTCAGCAGACTTTTTCTTTACGCCATACTGTTCCTTCAGTATGTCAGCGATCTTGACAACTGATTTTGCAATCTCAGCTAAAAGATTTTTATCTTTTGGTTTTTTCTTTGTCTTCTTCTTTTCTTTACCCTCATCTTCACCCTCTTCTTCTACTTCAGGTGCCTGGTAAGGAACTATTGCACTGGTTGGTAATGCTTTTGGTTTTGGTCCGACTTCAACTGAGCTAAATTTAAGTTTAGACGGATCTATTACACCCGTTCTTACATTCTGTCTTACCTCACCTGGGGAAGCAGTGCCTCTCTTAAATGAATCTGCAGATATCTTTGTCTTCTTTGCTTGTGGTCTCTTTCCACCTTTTCTAACCCTTAAAAATTCTTCTTGTAAAATTCTATATTGTTCTTTAAATTCAGGATTTTTTTGGTAGTCTCCTTTTGACTTAAATTCAATTGTAGCAAGTCCCTCCCTCAGTTTACTGAGATAATCCTGCTCAGAAGAATCCTCAAAAGCGAGAGAGGTAAGGTCTACGCCAAGATCTACTAGTATTTTTTCTATCGGTGTAGCAGTCTCGTACCTAGATGCCATGCGCGTGCTGATGCTTTAACTTCTCTTCTTCAAGATGATTCTGTAACATACTAACGTAGACATCACGTTCCCAAGGGAGCATGTTTTCAATCTCTGTTAGTGAATATTTATGGTACTGCATCAACGAAAAATTAAGTTGAAAATACGCCATAAGGTTCATATGAACCATGGCTACGCGAAAAAAGATGCCAGACCCTCAAGCACAACGTCACTCTTAACTTTAGTATTTGGATTAGTAACAGAGATTGTGTGAGACAACTTAGGCATCGTCTCAAAGAACTTCTCCACACCCTTGAACTGAGATGAATTCATGGACTCAAGGAAATCAGTTACTTCTTTCTTGGTGCAATCAGCAGCCGCCCAAACATCTTCTTCAGTACAGATAGAATCAACACAAGATGCAATCAATTCAAATGATTGATCCATCTGATTCTTATCATCAAAGTCAAAGTTATTCTTGATGAATTGATCCAGTGATGGATACTTCATTACCATCGTGATCTGATCATCAAGTTGAATTTTGTTTGTATGATCTTCATTCTTCTGAATCTGAATATCATCAATATTAATCGTCACAGGAACTTCAGTCGCCTCATCATCAGGGCAAATAATATTGACATCAAGTTCTTCTCCAACAGACTTACCACGAATGTTCAAGAACAAATATTCGATATCAAAAGTAGGAAGTGATTCTACTTTGATACCTTTGGTATGAATACAGTTTTTGATAACTGTTTTAATTGCTGTAGTGATCTGCTTTGGATCTTCACTCTCCAAGGCAATCACAAGAACCTTCTCTTCTTTTACAAGGAAAGGTCTATATTTAATCTCTTGTCCTGTAGATGGCAACTCAAGTTCATAAGTTGGTGTAGCAATCTTTGGTAAAGGCATGATGTCCTATAGATGTATTTCAGTGTGATTATTTATTGGGGTTAGAGGAAAGATGGTAAATCAGTTCTTGAGAAGTCTACTGGGAAAGATGGATTTGCATCAAATACTTTTTTACTAAAGTCCGTATTTAATTTTGGCACATCATATCCAAGGTTTAGATTCGGATTAAAACTAAAGTCATCTGGAACTTGTGGTTGGGGTGTATTTTTCTTCTCTGATGAAGCTGCTGCTTTCGTTGGTGTTAGAGTGTATCTTATGTAAGTCATCGATACAGTACACTTGAGCAACTGAGATGAATCATATGAGACAGGCATCGAATTGATCGCAATAGGAAATGCCTTGATAAAATTATAAGTCAAACTGTTTCCAGTTTTAGTATAAGTATCACTTTCAAACTTTGTGATCTTCATTCCAGAGCAAGAGTAATCATCCACATAGTTCATCCGATAATGATATGTCTCAGTCTCTTGCTCATTATCATCACTAGTTGCAGCTCCACTAATAAAATCAATCCAGGATTCAAAGAATTTAATCGCTAGATAATTATTTCCATCAACATAGAAAGTAAAATCAATTCTATCATCAAAGACTCTGCGGTGAGCATGTCTCTCAGTTACACCAGTTCTGTCACTTGCAATATCAATTAGTGCAAGACTTGAACCTGGAAGAGATGCCTCAGAACAATACAAGTTTAAATTACTCTGATCGGTAGCACCAAGTTGTATCCCCCTTTTCTGCAAAAGAGATCTGAACTCACCACTATTACGAGGAATAGCAAGTTCCAGATAATATTTTGAAGTAAGAGAAGGTCTTCCAAGTTGAGACTTAAACTGATCTATTGTTACTCGTCCAGCCATCTATAAATAGTTTTTGACTTTATATA
>Ga0098048_1001611_pt1 | contig 9789 bp, 15 predicted proteins | sample 13_taG_FD_75052 | JGI IMG/M metagenome (GOLD analysis project Ga0098048, IMG submission 75052) | Marine viral communities from the Subarctic Pacific Ocean - 13_ETSP_OMZ_AT15268 metaG | ecosystem: Environmental > Aquatic > Marine > Oceanic | place: Pacific Ocean | collected 2015-01-16 | reverse complement strand
CATCTTTTGGTGTGGTAAGATTTGGAGTAGAAGATATTGTTCGGTCAGGATTAGTTAAAGAATATATAATCGCAAAAGAAAAACTTTTAGAGGCTGCATAATGGCATTAGCTGCACGCGGAGACGAAACAGAAACAGTAGATACAGTTCACACTGCAACCGGTGATGTAACTGCAAACGATGGATCTGTTTGCGACAAAGATCCAATAAACACTTCAACAAACGTGTGCAGCGCAAAAGTTTTTGCACAAGGTATCGGCGTTGTCAGATTTGGCGATGCCGTTACCAATCATCCGCAAGGAGAAGGTACCTGTGCTAATCATACAATTGTGCCTAAGCTTAACACAGGTTCATCTAAGGTGACAATTGAAGGAAAAAAAGCAGGGCGCAAAGGTGATACATATTCTTGCTCTGCTGAAATCAAAACAGGAGCGCCTAAAGTAGATATAGGCGGCTAATTTATATTATGTTTAATCATGTAGAGCACGGCGTGGTGCTTCCCAAATTAACACGTGAAACAACTACAACTGGTAGAAAATACTTTACACCAGAAGGAAATGCATATCCGTCAATCACAACGGTTCTTGGCGTATTAAATAAAGAAGGAATTCTTGCGTGGCGTCAAAGAGTTGGCGAAGCGGAAGCAAATAGAATATCACAGCAGGCTGCAACTCGTGGTACCGCTGTACACAAACTTGCAGAAGATTATTTAGATAATAAAGAGGATTGGAACAAAGGTGCAATGCCTTCAAATCTCCAATCCTTTAATGATTTAAAATCTATACTTGACCAACGTTTAAACAATGTTTGGTTTCAAGAAGAGTTTTTATATTCTGATAGACTAAAATGTGCAGGACAGGTTGACTGCATCGCCGAGTTTGACGGTCAACTTTCTATTGTTGATTTTAAAACATCAAGGAAACCAAAGAAAGAGGAATGGATTACTAATTACTTTATTCAAGCATCTTTTTACGCCGCCGCATTTTATGAACGAACCTCCATACCAATTAAACAAGGCGTGATCTTGATAACCGTAGACGGTTCTGAACCACAAGTCTTTAAAGTTAACACTTACGATTATTTAGAACATTTTATTGCAGTACGAAAAAAGTACAAAGAAATGAAAGAACGCCATTGACATTCATTATGAAATGGTTTATATTGATTCTATAAGGTAAAACAAAAGGAATCAAAATGACAAAGTTCAACAAAACAGACTTCAGCTACCACGGTGGATATCTTATGTACACAGGTTCGTATGAAGGTCAACCAGTATATGAAGACAGTGAAAGAGTTCACCCTTCAAATGTTGGCCGTGGCATTGACCTTTTCATTGCTCGGTTCAAGTACCGTGGAAGTCCTATCAAAATGGGAGCTTTCAAAAAGTTCCTTATCAACAACTTCACAGTTGAAGAATATGCTGCAGCTCGTAAGGTTGAAGGAATTGAAGGTTCACCTCTTAAAATCTTAGAATCGAAAGGATTTGCTGTATGAATATATTTGTATTATCAGAAGAGCCGCGAGAAGCGGCTCAGATGGTCTGCGACAAACACTGCAGTAAAATGATTATTGAGTCTGGACAAATGCTGTCCACTGCACATCGTATGCTTGACGGATATATGGAAAAGCGTCCTTCAAAATCAGGTAAGGTCATGGTCAAGTACTTTGTCCATCCTAATAATAATCTTGAGAAAACACTTTACAAAGCAGTACATCATGGACATCCATGCACAGTATGGTCTATGAAATCAAAAGCCAATTATCTATGGCATTATGAGCACTTTCTCGGGCTTATAGATGAGTTTCTAGTACGCTACAAAAAGCTTCATATGACTGCAAATAAGTTGACTGAAGTTCTTGCTAATCCGCCGGAAAATATACCAGACATAGGTCTAACAGAATTTCCACAAGCAATGAATAACTTTCCATTGTGTAAGGTTGAAGGCAATCCAGTTGCAGCATATCGTAAATATTATCATATGACTAAAGACTTTGCTGTATGGAATAAAGGACGTTCGGCTCCTGATTGGTGGCAAGGTTTTCAAGGATATCCAGCTTGAGATACATAATAATTGACCAAGAGATGGGTGTGTTTCTCGGCACTCATCGTATGCCACTTCAAGGAGCTGGCGGTCCTATAAACATTATGAGAATATTTTCAAAAAACGATATGTTTGGCATCAGCAGAGCATATTCTTTTGATACTAAAAAAGATGCGTTTAAATATATGCAAGCATTTTTAATAGAGGACTATCCTCTTTGTAAAATTGTGGAAATAGAATCAAGCGGTCAATACGTTGATGTTATAGATTTAATTAAGTCAGGATATACTCAGTACACTCATGACATGGTTGACGCATTGCCGATGGACAACGAAACCATTCACTAATTTTTTTCAATTTAATTTCATTTTATTGTTGACATTTCGTTTAGAATCAGTTATATTATTAATATAACAAATGAAAAGGAATCAGTCATGACAAGTCAAACTCAACTTTTTTGGAAAGAAACACCACTTGCAAACGTAGCTGCGTTAGTTGCGAAATTTCGTGGTTATGCACAAGATGAAGAAGCAATTGAAAACGACATGGCTGATATGTATAACGAAGACGCTGACGATTTTCACAAAGCAATCGTTTTGTTTCGTCAGTCAGATTGCGAAGGTTTAGCTGAACATATTAATCGTATGGATACATCTCCTCGTGAAGATTTGGTTGAAGCTTTTTGGTTTGACTGCGGCAATGAATTCGTTGAAAAAAACCTTGGGTTTGAAATGAGTCAATCTTGGATTGATTTTCAAAATGAATTAAAAGTTGCAGTTTAACTATTGACATTATAATGGAATCAGTATATACTAGTTATATACAAAATGAAAAGGAAAATATACTATGGCACACGAATTGGAAATGATTAACGGTCAAGCTCAAATGGCGTACCGTGAAAGCAAAGGCCTCCCTTGGCATGGTCTAGGAGTTCCTGTTGGCGACGACATGTCACCGCAGCAAATGATGGAAGCAGCAGGCCTTGATTGGTCAGTTGAAAAAGTCAACACATTCATCAATTATAATGGTGAACAAAAAGAAACTGGTCAACAAGCATTGGTTCGTTCATCAGACGGAAAAATCCTTACGCAAGTTGGCACTGGTTGGAACCCAGTACAAAACTCTGAAGCATTTGAGTTTTTTAACGACTTTGTTTCAAATGGCGATATGGCTATGGATACAGCTGGTTCGTTGAAAGATGGCCGTTTGGTTTGGGCTTTGGCGGATGTCCGCGATGGCTTTGAGCTTTTTGGTGGTGATGCTGTTAAAGGTTACCTCTTGTTTTCTAACCCACATGTTTATGGCAAAAGCATTGACATCAAGTTCGTAATGGAACGTGTTGTATGCAATAACACATTGGCTGTAGCTCTTAACGAAAAGAACCAACCATCTGTACGCGTAAATCACCGCTCAGTATTTGACCCTGAAAGCGTTAAAGAAATCCTTGGCTTGTCGCACAACAAAGTTGAAAAGTTCAAAGAAGCGGCGGAGTTTCTTGGTTCTAAAAACTACGACAAAGAAGTACTTAACCGCTTTATGGCAAAGATCTTTGGAGAGTCAACTCGTGAAGATCGTGATTTGTCACGTACAGCTGAACGCGCTGTTGAAGTTGTTGAAAACCAACCAGGAGATAACTTCCGTCCTGGTACTTGGTGGAATGCGTATAACGCAGTTACCTATATGGCTGACCACGAACTAGGACGTTCTGCAGATACTCGTATGGCATCTGCTTGGTTTGGAACAAATGCAAAGCGCAAAGTTGATGCGTTAGATCTTGCATTGGAGATGGCGAATGCTTCGTAAATTACATAATCATGTAAAAAATCTAAAACCAGTTGAAGTAGTCCTTTATGGACTATTTCTAGGTTTAATCTGCGTATGGATTGACATGAATCTTATTCCAGGAGGTATGTATTAATAATGTTTTATCTTTACGGAATTGTGCTAACTCATATCGTAGGCGGAGCTGGTTATCATTATTCAGGTGGTAACGAATATTTTTTAATTCCTGGAGTATTACTAATTCTTTATAACATGTATAATTATACAAAAGTTTCCGTGCTAGTACTGAGTCCGCATTGGAACATTGAATTGGAATATGATGAAGAGTCAACGTGGAAAGAAAAGTTCCTAGTTCAAAGCTCATCTATAATTACTCTTGCGTATATCTACAAAGCAGGGTATATGTTTGCTGCAGGGCTAATGTCTTTTTACGCAATTGTTGTTTTACTTTCGTTAATTATTACTGTGGCAAATATTGACATGTCTGAAGGAGGAGATGAATGAAAATACTAATCTTTGGTTTGCCAGGATCAGGTAAAACTTGGCTTGCGGAACGACTACAAAAGCGCTTAAATTGCGCTTGGTTTAATGCAGATAAAATTCGTGAAATGGCAAACGACTGGGAATTCAGTGAGGCTGCTCGGTTACGCCAAGCTTATCGTATGAAAGGAATTGCTGATTACGAAAAGGAAATGAAACGAATGGTTATCTGTGATTTCGTTTGTCCACTTGACGAAACACGAGAAATTTTTAATGCTGATTACACTGTATGGATGGATACTATCCAAGAAGGTCGTTTTGGTGATACTAACAAAATGTTCCAAAAACCTTCAAAAGTTAATTACCATGTAACTGAATGGTTTGATAATACAGATGAAACTTTAGCCGATGCAGTTGAAAGACATATAAGGATTTATGAAAATGTTTGACTATAAGAAACCGACAGTACAAATGCTAGGCCGATGGCAACCTTGGCACGATGGTCATACTGAGTTATTTAAACGTGCACACGCAGTTACAGGTCAGGTTGTTATTATGATCCGTGATGTATATAACTTTGACGGCGATGCAGGTGCTGGTCGTACTGTGGCACAAGACGATAATCCTTTTGGTATTATTGATGTAATCGCAAATATTGAAAAAGGATTGGCTGAACATGGTTTTCAAAATGGATATGAATATCTAATTCTAGAAGTACCTAATATTGTTGATATTAGTTATGGACGCGGAGTAGGTTATACCTTTACAGAACACGATCTAGGTAAAGATATCCATGATATCAGCGCAACTAAAATTCGCAAACAAATGCGTGAAGAAGGTAAACTATAATGGAAGCACCAGTTTATGAAAAAGGCTACCCAAGCTATGAAGCCGTTAATAGACCGGTTAATGACATGGGCATGGGTGATTTAAAATTTACAACAGCAGGAGATTATTTAATGGCACAAGATACAGCAACAGTAACCGCAGACGAACTGCGCGCATTCATTGAACGCATTGAGCGTTTGGAACAAGAGAAAAAAGATATCATGGACTCTATTAAGGAAGTTTATGCCGAAGCAAAAGGCGGTGGATATGACGCAAAGGTAATGCGTAAAATTGTTTCAATTCGTAAACGTAATCGTGATGATATTGATAATGAAAACGCAATGACTGAAATGTATATGGATGCTTTAGGAATGTAAATTCTGCTAAACATATTTTAAACAAAAAAAGGGGAGCGATTAAGCTCCCCTAGTAGTATCGTTAACCGATATCTTGTTTTTAGAACAAGTTGCTTACTGCAACACGTCTGTAGTAAACGTTTGCATCTGCTGTCAGTGCACCGTTTCCTTGTGAAGCGCCAGCTGAGAACGGGTTAGAGACCATGCCGTAGCGAGTCTTAAATCCGATTTTTGGCTGGAAGCTGTTTTCACCAACTGCGCGAACCATCTGCAACGGTACGTATGGGCAATAGAAGATACCTGCATCGAAAGATGAAGAACCTTTATAACCTACAACCATGTAGTTAGCTCCGGCATATGGATCGATGTATACTCTGTAACGACCGTTCAGAACACCGGCGAATGTATTGCCTGTATCGTCTACGTCGAGGGCGTTGCTGTTCAACGCTGGAGTATAATCAAGAACGCCTGCCATTTGCAATGCGGATGCAACATCAGAGGAACAGATAACCATGTTACCTTTACCACGACGTGTACCTTTTGCAATTGCGTTTGCTTCTTGCTCGATTTGGAACATCAGACCTTTGAATTTTTCAACTGACCAACGACCGTTTGCGTCAACGTCCAGATCAAATGTACCTGGTGTGGATGCAGCGGCGGCGCCTACAACAGCGTTGCTGTAAATAGTACGAACCAATTCGCGGTTGATTTCAACCAAGATTTCTGATTGCAGAATGTTTGCCAATTCTGTTTCAGCATCCAAACCGTGTACGGCTTTAAGATCCTGAGCAAGCTCAGCAGTGTATTCGGCTTTCAGCTGGCGAGATTTCGCTGTTACTGAAACCTTCTCGATTGAGAATGCCATTTCGTTAAAGTTGGCGTCTGATTCAGCATCGGCTGTTGCCATGCCTGTACCAGTTGTTTCAGAACCTGCACCCAATGCGTTAGCATGTGTACCTGTACCAGAGAAGTCTGTGTCAGCTTCGTTATAGAATACTTCGTTAGCAGCAGCTTGTGAAGTATGTGTTGAACGCATTGCGAAGATCAAGCCGGTTGGGCCAGTCATCGGCTGAACACCAGCGATGTCATATGCGATCAAGTTTGGCATTGCACGACGTACCAATGAAATTAGGATTGGGTCGTAACCTGCAGTTGGACCGGTTGCAGTTGAGTCTGCGCCGAAGCCACCTGTGCCTGCGTCGTTTACATGAGTTGCTTCAGACAAAAGCGATGTCATGTTTGCACTAAGATCACCTTCGGATACTAGAGCTTTTTGAGTATTCTCTAGAACAGTTGCAGTGACCGATTTACGGTGCTGATCTTTAATGTTTGTAAAAGAGTCGTGCTCCAGAACTGGGCCCCACTTTTCTACAAGCGCTTGATAGTTTGACTGAGTCATATCTTTCTATCTCCTTGTTTATTGTTTGTTCGTCTAGGATTATTTATAAAGTTAAGGTTTTCAAATTATTTCTTCGCAAAAGCTGCGAGAAGAGCATTGATTGACGGATCTTCAGAAGCTGGTTTAGCAACAACTGTTTCCTCAGTCAAGATTTCTTCTTCGTCGTCTTGAGCTTCCTCTGCAACAACCGGTTTGGTATCTGCAAAGAATGATTCTTTAAGAGTATTTAGATTAGCTGTATACTCATCAACGTTTTCGAAGTCAAGCTTTTCGGAAAGTACTTTCAGACGCTCGGCTTGAGTCAGCGTAAGTCCTTCAGTCATTTCGTTAAAAACTTTCTCTGCCTTAAGGCCCGAGATTTCTTTTGCAAGCGCAAGATTTTCATCAATGCGTTTGTTTGCGTCGTCGGTCATTACTTCAACTTTCTCTTCAAGTCCTGCAACCACATCAACGACTTCGTCGTCTACTGCAATGTTGTGCTCAGTGAAAAGATCCTTAAGGCCGTCCATTAACGATTCTGCCATATCAACCTTGATACCGGATTCGATGGCAAGTTCGTTTTCTTTCATCCACTCTTCTACGACGTAGTCGAGATATGAATCAAGATTCTCAATAATAGTGTTTACAGTTGAGTCGACTGATTCTTGCATTTCTGCGTCAACTTTAGCTGCATATTCTTCTGTCATAGCTTCAGCTTTTTTCGTGGCCGATTCATTAACAGCTGCTTCAAAAACTAGAGTAACTTTATTTGTGAACTCTTCAGAAAGGTCCATGCCTTCAAACATTTTTGCGATTGATTCGTCGATAGAAATTACTTCTTCTTCAACGATTTCAACAGCATCAGCATCGGCCGCTTCTTCTTCGTTCATTCCTGGTGTTGGTGTGTCAAGTTTGTCAGCTTTTGGATCAGCTGCTTTTTTGACATCTGCTTTTTTCTTTTTGGCTGCGCCGCCGGCTGGTGCTGCTGGATCTTCTACTGAAGATGCAGGAACAGTCGAACCACCGTCGTCAACCGTGAACTTTTCGTCTAGGTCATGTTCTGACATATGTACTACTCCTCTATTATGGATTCGTTCTTCTTGGTAATCATATTTATATTAATTTTATTTTCTCAGCGATGATAGGAACTTTTCAAACATTCTACCTGCCAAATTTTCATCAATTTGACGAACAGTACGTTTATAAGCTACCTTTACTTCTTTTTGGATTTCTTCAATTACTTCTTCAACCTCGGCTTGAGCTGCTGCTGGCAACCAAGAATTAGAAGCAATATCATAGTAGTATTCGACGTTTTCCATTACGCCGTTTACAAAACAATTAGGTCCGGATGGATCTGTTACAATATCAACAGTTGACAAATGGAAATCGTTTTGTACTTCCATGATGCCTTCTTTAGTCGGTTTCACAGAACCAAGGCCGCGTGTCGAAACTCCAAAAAGCACGCCTTCGTCCATAAATGTTTTAACAATCTCACCCATTGGCGTACTAAGAATTTTAGCTTTACCAATAAAGTTTGATCCGTCTCTTTTCATTTCGGTGATAAGGTGTGATACTCTATCTCCGTTAATGGTTGGTCCTTCAGGATGTCCTAATTCGCCTAGAGCACGTTTCGTATCAATAAAATCTTTCTGATAACGAACCATTTCTTTTTCAAGAACTGCAGAAGGATATATTCTACCATTACGATTTTTAAGGTCGCCTTGCATAAAAATGCCTTCAATGTAGTGTGACTTTTTACCAGTCTCTTCATTGATTTCCGTGGTTAAACTAACCTCTTCTACTACTTCAGTAATCAGTTTCATTTTATTATTCCTTTTGAATTATGTTTATTTATAACTTTATACTAAGGTATACCATTAGCATTTTTATTGTCATAAAAGTTTTTATTCAATTCGCCTCGTATAATTGTTTCGCCTGCTTTCCTACATTTGATATACGTATATTGCGCATTACCACCTGGAGGAGTATAGGCACGAACGCCTGCTGTGACGGTCCCGTTAGCATCATTATATGTGTCGGAGTCCGCAGCCGTGGCAGCATTATCATACTCCCAAATACTATTTGAGCCTAGGACCGTCACAAAAGCCATTACATGGCTTCCCTTGCAAATCCAACGATTTCGTTAAATCCGCTTTTATCTGTCATCATAACTTTTTCCATTTGTTTACGGTTTTGACTATTCAATCCTTTAAACATTTGGTTCAAAAGTTTTGCATCTTCTTTTGTAACCTTCATTGAAGATCCATCTTTTAATTTCATATTGCCTACTTTAACTGCTTCGTCAATATGTTCTTTCTTTTCCCAAGGAGCTTTTTTCAACGATACGGCTTCTTTACCTTTTTTCGTTGTTGCTGCAGTCTTGGCTAATTTTTTCATTAGATCGGCTTTTTTGTTTTCAGCCATCTTTTCTTGGCCGTGGTCATCAACTTTAACATCTTTCGCTCTTTTCATTACAGTACGAACTTTACCGTCTGGTCCTGTAATGTTCATAGGCTTTTTTATTGCTGACTGAGTAACTTCGTTAACTTCCTCTTTTGCAGGAACTCTTGCCGTTCCTGTTAGTTTACGAACAGCGTCTGCAGTTCCTACGCGACGGCGAATGAGTTTAGCAATACCTTTTTTGCGTTGCTTTTCATAACCTTTTTTAACATCAGGAGACGCACCCATTTGACCCATACTGCCTGTAGCAATTTGGTCACCAGCGTGTGCTGTATCCATTTGCGCTTTTTTAATATAACGACCTGCCAGCTTTTTTGAAATCTCGTCGATTTGCTCTGCTTCTTCTGTAGTATATGCTTGGTCGTAATTAGCATCGCCTTCTTGGTCAGCTTTACGTTTTGCCTTTGGCTTTTCAGCTTTATGCTGAGTTGGTTCTGCTACTGGATGAGGTTTAACCTCAGCAT
>Ga0098048_1001606_pt1 | contig 9803 bp, 15 predicted proteins | sample 13_taG_FD_75052 | JGI IMG/M metagenome (GOLD analysis project Ga0098048, IMG submission 75052) | Marine viral communities from the Subarctic Pacific Ocean - 13_ETSP_OMZ_AT15268 metaG | ecosystem: Environmental > Aquatic > Marine > Oceanic | place: Pacific Ocean | collected 2015-01-16 | reverse complement strand
TCAAAAGGATTGTCTAAAAATCTTAAATGGAATCATATCTAAATATGAAGCCTTCCATCAAGTCTCTTATAGAAAAAATGCAATAAAACTCGCTGTAGAATTGAGCTGTCGCTATATAAATGACAGAAACTTACCAGATAAAGCAATTGATATCCTAGATGAGGCGGGCTCAAAAGTAAAGTTGAAAGCTTTAGATAAGCCTCTGGAGTCTAGAGAAATAGAGGAAAAACTAGAAAACTTAATTCAGGAAGAGCAGGACTGCACAATTAAATCAAAAAAAGAAATCCTTTCGCAATCAATAGATGATCTTTTTGATGAGTACCAAACTATACTAGACTCTTGGCAAAAAAAATTATCAAAAAAGAAAGTTTTTGTTTCTGCTTCAGATATAGAAATGGTAATTTCCGAAAAAACGAAAATACCCCTTTCAATCATATCTTCAAATTCTAATGAAAAATTTTTAAATCTAAAATCAAACCTGTCGAAAGAGATAATAGGCCAGGATTCAGCTTTAGATTCTATATATAAATCTGTACTTAGATTCGCCTCGGGATTAAATGAAAAAGGAAAGCCTATGGGAACTTTTTTATTTTTGGGTAAAACCGGAACTGGAAAAACCTTAACTGCGAAAAAAATTGCCAAATATATTTTTGGCGGAGAGAAGAATATAATTAGATTCGATATGGGGGAATTCTCAGACTCTGTAAGCTCTAATAAAATAACAGGTTCTTCTCCGGGTTATGTGGGTTATGAAGAAGGAAGCTCTTTAGTTGATTCGGTTAGGAAAAATCCATACAGCGTAATATTGTTTGATGAAATAGAAAAAGCTCACCCAGAAGTCTTAAAGGTTTTGCTATCTATAATGGATGAAGCTGAATTAAAAGATAATTTCGGTAGAGTTGCCGATTTTTCAAACACTTTTATAGTTTTAACTGGAAACCTAGGGTCTGAGATTATAGAAAAGTCTTCAATTCCTTTTGGTTTTTCTCAAGAAAATTCTGGAGATTTAATGAATAGTAAAATAAAATCAAAAGTAGAATCTTTCTTTTCTCCTGAATTTGCAAATAGAATAGATGAGCTTGTAGTCTTCTCGGATTTCGATAAAGAGTCTTTTGTCAAAATAATAAACATTCAACTTAAAAAATTAAACCAAAAATTAAATTCAAAAAGAATTCGTGTTTCCTTAGATAAGTCTATGGAAGATTTTTGCCTAAAAGAATTAGAAAAATCTAACTTGGGAGCTAGACCTATTGAAAGAATATTCAACCAATCTATAGAATTCCATCTGTCGAAAAGTCTACTTAAGAAAGAAATTGAATCTGGAGACAAGATTGAAGTGTTAAAAGATGCTGAAGGTAATGTCGTGATTAAAAAGGTCAACAACACTCCACAGGAACAGGCGTAATTTAAATTATTTTCTACTTACACTATTTTTTATACCTTGATAAAGCTTCTTCTAACGCTTGTTGAGCGGTTCTTATTTTAATATATTGTTCTACTTTTGAAGTGTCTAGAATGCAATTTGATCTTGGTGCGACAGTTTCTTTGCTAAAAGATTCGATATCGTCGAAGAATTTGAAGTCTTTATTTGATAGCTTATATTTCTTGATTAACCCAACTACTCCTTTTGCGTCGATAAAGCCCTTGTTTGTTATGTTGTATATTCCTTTTGGGACTTTTTGTTCTATCAAGTCAATGCTGTACTTTGCGAAGTCAGCTCGATGAGACAAAGAATTGTCTAGATTAAGCAGCTTATCGTAAGATAATAACTTGGTAATGTAGTTTCTGGGAGAGGCGTGTTCGTCAAATGGAATGCGCAATCTAAAGATATAAGCGTTTGGATTGTTTTGCTTGACAACTTTTTCGGCGAGAGCTTTTGTTCCGCTATAGAAACTACCGTTTTGAAAATGAAAGTTAGAAGGATCGTCTTCTGCAAAGTGCTTATCGTAGCCACCATAAATACAACCTGAAGATATATGAGTTAGCTCGTAGTCTTTTTCGCGGCATAATTGCGCAAGCATTAAAGGTAGCAGGACGTTCCCTTCTATACAGTCAGCTTTAGCTAATTCACAAGCGTCAACATTTGGTTTGCCGATATATCCTGCGCAATTAATTATATGCAAATTATCACCTAAGATATAGAGGTTGTATTTAAGCTCTGCGAGGTTCGTGTAATCTACATCATTTCTACTCCAAGCGACATGAGATAAACTGCGAGACTTCAGTTCTTTAATTATAGCTTCTGCTATATAGCCGTTTTTACCTAATATTATGTACATGATTTTATAAATTTATCTACAAATTCTTGAATCTCATCATTGCATAATAAGTTCACATTTTCATGAATTTTTTCATCGTTTCCGCCGACAACTGAATATGGTTCTACATCTTTAACGACATGACTATTATTTGCAATCACAGCACCATCACCAATTGTAACACCACTGAGTATCTTAGTATTTTCACCAATCCATACATCACTTCCAATAACAACATCTCCATTTGTGTTTTTAGATTGATTATTTGCATTTTTAAATTTATCACCAGACATCCCTTTGAGTCCTGGTGCTCCAAATGGAAACGTAGAAACATTGTTAATATCGTGACCTTTGCCGTTTGATAGCATAATTTCTACGTTTGTAGCTATACTTGAAAAATTTCCAATAACCAATTTATGATTAAATAAATTCCAAGTTACACGGCCACGAAAATAAGAATGTCTACCTATGGTAATTGGGTTAGTTTTCATTTTAATATATCTGGGTTTTGTTGTATTGTTTGTTTGGTAATTAAATCTTTGAGTCGAGTGGTTGACCATTCATGGGAGCGAGTAGTATATATAACTTTTGGAGGGAGGTCGTGTCCTGTGAAACTTTTACCAATGTAATCTTCTCCAAGTATGCGAACATCGGGCTTCCAAAATTTAATCAAATCAATAAGTTCTTCCTCTGTCTGATACATATATACTTCGTCAATATATTTTATAGCCATTAAAGCTTTATATCGTTCATAATATGGTATAACAGGTTTGTATTTTGTATAACGCGTAGCGCTTGGATCTCGTTGTAAGAAAACTAAAAAACGATCACAATGTCGTTTTGCTTCTTCGAAAGTATAAATATACCCTGGGTGCAGCAAGTCAAAATTGCCTGCTGTAAATCCTGTTATTTCTTTGTTTTTCATTTTAAATTATTTTGTGTTTTATTGGGTGAAAACATCCAATCGGGACTTCGTTTTCATTTTTATATTTTTGATTCAAAAAATCAACCTGAGGACGCCTAGCTAAATTTTCGGAGTCAAAAATTGTTTTGTCGACTTTTGGCTTTACATTCGTTAAATAAGTTAAGATTGACATTCGAACTTCGCAGAAAATATCTAGTTCATATAAATAATCATATTTACTGGAGATTATTTGCTCAATAAAGTCTTTGGTTGTGTAAAAGCCGGCAAAAGGAGCAACGAAACGCTCAATATTTTTTTCGTATTTTAAAGCTTCTTCGTAGTATTGCCATTTAAGTTTTTTGATCCATCCCACCACAGTCGAATTAAACCCTTCAATTTTAATATGAGGAAGCTCTTTGTTTAGTAATACATCCCACTCAAAAAATGCTACATTATTTGTAGTAATCATATGAAAATTATCTTTAAGCCAATTTCGTAGAAATTTGTCATGATTTCTTACCAATATATGCCTCAATTCATCTTCATTAGAATCGCGTAATGCCATTTTTGAGAAATCGACTTCAACACCATAATTAACATCTTTTACTTTGTATGAAGAATATGGGGCTGGTAAAAAATATTCTCTACCATCTGCGTATAGAATATTCGCCGAGGGATTTGATTTTTCATAAAAAGAACTATGAATATGAGGGCAAACAGATGAATCTGCTGTATGATATATTATAGTCCAGTCATTCTTACTCATCTTCAAGCTTCCTTATGTTAATTCTTTTAATCCTGTCTTAAAGTTTACACTTGGAAACCAATTTAGTTCATTCTGAATTTTACTATTGTCAATTGCATAACGCCAATCGTGACCCAATCTATCTTTAATGAATTCTATCTGACTCTCATCTTTATCTAAAAGTTTGAGTATAGTTTTAACAATATCAATATTGCGAACTTCATTTTTGCCGCCAATATTATAAACTTCACCAATTTTTCCATCATGCAATACCACATCAATACCAGAGCAATGATCTGAAACATGAATCCAATCACGAATATTCCTACCATCACCATAAACAGGGAGTTTTTTGCCTGCCTTGGCATTTTTAATCATTAATGGAATTAATTTTTCTTCATGTTGATTTGGCCCGTAATTGTTTGAACAGCGAGTAATTAAAATAGGATAATTGAAAGTCTCATAAAAACTACGGCACAACAAGTCAGCACTTGCCTTGCTTGCCGAATAGGGGCTATTGGCTTGTATTGGCGTGTTTTCGGTAAAGGCATCATCCCCTTCGCTCAAAGTTCCATAAACCTCGTCTGTGGACACCTGAAGATATCTCTCGATGGTCGGACAATCATGAAGTAACGTGAGGAGCGAGTGTGCGCCATTTATATTCGTATGAACGAAAGGAGTCGAATCATTTATACTATTATCAACATGACTTTCAGCCGCAAAATTAACAATATAATTTATATCATTCTTTTGTATTAAATTACGAATACGATCTGTATCATTAATATCGCAAATGGATAAACTGTATCGACTTGAATTGTTAATTTCGTCACTGATGTTATCGTAGCTTGCTGCATATGTTTTTAGATCAACATTATGAATATGATAATTTTTATATTTATTGAATATGTATTTTATGAAATTACTTCCAATAAATCCTAGCCCGCCAGTAACCAATAAATTCACATTGAAATTATTCGGGTCTTTTTCCTAACGGCTTTCCGTCTTGTCCAATTTCGCCAGCTCGTATCTTTGTGGCGGATACATCCTGAAGCTCTTTGCTTAGTTCAAGTTGTTCGATGTTATAACCGACCCCTCTCCCATAAAAAACATCCATAATATTGGGTATCTCTATTATTTTTATTTTATTTCCAAATTCTACGCAAGCGGCATGAATTTCTGCTTTTACTTTTTCAAAATCGTATGGGTTTTTTTCATCGATTCCCCCTACATCTCTTAATGCTATACAGCATTGGCCAGTTCTTTTAATTGCTTCAGCAACTAAGGTTTTGTGGCCCACGTGAAAAGGTTGATATCGACCAATGAGTAGCGCTGTAGGAGCTTGATTGTCCCAAGCTTCTGTTTTGTAAATGTTTCCTAACGCAGTTTCAGCCCATTCTTCGGGAGTACCATCTTCAAGGATTAAATCTCCTTCATCCCATCTTTCATCTTTAGTTGGGTCTTCAAATAATTTATTTGTATCCTCGTATCTACCTTCTTTAATTCTGTTGACCCAAATCACAAAATCAGGGTTGAACAATTCTCTAGCTTTTGCTGTTGGACAACAAAAATCAGATATTACATAACCCCCTCCTAGCGCAGCCCAATCTGCGAGCTTCCCCATTCTTCTTGAATGCTCGTTCCTGTCTTCTTCTGAAAATCCAAGGTCTTTATGTATTTCTTGTCTTACAGCGTCAGCATTAAACCATACAGCGTTTAGCTTTGGTACTAGCTTTTCAGCTAGAGTCGTTTTTCCTGATCCGGGCAACCCCATTATTAATATTTTTCTTTTTGTTCTCACGACCTTTGTTACACTTTTTTTTTTTGCTATTTTAGATTTGTGTATAATTTTACATGAAAAACTCTTTAAAGCTAATCAAAAAATTAAAAAAATGCCTTTTATTATTAAATAAAGAACAAATAGAATATGAAATGATAGAAAAAATAATTAGATCTTTAAAAAGAAAATTAGAAATGGGAGAGAATCCCTACAAGTTTAAATCTAATGCTCAATTAACCGACAACTACTTAAAAGATTTTCTTGATTTTTAGGCTTGACATTTACTCTTCTATGTGTAATATTACTTATAGATCTTTGAAATTTTTGCTGGGGGTGTACTGGATTCGACTAATGTTGGAATTTGGCGCTGCAAGTCGGAGATGCATCTGGCTCCGATATCAAGATGCAAAAGCTATACATGGCGAAGGTTATTATAGTATTGAAGAGCTTATTGAAGCTGCTACTGAAGAGTACGAGTCTCTCGTGCAATTTGAGCAGGCTGAAGAGCTTGAGATGGTAGCTTAAAGCTGCCCCCTTACTTTCTTTGACGCAGATACTAGAATAGTAAGGACATTTATCTGCAAAAACAGAAAAGGTTTATCTGTTAATAAACTGTAGTCCGCTGAGTATTTGGAGGCAAATAATTGTAACAGAAAGTTAGATGTTAATATCGCAACTATAAAAAAAATTAACTAAACTTGTAGGTGCGTCAACCAAAGGCACTTAGGACGCGGGTTCAACTCCCGCCACCTCCACCAAAATTTTTAAAAATAGAAAAAAAAATTACAACGAAAACTCGAACAGTGGACGATACACACAAGAAATACAGAAATACAGAAAAAGGTAAAAAAGCGCAAGAGAAAGCTCGCAAAAAGTATGATGAAGCCGATTTGGAAAGAAGGAGATCTCAAAAGCGAGAGTACATGAGAAAAAAAAGACGAGAAGACCCTGGGTATTGCAAGTGGAAGTAAAAACTTGACTTCTGAACTTAATTCTGCTACAATGTTTTAAGTTATGAAAAAAAGAGGTAGAAAAAAACACACCTGTCAATTAAAATTCAGAAAAACTATTTTTCAGTACGATCAATACTGGAACATTCATTATACAGAGTTATTTGCAGATGGCAAAGAAAAAGATTTTAAAACCGTCATTAAAGCTCGTTCGGCTGATTTAGCGAGGCAATATCTCAAGAAAAAAGTTTCCCAAGACTCGCCGAAATCCAAAATAAAATCTTTTACTGTTTTTATGTTTCATAGGAATGGAGAGGTAAACGGAATAAATCTTTCGACAGAAGATTGGTTTTTAATAAGAAAATGTTCTTTCCCTAACGAAGTTAATATATTATTCAAATACGAGAATCCGAGGCCAAAAGGTTACACCAATAGATTCAATAGTCAAGTTCAGGGCAAAACCCCACTAAATGGCTTCAAAAAAGGGCATGCCTACATTGCTCCAAAAAAACTTTACACTAAAGAAGAGAAGTCAAAAATGAAGTATGAAGGAGGGTGGAAGCCTTGGCCAAAGGCAGAAAGAGAAGCTTTAAAAGAAAAGATAATTTATAATTTTAAATTAAGCAAAAATAGTAGAATTAAAACTGCAAAAGCCCTTGGTTTCACAAGTTCAAAAGCTCTAAAAAAGCTTTTAGATGAAAAATTTATTGAAATAAATTGGAGTAAAGAATTTCCCTGTCGCACAGATTAATTATGACCAATAAAGATAAAAAAATAGAAAAATTTAACCAATGGCTATCTTGCTATCAAGAAGATTTGGGTCGAATAGTCGGTAAATATAGATTTACTAATCACGCTTTGGAGCATGATGAAGTGGTTTCTGAAATTAACTTAGGCATCATAAAGAGTTATGAAAAGCTAGCTTCAGACTTAAAAAATCCGATTAAAACTGAATTAGATTTTCAAAAAACAGCTTACTCTTATGCAAGAAACTATATAAAGTGGACGGCAGATGGAGCTTCAAATAGAGATAAGAAATATATAATGAATCGTCAGGATGGAGTGGTAGCTTCTGATGGTGAAGGTAAAACTGTTTTTGAGTCTGTGTGTGAAACCATAGGTAAGGAAGACTCTTTTTTTGCATCTTTGAATGACTCTGATAAATTTCAAAATATACTTTCTTGGATTTTTGATTTCAGCCATTTTCTTACCCCTCATCAAAAAAACATACTAGAGCTTTTATTGTCTGGAAAAAATCTAGATGAAGTCGGAGATTTAACCGGGGTAAGCCACCAGGCGATATCATCAATTTCAATAGAAATGTTTGCGGCAATTAAAAACAATGTAAAAGTCGCCATAGGGGACGATGATAGTGATAAATTAAAAATAAAAGAAGGTCATGCTTCTATAAAAAAGCTTTTTAGCTTGGAAAGAAAATCTAGAATGATGAATCTAAAAGACTTAAGTTTTATAAAATCTCGATTAATAGAAAATCCAAAAAAATATACTCTGATAGATTTGGTGGCCATGTTAAAAGGTAAATATTCCTCAAGACAGATATGCGCTTTTGTTAACAGGAACAAATATAATATTTATTTAAAGAAAATCGCAGATAAGACTTGACTTTTTTTAAAAACCTGTTAATATATAAACCATATTATGAATCAATTAGAAAACACAAAAACTTACTTAGTAGGGCATATGCAATACTTGAGCGGGAGAAATTGGAGAGAAGAAATTTCAGAAAGTCTTGCAGGCTTAAACATCACCTGTTTTGACCCTTACAAAAAACCTTTTATAAAAGATGTGGAAGAAGATGAAGCGTCAAGGCAGGAAATGGAAGGGTGGATGAAAACTAAGCAGTATGACAGAGCTTCAGAGAGAATGAAAACTGTCAGATCCTACGATCTAAATTTAGTAGATAGGTCTGATTTTATAATTGCTCATTTAGTTCCCGAAGTAGCTTCGTGGGGAAGCGCAGAAGAAATTGTTACAGCTGTAAGAATGAAGAAACCTATATTTATAAGCATGGAAGGCGGAAAAGCCAAAACCCCCCTTTGGCTCCTCGGCATGCTCCCCCATAAGTATATTTATAATTCTCTTGACGAAATTGTCGATATGTTGTATGCTATAGACAATGGTACAAAATCAATTGATTCAGATAGGTGGAGATTATTAAAAAAGGAGTATAGATAGCATGGAATTATTATTACTTTACGCAGTAGGTTCAATCATATATTATTGTATTCATTTTAAATAAATGATAATTATAGATAATATTAAAAATTATAATTTTCAGTTTGGATTTAATCAAACTCAAGATTTTATTTTAGATTCTCTAGAGAAAGAGTTTAAATCAAAACATGGAGACTCTTTTTTTTATGAAAACTCCCTTATTATTATAGTTGAAAACGAAAAATTCTACCACGTTATTAGAAACAAACATAAAGTTAGAGTTAGTGGAGAACTTCTTGAAAATTTAACCTTAGATATTAATTCTCACCTGTAAGCAATGAACAAATCAAAATTAAAAGAAATAAAAGAAATAATGGGCTACAAAGGCCTTAGAGAACAAAAAAGACTTTTGAGGAGATTTAAAAAATCGTACTCAAGTTTAAATCAGGAAGATAAAATAAAAGTTATTAAAGATTTAAAAGAGGCTTTTGAAATAAAATCAAAAAATACTTGATTTTTTAACCTTAACATATATTATAAGAATATGCACAAATTAAAATATTTCTCAGCGCCTTGGTGCGGTCCATGTAAGTTTTTTAGGCCAATCATTAACGAATTAAAAGAAGATGGTTATGATATAGAAATTATCAATATAGACGAAGACCAAGAAAAGACTTTAGCTTATGGAGTGCAATCAGTACCTCATTTAGTTTTTGAATCTAAATGTTCTGAAAAATCTTCAGACTGCAAAGAAGAAATTTTATACAGAGTCTCTGGAGGAGCCTCTAAATCTGATATAGAAAAAATATTAACAACTAAAATCAAATAAAAATGACGGAAGAAAATAAAAGTGCCAACAAGTGGAAACAAAGAGAGCTTGGAGCCTTATGGAAAAAAGAAGGAAAGTCTCAAAACTATTATTCTGGAAAAATAAATCTTAAAAATTTATCAAATTCCGATTCAGTTAGTATTGTGGGTTTTGCAAATAAAT
>Ga0098048_1001601_pt1 | contig 9810 bp, 9 predicted proteins | sample 13_taG_FD_75052 | JGI IMG/M metagenome (GOLD analysis project Ga0098048, IMG submission 75052) | Marine viral communities from the Subarctic Pacific Ocean - 13_ETSP_OMZ_AT15268 metaG | ecosystem: Environmental > Aquatic > Marine > Oceanic | place: Pacific Ocean | collected 2015-01-16 | reverse complement strand
TCTAAGTAATGGCTCTTGAAAATCTGGTATAACTACGCTATTCATAAACTTATCATACTCATCTTTTATCTGTTGATTGCTTCCTAACTTTCCAGCAGTTTCAATACCAGCTAAACTAGGTGTAATCCTATGAGCAGAAATAATAGCCTTTGTACATAAAGTTGATAGCTCCATAAATTCACCATCACGCTCCCTATCAAACTCCTTAATACTTGCAGCCTGTTCAGGGCTATCTAAAAGCTCTACTAAAAATTTATCATTGTTAGCTTCACCTGTAAATTTCTCTTTAATCTTTTCAACGTATTGTTGAGCATTTAAACCATCTGGAACCTCCCCAAACATCTGAATAAGTACACTAGGGAAAAAGCCGTTATCAAACTTATCAATATTGTACTTACTCATTCTGTACTCAATATCAATCCAATCTAAAGCACCTACATAATCTGGTAATCCATAAAAGTTAAACTCAGGATACTTTCTCATTATATGAATTAAAAACTCTTTTTGATTAGTACCATCAAAAAAGTCTAATTCATTTACTGGATATTGAGCTGATGGTGTATTACTTAATTCTATATCTCTCCAGAAATTAGATAAATAAGCAATATCACCTGTTTTACCTTTTCTTACCGTCGTAGCATCGTAGCAATATAATGCCGTATAATCACCGCTTTTTTTAATATGAGGGTAAGCATTACCAGTAATAACGTAAGATTGTACAAGGTCGCTAAATACATCATACAAGGTAGCTCCTTCAGGATTAACCTCTTTACACCATTCCTGAAAATCATTAGGTAGCTCATCATATCCAACATTTTCACCATCTACCTTGAAAGTAAAGCCTTTGCCCTTGATAAAAGTTATCTTTTGATTTATAATACTGCTATGAGTACTGGACCTTCTGGCCCTCTTTGCTAAATCATTGACATAAATATTATCCGAGTCTTGAAAAAATGGAACCCATTTTTGTTCTATATCAATATTAGGTTCTTTCTCCTTCTTAACTATTGGAGTAGAAATCGGGTCAGTCTTAACAGTACTGGCCTTTATACTACTTATCTTCTTTTGGCTCATCTTTTACCTTTTCGATTGATACAACATCTTTAAATCCAGCGTTGTATAGTTTCTTTAAGTCCTTTTGGCTTGTTTTCTCAGTAAGATTAATAATACCTACTGAACCCATTATTTTTTTACCTATAAAACTAGGGTCTATAATATATTTGCTCATATTATAAATATAATAAAATTATTTATACTCACTATACAAAAAAAAAGGGAGAACACATAACTGCTCCCCCTAAAATGTTGCCAAGCAACTATCCACCATAAACAATATTATGAACCTAGTGATACTGTACCAGAGCTATTAGTAGTGATGGAACCTACAAACTCTCTTACTAGCTGGGCTTGTTTACCAGCGAAAGTAACTGTATAACCGTTTTGCCCTTGCAACTCAGCTTCTAAAACTTCATTAGCGATAGCATCTACTGACGCATCTTTACCCATAATTTCATCATAACCTAAAACAAAAGCTTTGTTATCATCAGTTTCTTTGTTGTAAGTTTCAAAAATTACGATTAAACCACATGACTCAACATAACTGTTAATTCCTTTGGCTTTTACCTTCTCCATTTTTGGAGAGAACACCTCTAAAGAAGTTTCATAAGAAATAGAACCATTCTCACGAGAACCTTCAGAAGAATATAACTTAGTTTCTAATTCTCCTTCAATCTCGAAAAATTTGTCATCTGTACTGCTCAGTGTAACGGCAGTATATGAGTGATTATCGGTAGAAGCAGTAAACGTAGTCACATCATCTTTGTTAATAACGAATACTCTTTTGATACCGCCTCTGCGGTTTTCATCGTTACAACTTATTAAAATATCTGTTGTTATTTCTGACATCTTTATAAAATTTATTAGTTAAAAAAATGCCCCCCATAAAGAGGGGCTTTAATTCTTAGTAGTAGAAAGAAATCAACTCACCAAATACAAACTGAGCACCCATTTTATACTTAGCAATAATTTTCAATAACTCATCGTCATCATCATTACTTCTAAATTTCAATTGAGAACCAGCATCAGCAACATCAGTACCAATAACTAGGTTATCATCTACTGTGTAAACTACCATATTCTTTCCTATGTCAATACCTAAAGTCTGAGAATTTGGGTTGGCTGCATCGGAAAGTTGGGTATCCCATCCAGTAACCTCTACAACTGGTATACCTCTGAAAGTCAAAGACTGTCCATCTTGTAACAACTGAAGCCCTAAAGCATTTCCTGTACCTAGTTGCTCATAAGTAGTCATCAAGTTATCTACGATTGTAGCAGTAACTCTAAAAGACTTTGAGTTGTTTGGCATTTGTCTAAGTACTTTAGCTTGGTTTTCATAAGCATTTTTTAACAAAGTGTAAGCACCATCAGCAACTAAATCACCGTTAGTATCTTCAACGTTTGCTATTGCAGTCATTTCTACATATTGCCCTAAACCAGCAGAACCAGCAACAAACAACTGTACAAAACCATCAAATTGGTCATAATCAGCACTTGCAGCAGTAGAAGCAGCAAACCATGCTAAACGACCGTTATCATCAGCGATAGCTTCAGCAACTCTCTTTCTAGCAACCTCACCTACAACTGTATCAGTTAGGTCATCAATTGCAGTTCCAGAACCGTAAAACTCTTCAAAGATTGTTCCATAGAACGCATCTCCACATTCCTCGAGGTTAATTTTGAGCCTTGACACTTCTAGCGTTCTGTCAGAAACAGACGTTACTCCACCTGTTGCAGAAAAACCACAAGTTGTATACTTTCTAACGATTTTCGTTAGAGATGAGTTAAGGTACATGTTAGCCTTAACTTTAATGTTAGGTATTACTCTAATACCTGCTAAATCCGAGCTACCTTCTTGAGGAGCGAAAAGGATTTCTGTAAATTCCTGTCCAGCATAAGTAGACGAAATTGATTGTGTAATAAAATTTGCCATTTTTTAAAATTTATTTATACGACGTTTTTAAAATATTTAGGATTGCAGCACCTAACTCATCCACCTCTTTAACATTAGCTTCAGGATTAACTACATCATCTTTAGCCTCTAATGGCTTTCTGGATGCTTTTGCTTTATCCAATTCCTTTTTTAATTCTGCTAACTCACTATCTTTAGCGGTTAGTTCAGCTTTAATTGAATCCATAAGCTCTGCTTTGATAGACTCAACATCAACTGCATCCTGTGGCTCTTCTGTTACCTCCTCAGTAGTTTCTTCAACCTCTTCAGTAGTTTCCTCAACAGCCTCAACTTCTGGAGTTTCTTCTGTTACCTCTTCTACTGCTTCAGCTTTAGGAGCTAGCAATTCAGATACATAAGCCTTTAGTTGGTCTAATAGACCCTCTTTTTCAGACATATTCACGTTATTTAATTGATTTACATAGTTAGACGGTACTTTGTACCCTTTCTTGGCCAACTCTTTAGGACTAGCATAAGCAGCAATAGCAAGAGCAACCTCTATACTACCAATGAAATTATACTCCTTAGCCTCTTCAGCAGTTAGCCATGTTTCCGCTTTCATCATGTCCTGGATAGTTTCTAATCCTAAACCTGTTGAATTAGCGTAGATTTTAGCAAGTTTTAAGTTAATCTTATCCATTAACTGTGCTTGCTTTTCTAACTCCTCTTGATAATCTCTAATCTCATCACTATTCATACCAGCCATACTAACAACAGGCATCCATGCATTGTGAATCATAAAGAAACTGTTTTCACTCATAACAGGTAACTCACTACCAGATAGAGCAATGATTGTAGCAGCACTAGCAGCTAAACCTTCAATTTTAACAGATACATTATAAGAAGAATTTTTTAAGAAGTCGTAAATAGCAAGAGCATCAAAAACTGAACCGCCTCCACTATTTACAGTAAGCTCTATATCTTTACTACCTGAAGCCTTAACCTCATCAATGAAGCTTTTAGCATCAATACCAAAAGAGCCTATTTCTTCATCTATCGAAATAGATAACTTATTATTTATTGAATTACTTATATTATACCAATTCATTTAACAACGATAAACAATTGTTTTATGATTGATATGTAAAAGTTTTATACAAAAAAAAGAGGGATACCCCTAAACCCTCTTTAATTAATCGCAAAACTCTTTACTTATGAAGTAAAAAGCTAAGATATAAATTTATTTTTGTAGTACTATCTTAATAACCAAATTAACAGAAATATCATACTTAACAGATAAGTTATAATAAATATCCTTCATCATCATTAAAGGATTCTTTCTCATTATATGGTAATCATTTATCACCGCCATATTCCTAACAGCTTTTTGATTGATTAACCCAGTGCTTAATAATAACTGAGTAGCATGCTTAATATCATTAGCATTATTAACTACACTAAACAAAGTATCATTTAGTACATTTGCCAATTCTCTAGCCTCTGCTTCCAAAAGTTTATTATTCTCCTTTTGCACCGTCCACATGAAATCTTAAAGTTTGGTTCAACATTCTCTTTAAATAGGTCAGATAAATATTCAAGGCTTTTAGAACATGGAAACATTTTCCCATGAGTTTTAATAATAGCCTCTTTTATACTTAGCCTCTCTTGCTCATCTAGGTTTGCTAAGTTTTTATTTATGTCAAAATCTACCATTTTCCTTTTGGACATTGTTCATCTTCCCAGATTGTTTTATCTATTAAAGCACATTTACAAATACTGCATTGTGATATACCCTCTTTTTTAAAACATAGAAATTTAAAGTTATCTCTTTTATCATTGCAACCTTCACAAATGTTAAGCCTTTTTAATTTCTGTTGATAACTTGCTAACTCACTACTTATATTCTTTGCCCTACCAAATAAGTTAGTTAACCACATATTCTAAATATAACAATTTTAGCCAAATGTAGCCTCACTTTGTATATTGTTCACTTTTGCAGCTTGTGTGATTGTATCAGTAGCATTATTAACTACCTGGATAGAACCTATTGAACTTGAAACAGCTCTAGTAATTCTGTTTTCTAGTTCAGACATATCAACTCCACTAGCACCAGCAAAACCACCATTAGCAAAGCCTATGTTACTAAATGGCTGGGGCCTACTTGTACGCATAGCCTCTAAAGCACCTACTAAGCTACTACCTCTTTGAGATTCTAGTACATTCTTAGGTACTACATATTCACCTTCATGCACCACTCCAGCCTGTTTAAAACCACTACTATCAGCACTACCAAAACCAGAACCAGTATAACCACCCTCAGCAAATGATTGACTAGCTATTATACCAGCTTGTACAGCAGACCTAGCAACCGCTAAACCAGTTAATACAGATGCCTGAGTTAAACCAGAAGCACCAAAAGTAACGGCATTAGCTGGGTTAGCAGCAGCGTTTGCATTAATACTTGCTATTTCTCTTGCTAAACTAATAGCAATACCAGCAAGCTCTAATCTTTTTTGTCTTTGAAATGCTTTTCTTTCAATTGCTTCTCTTTCCTTTTCAAAGTCCGCTTGTGATATTAATCCCTGTTGTAATCTAGCATCTAAGTTTGCTAGTTCTAAAGTTTTCTCTCTCTCAAATCTTCTACTAGATACATCAACTAAAGCAGTGGCCGCTTGTTCAGCTAAATCAAGTTTTTGTTTCTTAACCTCTTGCTCAAAGTTTGCTCTTTGCTCTAAGTCATTCTGCATAGCAGTAGCTTCAATCTCTAGCTTTCTCTCTGCTTCATTTTCTGCAATCTCTAAACGTTTTTCAGACTCATCATTTATTAAATCTGAAAAGGCTAAAATTGCATTTGTTGACTTTTGTATTTGCTCCTCTTCAAAATCAAAAACATCATCTTCAACCTCCTCAAGCTCTTCTAATGCAAATTTTACATTATCAACTGCCTTTGCTTTTTTATCTAATGCTTTAGCTTCTATTTCCGCTTGTAATGATGATGCTTTAGATGCCTCAGATGCATTTTTTAAAGCGTCTTGTTGAGCTGTTAAATCTTTAAAAAACTTTGCTTGTATGTTAGCTATTACTGTTAAATTTTCTGCTAAATCATCATTATCATCTTTTTGAGCTTGTTTAATTTGCTCTTTTAACTTTAATATGTTTTCAGCAGTATCTATTCTTTTTTGTTTAACCGCTTCAGCATTACTTACATTGTTTTTTAAAAACTCATCATTTGCATCTAACAGTTTTAATAAATCCTCTTGGCTTTCGCTTATGCTTCCAAAACTTAACCCTATTGAGTTTTCACCAACAGCCCTCAATCTATTAATTTGATTATTTACATCTGTAAAGGTATTTAATAATTCAGCTGCAAGTAGCTTTACTTTTGCCAATCCATCTTCACTACCCTCTCCAATGGTTAATATCATACCCTCATAAGCACTGCTTAACTTTTTAGTAGCTCCTACTGAAGTATTACCAATAATATCAGCCATTTCACCAGCAGCACCAGAAGCATCATTAAAAGCATGAGTTAAATCAATACTTTTCTGCTCATTATCCGCTAATGTTATAGCTAACGCTGCTCCCCTTTTACCAAATAAATCTAAAGCAGTAGTAGTTTTATCTGAACTGCTTCTTATTTGCCCTAAAGCATCCTCTAATGTTATACCTCTTTTACCTATTTCTAAAAATATGTTTCTTAATGCAGTACCAGCAGTGCTAGCATCAAAACCAGCATCAGTTAAAGTACCTAGTAAAGCGGTTGTTTTCTCAACGCTTATACCAGCAGTATTAGCAACTGGAGCGACAGTAGCCATTGCAGTCTGAAACTTGTTTATATCTAATGAAGTACTGCTAAACGACTTAGCCATAACATCAACTATTCTCTGAGTTTCAGTAGCATCTAATCCAAACCCTCTAAGAGTCGAAGCAGAAACAACAGCAGATTGAGCAAGGTCTGAACCAGAAGCAGTAGCAAGTTGTAATATAGCGTCTGAGGCTGCTAATATTTCAGGAGTACTAAAACCTAACTTTGCTAACTCCTCTTGTAGTTTACCAACTTCAGTTGAAGTAAATAAAGAAGCCCTACCTAACTCTTTAGCAGATGTAGTTAAAAGATTAAACTCAGTTTCAGTAGCACCAGTAACAGCTTTTACCTTTGCCATTTGTTGTTCAAACTCTTCTAATGTTTTAATAGCATCTTTAAAAACTTGAAAAACTTGCTGAACAGCAAACAAACCAGCAAAACCAGCAACAATACTAGAACCCATTTTTCTAAATGATTTACCTAATCTAGTAGTAAAGCCATCAATGCCTAGCATCTCTTGCCTAGTAACTAATAACTGCCTTCTATTAGCTTTTAACTTAGTGTTAATAGCCGCTAACTCTTGGCCATACTTTTTAGTAACTACTCCGCTTTTCTTTACCGTTTTATTTAATTCAGCCCTCCTTAGTGTTAACTTTTTAACCTCAGTTTCTAAACTTGCTAACTTCTTTTTTTGTGCTTCAGTACCTTGTAATTCAACCTTAAAAGCTATCGTTTTTTCTGCCATCTCTTACTTATAAACTGGTTCTAAAATTCCTGTTATTGGGTTTTCAATCATTACCTCTATTAATTGTGCTCCATCTTCTACATAAATAGGCTGTAATACTGGAGGAGTATTGCCCTCATCAGTATCTTCACTATTATTGCCTTGTTGGCTACCATCTATGCTTACACTACCTAAGTTTTCAAACTTAAATAAACTAACCTTAGTTAATCCATTTTCTACGGGCTTATAATCAATAACGCTTTCTATTAAATAATAACCTCTAACATCGTAATCATTATCTAAATAAATAAGCTTTCTAAAATCTAGGTTTTCAATATCTGTACTACTAAGATTAAAGTACGCTATTAATCTACCTCCCTCTTCAATGTTTTTCAGCATCTTAGAGTAATAGGCAGCAAATAAACCTTTATCTTCTGTGCCATCGGTTTTAGTGCCATTTGTAAAACTTAAATTCTGTATAGTATCTGTATTATTATAGGTTTCAAATATTGCTGCTGGTATTGTAGCAGATGGTGATGTATTGTTAAAAACTATTTGTCTACTATCTCCATTTAATTGCGTTTGAGTACCATAATTGTAAAAGAATATTCTAGGATTGTAGCCGTTTATCCTATCAGCTGGTATACTGCCATCAGTTAAATATTCATTCCAATATTTTAAAGTAGTAAATGCTGTATTAATACTAGGTGAAGCCTCAGTAGCTATATGAGCATAACTAGCACTAAACAACTCTAACTGTATTTTTGTAGTTCCCTCAGCAAACCTATCAGGTAATTTATAGGTATACTTCCCATATTTTCTCCTGTTTGTATCTTGCCATCCTTTTAACCATTCATCATTATCAACATCTCTGTAACTAAACTCAATATTACGCTTATAGGAGCTTACATAGTCTAATTCATACTTGTTACCAATATCTAACTTATCAGTCCATTCAATAGCTTCTGTCTGAGCTTTAAAAAATGTATCTCTAGGCTCAAAGTATACTGTCTTAGTTTTAATATCAGTCCAATAATATACATTGAACATCCTTGTAAAATCATTTAAAACATCTATAAACTTAATATCATCAGGTATTAATTCATTTAGGTTAAAATCATCACCCTCTATTAACTCTGAGCTTCTTTCAGTTTTAAAAAAAGAGCCAGCTTTTATATCAAAGCCTTCATTTTGTACTTGAGTAAATTCGTAAAATATTCTTATTGTATCACCAGCATCTAATACTGTTGTTAATTTATATTCTTTTTGTTGCCCATCAATACTAACACTAAACTCTTTAGATAATTCATTAACACGCTCAAAGTTGTTTTTTTGTAAACCAATTTTAATAAATTGATTGACTAAACCAAAAGCTGCATTAGTCCAATTGCCTACAATTAAATTTACAGTAAAATTATACCTCCCAGTGCTAGGAGCGGTATACTCATAATTAGTAGTGTTATAGTTATTATTAACATCCTCGTTAGGTACAGTAGAATCATCGTTAAAATTAACTATACCATTTTTTGTTTTTGGTATTCCACTAATATCTACTGTTTGATTAGATGTTCTACTAGCCCTTGTTTTAGATAAATCAACAACGCTCTGAGCAACTTTCATATCACTATTTAAGTCACACATCAGCTTTTTAATATCAGTTGTATTCAAAAAAGTACTACTAACATTATAACCTAGCTCATTCATGCACTGGTCTATAACACCCTTCATATAAAAACAAGGGAAATAATCTCTAACCTCAGTATTATTATTTGATTGATTACCACCTCTACTTATATAAGGATATGCATGGTCGTTAGCTAAAACAGTACCATTATTGTATAAATTAATATTACTAAAGGTATACTGTTGTGCATTATTTCTCCATCCAATAGTATTAAGCTTTAAATCAGCAGCACCCTTAACCCAGTCAATATTATTACCAAAGAATACTAACTCAAAACTATCTAAATCAAAACCATTATAAACCTTACTAACTTGTAAAAAGCCCTTCTCAATAGGGTTATTATTTACTAGTATTATACAAGGCTTTCTGTTTAATGCATCCCTGTAATCCTTTCTACTATTGATATTATCAACACTACTTAACAGGTTAGCATTGTTTTTAGTATTAGGTACTTTAAAAGTCTTAGTATAAGTTCCTGTACGCTCTTTTAAATTATCCAGATTAACAATACCCTTAGTAATTGCCAAAGGGAAATCATTAAAGCTTGCCAACTCTAAATCACCCTCAACATTATTAGCAGTATCTATTATTCTTATAATTACTTCATTCATCCTCTAAGCCCTTTTGTTGGATTAGCAAAACTATAATTT
>Ga0098048_1001596_pt1 | contig 9832 bp, 11 predicted proteins | sample 13_taG_FD_75052 | JGI IMG/M metagenome (GOLD analysis project Ga0098048, IMG submission 75052) | Marine viral communities from the Subarctic Pacific Ocean - 13_ETSP_OMZ_AT15268 metaG | ecosystem: Environmental > Aquatic > Marine > Oceanic | place: Pacific Ocean | collected 2015-01-16 | reverse complement strand
TCAACCAACACCAATGTGTTACCCGTTTTATTTACTTCAATAACCAAGCCTGCAATGGTATCTAATCGCCCTTTTTCTTCAAATAGGTACTTTAATTCACTCTGATAGTTTGTAAATTCTGCGTGATCAATTAACTGTACAACATTCACATGGCAGTTTGCAAGTACGCCTTTTTCTTGTAGTTCACTTGCGGCAAGTTGATTAATTACAGGACCTAAACTACAATGCAGTGCTTGAAACTCATACGGTTCTTTTGGTACTGTTCCTGTTAGCCCCCAACGTAATGGCACCTTACTCATTACACCAGTAAGTAATGTTTTCAGTGCATCTGCTTTAGCCATGTGTACTTCGTCAACTATTACTGCAACAACATCTTCTAAGAATTCATGTATGGTTATGTCTGCACGTTGATTCTTTGTGTTCTTTAGCAACACATTCAGACTTTGCCATGTACATATTGTGTGCTTGTGCCCAAACTCTTTTCTATCACCATAGAATACACCAACATCAAGTTGCATGTTTGCATAGTCTTTTTCAGTCTGTGTAACTAGACTTTTATTTGGCACAATAACAATACTACGTCCATAATTTTCCACCCGTTCACTTAGACTTGCAGTCATAATTGTTTTACCGGCACCAGTTGCTACTTCTTGTATGCACTGTGGATTTTTTAAGAAACTGTTTATAATCTCTACTTGATAGTCTCTTAGCACAATAGGAGTGCCAGATGCAGGATGATTCTTCGGCCACATAATGTCACTGTAAGTATCTTCTGCAACTGGATCAAACTTGAATACTGTTTGGTATTCTCTGTTATCTTGTATGTCAACATCGTAGTTAAAGTCTTCAAGTATAGGCAGTATGTCAGGTAGCAAGTTTAAGTATGTGCTACCGCCCATTTGAAAGTATGCAACCTTGCCATCCCAACGTCCTAGTCGAACTGCTGGCAAGTATCTTGCATGTGGTACATCATATTTAAAGGTGTTTACTAGTTTTTTGCGAACATCAAGTTCTAAACCTGATATCTTTAGGTTTACTTCATCATTGATTATTAGTGTTGCTGTTCTCATAAATTATTTCTCGTAAATCACTACTGTTTGTTGGAAAAGTATCAAGTCCATCACAGCGTATTTCATATCCTTGTTCTCTTAAACAATGTTGTACATATGCCTCATCAAGCATTGTTTGACATGGTGATGCAGTATTATTACCTGCAAGTATATCTTGTATCCATGTATCACATTGATGTTGCGAATTATGGTAACGTTGTTGTGCTATCCAATTGCTTTGATTATGTTTCATTATAGCATCATCTACTGTAACAGTCAAGCCTAAACGGTTAATTAATTTTGGAAACACATTCTTGGTATACAAATCTTTAGTGCTAATATGGCCATCAACATTTTTGTATGCTTCTGACATTACATCATACAACCATAAACTTGTCCATTCTCGCATGGCCCAAGGTGCGTTAATATCTTCCCAATATCCAAATAAACTATTTTTGTAATTTGGAAAAATTGTTCCAACGTTTTTTATTAGATCGCCTTTGTGTGCTTTAAATAACTGATTATTTAAGTAGTCTAACCAATGCCCTTGTACTGGTTTAATAATTATGTCAGCTGATTGTTCCATCTTGTGGTCCATGCTGAAACCATTTTGTTTTTTACTAAAACCATGACTACTGCCTGTAGGTTCTATTATTATATCTGCACCATTTCCAAGATTACTGTATGCCCAGATTGACTGCATCACATAGTTTCCGTAGCATCCAGGTGGCCAAGTTACATGTATCATATAATTAATTACCATAAAGGAAAGTGGGCAGTATGTTTCAACTGCCCACTTTAGGTTGTCCAGGAGCTAGATCTGATATGACAACCTGTTCTATCTGCGTCTCATCACAGTGTTTTCTGCTAACTGTTTCCAGTTAGGACTTACCTTAGTAAGATCTGCTATCTTCAACGCCATTCTTAAACTGACTTCTCTTAATTTATCCTTAACAGTGTCCATGAATGCAATTACTTCGCCTTCCATTTCCTTGCTAAGATCATAATCCTTAAACAGTTCACCAGTAGCAACAATCTGTTTAATACGTAAGAACTTGTCTCTCATGGTATCTAGTGTAAGATCCAAGTAGTGACATCTTGATTGCAATGCTTCTAAATGGTCTTGTAGTTTTCTACTTCTAACGTTCTCAAACTTTACGTTAGTTATAAAGATAACACCACCCTTGAACTCAAACTTGTCAGGTATACCTTCTGATCTAAGTTTGTTTGAATCTGCATTCCAATGTAGCACACGTTTCTTACCTGAATCAAGTGCGGCCTTAAGTATGTTAAGACTAAGTTCGTCCATAAGCACACTATCACAGTCATCAAATACCAACACATGGTTAGCATCTGCATGTCTATATAATGTAGCATACAAACCTAGTGCAGTCATTGCACCTTTTACAACTTCGTACTTGATTGGTCTACCAGCAATGCTATCCATCATTGATGCTTTGTCTAATTCTTTCTCAACACCATAACTCTTACCAACTCCTGGAGGTCCAGTAACAATCATAGCTCTAACATCACCAGCAATAACTGCTTTGGTCATGTCATGTAGTATATCAAAACGTGTAGCAATACGGTCCATAACCTGCTGATCAGTTTCAAAATTAATAGTTTTGGAATCTTTTTTATTTGTTTGCATTCTAGCTCTCCTATGCAACGTTGTTTTCTAACTGTATAAACAGCTTAACACATTATACGTATATGTCAACCTATTAATGCATTATCAGGCATTTTTCCTGATCTTGTTTGCAATCCTAACTTGATATATTCGTTTCTCACTGCCATTGCTTCTTTAGCAGTAAGACTCTCCCATACTTCAAACTCGCCTGTTTCGGCACTTTCACCTAGTACATAGTACATTATTTTTTCTCCGTTTTTTTCTTACCACGTTGCCACGGATTTGTTACTGCATTCTCGCTTCGTGCATCTGGATTACATACTGTGACTGTACCGCCTTTTGCAAAGTAGGCCGCATATGCCTCTTGCAATGTTGCATCATTTTCTTGTGGCGTTCTTGGCTCAAAATCAATGCTTTTAATATTGCTTTCTACTTTATTTTCTTCTTCTGACATATTTGCTCCTGTTGTATTATTATGATCTTAGTACAATCAGTACAGATGATCAGTCTGTACCGGGTAGTTTTTAGTTGGAGTGTTATGGTTCCTTGAGTCCTACCTGACTTGTAAACCTCTGTAGTTGTCGAGCACCGCTCTCCCTTAATCAACTACTTACACTTTACTGCTGGCTATGTCATCTTGTTTCCTTTTCCTTATTATGCTGTTATAATAACACACTTTAAGGATAAGTCAACCTTTTTATTTGTTTTGGCCATAAAAAAATCGCCCAACTAGTGGACGATCTGATTAAAACCGCTTAGTTACTAAGCGAACATGTTGGCGCCTTCTCCCAACTTGCGAATTCTTTTTGTTACTTTTATTTATACAAGCAAGCAGAAGGCTTATTTTTTATCTACGGTGCAACATACGCGGCTATCTCTGCTGGTATACGTTGTGTATAACTTATTGTTTGTCCATTAGCTAAACAGAATGACCATGAAGAAAATGTTGGAGCAGAAATTCCCCCTGTAGGTTCTTTTATACCATTGTCTGTATCTTCATTAAGTAATTCTGGACTATTACCATCTATAAGTATATTCTTTTTTTCAGGAATAGCAGAAGCACCACCATCACCGTATGGAAAGTTGTTAGTTCCTTGGTAATACCACTCACCATCTATTTGTGCCAAACCAGGTCCGGTACCATCTGTTGGATAACCAGCACTATTAGTATCTCCAGAACTAACTCTGACTGTGCCAATAGTTGCACTTCCTGCAGTAATTGCTATACTACATGCTACTTCTTGTTCTGCAGTATCGTCTGAGTTATTATAATCCCAGGACAATACAAAATGTGGCCCGTCACTTGCTGGTTCATTTTCACCGTCATATGGATTCACAACGGCTGTAGTGATTGCACCGCTGAACACTTGTGTGCCGCCCATTGTCACGGTTGCAGTTGTTCCAGCATCGTGATTCCAACCTTCTACTTTAAATTTTCGATTTGCCATTTTGTGTATATTCCTTTGTATAAAATTTTATACAGTTATTTACCTCCAGTGTTCCAAAATTAAAACATCAGAGACTTGATGCGGTTTTGGGTTACCATGAAAAATTAAAATACTAGTTTCAGCATTTAATACACTTGCACTACCTGGATTCATTGGTTTTCGATATCTAAAATTCATACCACCTTCTTTGACCTCCCAGCGGTAACTTTGAATCTGGTCTGTACTGTAGTAACTTACATCATCTTTTACCTTGCTAAAGATATAATCCTGATCACCATGCCATGGACACCTTGGATTGTTTATAATCTGTTTAAGATCAAAATCTTTGTAAACATAACTGTACTTAAAAGGATCAAACCACATAACACTGCTGTTTATTTTCCATCTAGTACTTTTCATCAAGTATTGAAAGTCCCGAGCGGCCCAAAAACGACTTCTATTTACATTCCATAACCAGTCTAAGTTGCCAACAATCACTGTATCAAGGTCAAAATACAACATCTGCGACCAATCTTTATTCCAATGTTTGCTATTAAATAATTGTATCTTATACCACCAACTACGTTTTGGACCTCTTACCCCGTCCCATTCTTCAAGATTATGGCGTATATAAGTATCTGGTACGTATCGCGAACTCTCGGTATACACATGCATTCGCACTTTTGGTGTCAAGTTACGTTGTAAACTGTTGTATAGTTTATCAACATAACTCCAGTCATAGAGCGTATCGTGTATAAGACAAGCACAATCTATTGTGTCAGCTACACTAGTGAGGCGTTTAATCTTTTTAGCCATTGTCCCTCTGCTATCTCATCCACTGTGTATTCAGTATGACAAATCTCTACCAACCATCTATCCTTGTTACGTTTACGTGGTGGATTTTCAATTTGATTAAGTTTGATGCTCATTGGATATGCTAAACTTTTTTTATCAACCAGCACATTAGATCCGGCAATCACTGCATTGATTCCAGGTCCACTACAATGATTAATTACAGTGTGAAATGCATAATCAATATCAAAGACATCATATGTATTCACTACTGGTTTTGGTATTTCAATATCGCAGTTATATATGTTTTCATTCTGTAACAACATTTTAAACCTATGGTGAGGTATAAATGGTTGACAACGAGGATGAAAACGCATTACTATCGGGCGATCAGTATATTTTTGTACACGTCGAACGGTTTCCACTGCATATGTGCCTAAATCAGGCATGCCTTCCCATTGCAAACTCTTATCGTGTTGTCCTGCAATTAATATTGTATCGTTAAGATCCTTTTCACCTAAACTAATTCCTAATTTCGCAGGACGGTCCCAGTCAAGATTGTCAGTATGTCCGTAGTATCCTTCTGAGGTTATGTTGTTTACTGCAATTTTCCAAGTTACTTCACGTTCTAATGCGCCTGCATCTATAATCAAAACTGGCTTTCCGAGCGAACGATAGTGTTCATATGTCCGTTTGTTCTTGCTCATTCTGCCATTCCATAGTATACTCCATATAACAACAGCATCACAGTCGAGGGAGTTTTCAACAGGTGTTATACCAGCACCTCGACAGCTGTTTAAAAATGCCGCCATAATTGGTTTGCTATTCAGAGCACACTGCTCAGGATAATATGCTATGTTATTAATCAAAGGTTAAATACCCATATGAAACGATATACTGTAATTACCACCTTTAATCAACAGGGTCTTGAAAAGTATGGTCAACGTATGATTAGTACGTTTGAACAATTTTGGCCAGAGGAAGTTGATCTAGTTGTGTACACAGAAAAATGTAAGCCACACATTACAAAATCAAATGTAAAGTGTATAGATCTAATAGCAAATAGCAAACATTGTAAACGTTTTATAAAACGCCACAAAGACAATCCTGAAGCAAATGGTGGACTTGGTCCACATAACGAACGCATCTGGAAACCAAATAAACATTTCAAATGGCAAGGATTACGTTTCAGTTACAAAGTTTTTAGCATATATCATGCAATGCAATACATAGACACAGAGTGGGTTATATGGCTTGATGCTGACACACTCACACACAGTAATATTACAATGCAATTTCTTGATAGTGTATCACCTAAAGACTGTGTGGCAACACATTTAGGCAGAGGCGAACGCTATCATAGTGAATGTGGATGGGTCGGATATAACAAGACCAATCCTATGTGTACGGACTTTGTTGAAGATTTTGTAGGTATGTACAAAAACGATACTATGTTCAACTATCCAGAATGGCATGATAGTTACTTGTTTGATGTACAAAGAAAAATATATAGAGATACAAAAGGCGCACAATTTCATAATCTAAATCCTGATCCAGATCTAAAAGGCTTAGCAGGACATCCGTTTATAAACAGTGAGCTTGGCAAGTACATGGATCATATGAAAGGCGATCGAAAGAATCTTGGACATAGTGAACCACGTGATATAAAATTACACCAAGATAACCCGTATTGGAAAGGTATAAAACGTGTTTGAAAATTTAATTTTCAGTCTCGCAGTGAGCACACATCTTGGACTTAACGACGATTTTGGTAACCTACATCCGCATGTACAATATCAATTGCCTGACAACTATATCACTGGCGTGTTTCATAACAGTGACAAGCGAGCAGGTATATACTTTGGAAAACGCACAACATATAAACAACTTGATATCGAATACGGTTTAGTACATGGTTACAAACGCATAGATATTGCTCCAATGATTAAAGTCAACTACGGCAATGTATTTGTAGCACCAGCTGCCACCGAAGACGATGTTGGACTTGTTTTAGGATATGAGGTAAAGTTCTAATGTATCAAGCACACGGATGGTGGTTTGCAGACCAAGACACACATTTTGCACACATGATTGATAAGAACATCAAAAAAGGCGGGCCGCCTACATATCAAGAACCAGTACGAAATAAAAGTCTACAGTTTGTACAAGACTTTGGTGTTGCAGTTGACATCGGTGCAAATGTAGGGCTATGGAGCAGAGACCTAGCCGTAAAATTTGCAAGAGTGATTGCTATTGAGCCGGTTGTTGAATTCCAAGAGTGTTTAAAACGTAATGTGCCAATGGAAAATATAGAAGTATGGCCAATAGCACTTGGTACGGAAGATACTAGTATAGATATGATAATAACAGAAGGCAATACAGGACATTCGCATATTAATAAAAACACAATTGGATCAGGACAAGTCAAAATGAAACGACTTGACAGTTGCGTGTTTGACCGTATAGACTATATGAAAATTGATTGTGAGGGTTATGAAATGCAAATTCTCAAAGGTGGAGAGAACATAATACGAACACATGAACCAGTGATAGTAGTTGAACAAAAACTACACGAAGACACAGGTATCACAAAAGAAACGCAATACGGATGTGTGGACTTGTTGAAAAGTTGGGGTGCAAGAGAACTAGGCAGAGTTAGGAATGACTGTATACTAGGTTGGTAGGTACTGCTCAAAGTGTCTGTAAATTTCGCCTGATTGACTTTGTTCTAGTGTCCAATGTGCTTGTGCTAAGTCCATAAACCATTGTGTTCTATCAGGCATGTGCGGATTCATAATGTTTTTAATTTTATGATTTGCTACGTCCCAGGTCACTGCACTTTCTTCTGCTACAAATGTAGGTATGCCTTTAAGTACACTAAGCACACTGCTTGAACTATTGTAAAATACTGCACATCTTGCAGTTTTCATGCTTTGATGCAGTGTAACAGTCATACTATCAATAAGTTCAACATTACTATATTGATTTACCCAACTCCAATCACGTTTAACTTTTGTACCAGTACGGTTTAAATCACCAGGATGAGCTCTTACCTTTATTGGTTCATTGGTTCTGCTACGTATTTCTGTAATTGTTTTTCTTAGCCATGCTTCTTGGTCAAAACCTTTAGCATTCCACCCGTTGTCTCGTTGCAAACATATCAGTATGTTTTCACCGTCATTGCTCCAAGGTGTGTCAACAAGACTTAAACTGTTCTTAATCATATTCCAGTGTTTGTCTGTGCTATTTTTATTAGCATAGTTGCCACTGTTCCAAAATACATTGTCAAGACTGTATCTTAGCCACATGTTTTCGTGTTTGTGGTGAAACTTAAAGCAACTGCCATCAATGCTCATTACTTTACCACCAGTGTGCTTTTGTTGGTTTATAATTGCATCACGAAAATAGATATGTGGTCCACTGAAACTCATTCCAACCCATCCAAGTATGACTGCTAGTCGAGTATTGTACACTTGCCTGTTCTGTAAATTATCGTCCACAAGCCAACGCACACCACATCTGGCTGCACCTTCGCCGAAGGCTCTCATAACTTGTACTTTGATGTTATGGTTTCTAATTTTTGGCAACGTGCCTAAATAGACTACAACATCATAATCCCAAGTGGTCATTTTACTTCCTATCGTAAAATTCGTTTAGTATACGCCAAGCAGTGCCGTCGATCATTTCTGCTGGAGTAAACTGCCCGTATGCTAAGTTACAACAAAACTGTCTAATACGTTCGACGGTAGGCATCAACGGGTTTTCAATTTTAACTAAATTTGTATTTGACAATGGCTTTGCCGCATTTGGTCCCATAGTAAAAACTGGTTTACCTAGTATAAGTGCTTCAACTGCGGCGATACTGTTATAGGTAACCAAGCAATGTACATCTCTGCTCAGTGCCATTTCCATTGTGTCGTCGTTAGTACGCACATGACGTTTTTGCTTTTCTCTAACAACAATCGGTCTATCAGTGTGTTTTGCTATTTCTTGTTTGGTAGATTCTAACCATTCTTTTAGATCTACTCCCCAATAGCTCAATGCTTTCTGACTTGGCGGACATAAAAGTATATTCTTACCTGGTGTTCTCCTACGTATTTGTGTGCCTGTTTTAAGGAACCTGTCGTCTGGACAATCTTTCCAAATTGGCAAATTAAACTGCAATCCATTTTTTACACATCTGTGATACAATTTTGTTTTTTCGTTGCCAAAATATCCTGTGTCAATATAGTAAAAGTCTCTGCCGTCTTTGATAGCTTTATGCATTACTTTCTTTTTTGCGATTCCTCGAACCACTATAGGTGTTTTAGTGTCTAAGTCATCTAAGTGTTTACTACCAGCAAAAACTCCTTGAGCTCCTGTCAGAAAATTATCAAGTATCGCATCTTTTTTAGGTTCTTTAACCACTTCATCCTCCTTAGGAACAAGCCCTGCATCAACTATACCCACAACCTTTTGTTGTTCATAATGGAATACCAGATCCTTCATGTACTGTTTCAAACTTCCATCTGTGTAGATATTGTGAGGATCTTTTGCAGATTCTAAAATGTTGTGTAGGGTATTCTTAATTTCTTCTGGCAAACTAAGGTCTTGTATGCCGACTGTTGGCTCAGATCTTGACATCAAGAAATCTTTATGATACTTGTTCCACACATCTGCATAACCACAATTTTCGTGATTTGGAAACCAAGGACCGCCTTCTGTGTAGTGCAACAATAAGGGTGAACCATCTCTGCCTTCAACATACCAATCTACAAGCCAGTTCCATTGTGGGCCAAGCAATCCGATATAATGATCTTTGAGCCAACTAAACCTATGCAAGTATGCTCCAGTGACTTCTGGATCGTTTACTAGCTCTTTTGTCACTTTCTTGTTTGCAGGGTGGGCACAGTTCCATACAACCATTGAACTCCAGTTTTTACGTGGATAGGCTA
>Ga0098048_1001587_pt1 | contig 9858 bp, 16 predicted proteins | sample 13_taG_FD_75052 | JGI IMG/M metagenome (GOLD analysis project Ga0098048, IMG submission 75052) | Marine viral communities from the Subarctic Pacific Ocean - 13_ETSP_OMZ_AT15268 metaG | ecosystem: Environmental > Aquatic > Marine > Oceanic | place: Pacific Ocean | collected 2015-01-16 | reverse complement strand
TTAGTAGAGCAGATCAAGAGTATTTGCGTTATATGTACAGTATGTTGTATGGACACATAGTAGAATACAGATATACTAGTACAGATCAATCAGCATTGTTTGATTGGTTCTTTACTGAGAATCAAACACATTTACCTAGACCAACTAAGTTAAGTGGTAGAATATATAATACATGGGGGACCTTCTTAGAAGGTCTAGAGGACAATTTCGAGAGTGGTACTAGTAATTTTACTACTAAACACTTAAAAGGAGTAGAAGAAATAGTAAATTATGCAGTAGATTACTTTACTATAGCACATTCAGACTTTGAACCCAATGAAGAAGCACCTAAAATTAAGATGATACCGGCAAACAAAGCAGTAATGGTAGCAACTGCATAAATAGATTATAGAAGTAGACAGAAACCCCACCATATGACGATTGGTCTCCGATTAAGGTAATTGTTTATAGCATTTAACTGTCTACTTCGCTTTTAGACCAACAAGGCACTACATTATGGCACAAAAACAAAAACAACAGCAAATGGAATGGAATTTAGCACGGCAGACTGCTTTTGCTAATACAGTTCTTAACAGCAAACATGGCAATCATACTTTAGATGTTGAATTAACACCTAAAGGTCCACATAGTGGTAAAATAGTGTGTAAAACATGTAACAAACACGTTGCATGGATATCTAAAGCGATATTAGAAACATTATAACAAATAACACATAAGGTTGACGGGCCGGACAATAATACCGTTGCAGAATCCTTTCTGAAACATGAGAAGGTAAGCAGAGCATTATGTTATTATGCAATTCCAAACACTACCCGTAAAGGATGCTTAAATGTCCTCCCAATGAGAGAGAAACATTTGTTTGGTCTAAATAGTTGTGAAATAAACAATACTAGCATAAAAAGTATAACAAGCGAACGAGGTTATACACTCTTAAGAGTAGTTGATGTAGGTTGGGAAAGATCAAAGCCCATTGCTATAGTATAAACACCTACTTCCCTGTGACAAACATCTCACATGATGTCTTTTACTAGGGGACCATTAGCAGGTTCCCTATGACTGCACAATCTACATGATATCGAGTTATACTCATAAGGTTCGTCTTTGAACGTCGTAGACACTTAGCCTTAAGTGAGTTTACGAACGCAAAGGCGTTTAGTCCGCAGGACTACTATATGAGCATCATAATTCTGCAAGATGTTAAATAGAACTGTGAAGTTAACTAAAACGCAAAGAGAAAGACTATTAAGAGAACATGTTGTGTCAGAAGATAAAACATTTTGGTGTTATGAAATATGTCAGTTAGAAACACTTACACAAGACCAATATAATACTGCAATCGCTATCTGTAACATGGGTAAAGTAACTCAACGCAAGTATGTTATAGTAGATGATATACTTGTTTTATCCCCAACTAAAAAACAAACGCATCAAATTACTGTTATTAGATAAATAGAGTGATACGCATACAGTAGCGACAATACTGATATACAGGAGTGCAAAGTGACTGATAATGATCAACATTCAGAAGAATCCGCTAATATAATTCAAAAAGATGGTGAATACTATCATAATGTGCCGGATGGAGCAACTGAACCTACTAGAACACAACCTAAACGCAAGTACGGTGAGAAAACAGTAAAGGGTATAATAGTAGGACAAGGTGACAACAAACGTGTTATACCACTAGACGAAGTTAAAAAACTTGCTCAATTGCATTTAAGTTACACAGATATGGCTGATTACTTTGGAGTTAAGTTATCAACATTTAAAGATCACTTTCATTCAGTATGTGAACGTGAGAAACAAAAGACCAAACAGCGACTAATGTATGCTATGTTGCAGAACGCAACAGAGAAGATGAATCCAACTATACAAATATGGCTGAGCAAGAATTTGCTTGGATTTACAGATCAACCGATAAATAGTAATGAAGACAAAGTGCTTCCATGGTTAGATGAAGAGTAAGATACAAGAACAACGTGCCAGTTCTTCTAAGTATGTACAATACATTCGCAAAGAATTATTTTTTTACTCAACCTAACTAAGACCAGTATGAGGGCTATTGTAGCCAGTAGCCCTTGTACACTTTATAGAGGCTAGAGATATGAAGTTAACAGAACCACAAAAGGTCATACTAAATGACCCATCCAGATTCAAAGTAGTTGCCGCTGGTAGACGTATGGGTAAAACATACGCCAGTATTGCAAGTCTAGCCAAACATGCCCGTATTCCAAACACTAAATGTCTTTATGTCAGTCCCAGTTACAGAATGAGTAAGCAGATAGTTTGGGAAGATCTAAAAGACTTACTACGACAACGCAATTGGTTAAAGAAAGTAAATGAATCAGAATTAACTGTTACCTTAATAAATGGTAGTGTGATTATGCTTAGAAGTGCCGACAATGCTGACAGTATTCGTGGTATTGGGGTAGACTTCTGTGTTATAGATGAAGCGGCGGATATTGCAGAAGAAGCCTGGCAAGCAGTTATAAGACCTACATTATCAGATAGGCAAGGGTCAGCACTTATAATAGGTTCGCCTAAAGGGCGTAACTGGTTCTTTGATCTATATAATAATGCAAAGAGTCAAACAGATTGGAACAGTTGGCAGTTCACAACAGCAGAAGGTGGCAATGTAACAGCAGAAGAGATAGAAGCCGCACAAAAGGATATGGACAAAAGAACGTTTGAACAAGAGTATTTGGCTCAGTTCGTATCTTATAGTGGTGTTATATACTATGCATTTGGTGAGCATAACATTGCAACGTGGCCACACGAAATAAAACAAAACATGCCTTTACATATAGGAATGGATTTTAACGTAGATCCAGGAGCCGCCACAATAGGAATAATACACGGTTTAGGTTTACACATAATAGATGAAGTAGAGATATTCGGTACCGATACAAGAGAAATGGTAAGAGAAATACAAGAACGTTTTCCAGGCCACAAGTATAATGTGTACCCTGACGCCAGTGGTGCACAACGCAGAACAAGTGCCGGAGGTGTAACTGATCACTTAATTCTAAAGAATGCAGGATTTAAGTTACATGTGGGTAGCATAAACCCAAGTGTAAAAGACCGTATAGGTGCAGTTAACAGTTGTCTAAAAGAAGATAACATGCGGTTGACAATAGACCCAAAGTGTGTTAAAGTTATTAATGGCTTTCGTAAACAAGTGTACAAAGAAGGTACAAGACAGCCAGATAAGAACTCAGGACTGGATCACATGATGGACGCAATAGGTTATTGTGTTAACAACTTGTATCCAGTTAAACCAAACGTTATGACTAGTAGAGGCACTATTAGGAGAACATTATGATAGAATATATAATAAAAGTAATAGAACCCAAAGAAGAAACAATAAAGAAGTTTACAGCATCAACATTAGAGAATGCTAAACAAAAAGCACAAGAACATTTATGGAACTGTCCAGAAGGAACAAAGTACATATACTTAAACACAAGGATAGTTAAATGATACAAGAATTTAAAGTATGGGATAGCGAACAACAAAGTATGAAAAGATATCAACCATACCAAGTGTACAAAATAACTGTTGAATACCCTAAAACAAACAGAACTGAAACGTTTTTAGGTATGGATAGAGGCAGTTGTATTATGCAGGCAGAAGTAGCCAAACTAGAAGGAGACGATCTAATGCTTATGCAAACAGAAGCAGAAGAAACGTTATGGAAAATAACTAAGGAGAAATAATGAGATTACCAGAATATTTAAATAAAGAAAGTTCACATGTTGTTAACAGTATGAACACTATGAGTTTACTGGGTATAAGTTTAGTATGGGGTGTTATGTTAAACTTAATATCACCATGGTGGTTAACACTGGCATCACTAACAATATTAGCAGGATATGGTAGCGAAGTCCGTAAGAGAACATAATGGATGAGTTTACTAAGAAAAGTGTAGAAGGGTTTGATAAACGCATAGTCAAACAAGCAGAGAAGATTATAGATAAAAACCCTGAGTTCAAAGCAATACGCAGTATGAAAGACGGTGAGAAGTATAGTGAGATCAACAGCGGAGTTAATGATCAACAATACAAAGACAACTATGACAAGATAGAATGGGGTAAGAACAAAAAGAAACCTTCATTCAAAGTTCGTGTTAATGGTAAGGTAATAAACGATGATGAAGAATAAAGTTATACAGGGCAACAATATAGATATTCTAAAACAATATCCAGACAACTATTTCGACAGTATAGTCACAGATCCACCTTATGGTATAGACTTCCTACAAAAAGACTGGGATAGTAATACTGGTGCTGTGGAAACATGGGAACAATGTTTTAGAGTTTTAAAGCCAGGTGGTCATATGTTAGCCTTCTCAGCGGCAAGAACATACCATAACTTAGCAACTAACATAGAAAGTGTAGGGTTTGACATCCGAGACCAACTAATGTGGTTGTATGCAAGTGGATTCCCTAAAGCACAGGATGTGGGCAAAGCCATACAAAAACGACAGGGTGTAGTAAAGACTGAAGTAAAAAAAGGTATGAACAACTATGACAACGAGGAAGGCAAAAGCAACAGTATGAACGGTTCATATAAAACAGAATACAACAGCACAATACCTACTTCGCCAGAAGCACAACAATGGGCAGGCTGGAAAACAGCACTCAAACCAGCACACGAACCCATAGTAATGGCACGCAAACCGTTTAAGGGTAGTTGCGTTGACAATGTGTTAACACACGGTGTAGGAGCCTTAAACATAGATGCTACTAGAATAGATAATTTAACAGATGTAGAAAAGAACTGGACACCACAAAGACAACATGTTAAATCTACTATTGATTTAGGTGGCGCAAAGCCTGGAGACACACAGAGTATGTATAATGATGCAGGTAGATACCCCTCAAATGTTATAGGTGAAGTTGAAGGTTATCAACAATATTTCTATTGTCCTAAAGTTAATCGTGCTGAAAGACATATAGGATTTGAAAACAACCACCCTACTGTAAAGCCAGTAGCACTAATGAAGTATCTGGTTAAATTAGTTACACCAGCAGGCGGTAAGGTGTTAGATCCGTTTACAGGGTCAGGAAGCACAGGTATGGCGGCTGTTGAGTTAGACTATGACTTTACAGGATGTGAACTGGATGCAGACTATGTGGCAATTGCAAACAATCGCATAACAGCCTGGAAGAACAAAACAGATTTAGAAAACAATCTACTACCGGAGGAATGGTTTGAAGAAGAGTAATTGGCATGGTGGTAAAGGTTCAGCAAGACGTAACAGTAATGAACAAGCATATAGTGACAACTGGGAAGTTATATTTGGAAATAAGAAAATAAATCCGGATAAAGTACAATACCCAGAAAGAACTAATGTAAATACTAGAACGCATAAGGATATAGACAATGACAACAAAGACTGAAAAAGTAACAGTAGCACACTTAACTTATAACTATTGGAAAATACAGGGTATTCAAGTAGACGCACATAGAGAACTTCAAGAAGGTTACAGCAAGATAGAAATACCAGGAGAAGGTGCAGAAGTACACCAAAAGATGGATTATGCTATAATGAATAAAGCCTTAAAGACTGGATTATTTAATGTGCAAACTATATCACCAGAAGAATATGAAAATGCAATGAAGTTTGTTGAAGGTGCAAAAACCAGAGAGAAAGATGAAAAATAGATATTTTACTAAAAGTCTTTACAATGAACATGTATTTGATAAAGACCCATGGGACGAAAGTGCAAACATATACGCAAAAGTAATTGAACGTATTGTATGCTTTGAACATTTACATCCTTGCACTATTGCACAACATAAACTGGCCAATAGCAAAAGGTTTCAATTACATAAACAAGATATAGATTATAAAGGATATTATGAGAGCACATCACAAATATAAAACAGCCGCCCGTATGGGTAACAAAGAAGCCCAAAGAAGAATAGCACAAAGTTTTGGATACAAGTATTCAATACATGATGCACCTTTAATGCAGGTGTTATTAGAACGTGTGAACATACAAACACAACCAGAAGGACAATTAGACACAGATAAAGTAATACTCTAGCCAGTAATTGCTTTATCAACAAAGCCCTAGGGTATATCGCAGGGATACAGCCATTTCCTTACTTCAGTACCCTAGGCACCTTATAAGTAAAAGTGGCTTGTCCTAACTTGTCAACAACCGATGTAAAACAAAGGTACGAAAGACTCACAATAACGTGGGTCTTTCTTTCTAACCATTATAAATAGTATTGCAAAAAGATTACGGGCGTAATCTTGCAGTAGTGTAACACCGTGTATATACGTTACATTACTTAAACAAGTGTTTTTTATATTAAGATGCCTCATGTTTTACTATCATTGCATGAGGCATTTTTTTCATATCTTTTTCGCGAATTAGATAAATAGTATTACCAACATGAGTAATACCATTAGGAGATACAATTGGCTAATCCTGTAAATATATACGACTTCTTTTACAATTCACATTCAGTTTACAACAAGTACTATGACGCATGGCGTTTGAACGTTAACAGTTTCTATGGTGGTGAAGATTATAAACAAGGTGAATACTTAAAGGCGTATGATATTGATTATTCAACTCCTAGTGAAGTTATATCTACTTATGGTGTAGACGAAAATGGTAACCAAACAGCAGTATATAGATCACCATTAGCACAGGCACAAACACCTCAGTCGGCTAATCAGGGCGGAACGCAATACAATAACAATTTTTATGGTGAAAAATTGGACAATGTTCCTGTTTATCCGTGGGTTAGACTAGTTGCTAGTGAATATAATGCTATTTTATTTAGAAATCCTCCATCTAGACAGTTAATTGACGATAATAAGTTACCTGTACGTGATGAAAGTATCAATGACTTTATAAAAGATGTAGATGGAGAAGGTAATTCAGTAAATGAATTTATGAGCATGGTAGACACGTTTAGTACTGTTTACGGTGTTGTATGGGTTAGTTGTTTAAAGGGCAAAGATGGTCCTTATCCTCGTTGGAGAATGCATTCTCCACTAGATGTAACTAACTGGAAGTACAGATGGAACGAAAGTAACAACTTAGAATTAGAAAATATACTAATTCGTGTTGCTCAAGAGGATAATTTCCAAGTATTCCAGCATATTACTAAAGAAACAATTGAAACCCTATATGTTCCTTATGAAACAGACGATTATTCGTTTGATTATGTGGATTTTCCAGAAGGAACAGAATTTATAACAGAAGATGAAGACGACAAAGGATTTTACAGACACATTCAAGTTAATGAACTTGGATACATTCCTGTAAGACCCATATATCAAAGTACCAAGATACAAAATGGTGTAGGACACACGCCTATATTTGATATTGCTCAGATTCAGAGAAGTGTTTATGCTGACATGGGAGAGATATACTCTGCAGTCTCCTATGGCAGTCACCCCGTGAATATAGTTGACACGGAAACACTACAAGCCAATGGGGACTCTATTGGTGCTGAACCTGGCTCAGTAGTTCGCGTAGCGAATTCACTGAATGGGCAACCTAACTATGTGTATGAGTTTGTTGCACCTCCACTAGACAGTATAGCGGAACTAAGACAACTTATAGACCAAAAGATAGATAAGATGAACCAAGTTGCTATGATACGTTCAGAAGATCTTATCAAAGCATCTAGAAGCGGTGTACAAATAGAACAGTACGACAGCAAACTAGAAGCACTTATTAGAAAGAAAGCAACAAGTTTAGAAAACGCAGAGTATCAATTATGGAGAATGTGGTTTGATTGGGAAGGACATCCAATGCCAGAAGAGTTCGCCATTAGTTACAATAGACACTTTAACGTTAAGAGTTTAGAGAACGAACTAGCAGAAATAGACAAATTATTATTAAGTTACGAAAGATTTGACAAAGTCTTTAGTCACGATATGAGCAATCAAGACTTTGCAATACAAGAGTATGCCACAGAAGCAGAAGCAGAAAGTATTGCAAACAAAATGGGCGGCTCAGGTACACATAGCCACGAAAAAGAAGATGGTAGTGTAATTTATATGCCTTTTGCAACGCATGATGAATATGATGCGGCAGTAGAAGCCATAAAAGCAGAACATGAAACAGATCCAATGTTCAAACAAGACATTAAACAAAAGATTAAAGAACGTTTAGGGCAAATTGCAATGAACAGTTCAACAAACAATAGCCTGTAAAGGCTTAGGTAGGGGGTAATATACCCCGAAGTAATACGTTTACTTCTACGATAAAAGGAGAAAAGATGGATAATACCACAAATACAGTTGCACAGCCTGAAACCGCTGAGCCAGTAACAGATACTGCAAATCCTGTTGACAATGTACAAGCAGAGTCCAGTGATACAAAATCTGAAGTTAATACAGCACCAAGTGTTGAGATGAGAGACGGTAAAACGTTTGTTAATGGAGTTAGAGTTTATACTCGTGACGATACTAACAAAATTGCCGCTAATGCTAAAAACGAAGTAGAGTCAAGATTAATTCAAGACTTAAACGTTGATAGTATTGATAGTGTTAAGAAAGTAGTTAGAACTTTACAAGAAACTTCTAAAGACGAGAGTGGTACACTTAATGTTGAATCATTAAGAGCCGCTGTTAAGAAAAGAGAAGCAACAGTAGAGGAACTACAGAAACAAGTATCCAGTCTCAAAACTGATTTGTTGCTAAAGGACCATTTAGGAAATTTACATAACGCAATGCCAGGTAACTGGACAGGCGAACAAAAGAACGCAGTCGTGGACTTGATGAAAGCACGTGACATGTTAGCAGTAGAAGGTGACACTTTTGCTATCAGACAAGGTAATGAATACCTTACTACTGATGGTGAAACACCAGACTATAGTGCGGCAGTTCGTAATGTAGGTGGAACATTAGGTCTTAATTTTGGCAAACAAGGTGTTGATTTACAGTTAGGAGAGGTTACTTCACCAACTAAACAGGATGCTCAGGCACCAGTTAACATGGATAAAGTAAACTCAAATGCTGAATACAGAGCGGCATACATGCGTATCCGCAAGTATCAAAAGAAGAGTGCAGACCAAATTACCGATTCAATGGTAAAGAAGGAATTGCACAAGTAAATTAATATTGTCAATTTAAGGAGATTATAATGACAACAACAACAACTATTCAACAAATGTTGAGTAATATTATTGCAGATTTAGTGCCCTACTATATGGATGCGGTGCTACTACCTAATCAGCAATTAATATCAAATCAAATGAACGTTGAAGGTGTATCAGGCGACCAAGTACGTTTCCCAGTAACTAACAGTTACACGGTTGCGGCTTCAGTGGCAGAAGGTGCTTCAATTGAAGCGGCTGCTCAGTCTAACTTAACACCAACAGCGGCAAACGTTGCATTCCAGAAAAGGGGTGTTGGCGTTAACGTAACAGAAGAATCACTAGAAGACGGTGGTTTTGATATGGTTCAACAAGCAACTTTAACAAGATTAGCAGGCGGACTTGCGGAAGCAACAGACGTGGCTGGATTTGCACAAGCAAAATCAGGTTTCACAAATACTGCAATTGGTGAAAGTATTTCAAATGCTACAGGTATTACAAACATCGTAATGTCACCAGAAGGACTTGCATACGTTTCTAAGAGAGAGCCTAGCATTTCTACTTGGTACAATCCAAATAAGGATTTACATGAGTTCAGGGGAACTGTAAGAAACGGCTTCGGTACGTTACAAGCAGGATTCGGACAAAAAATTATATCACACGGTACAGTTGGTTCAGCCAATAGTGCAGTAGTTAACGTAAAACAAATCGCTCAAGCGACAAGTTTGCTCAGATCTGCAAATGCACCTGTAGGACAGGATGGCGCATACGCGGCTGTAATCTGCC
>Ga0098048_1001584_pt1 | contig 9881 bp, 9 predicted proteins | sample 13_taG_FD_75052 | JGI IMG/M metagenome (GOLD analysis project Ga0098048, IMG submission 75052) | Marine viral communities from the Subarctic Pacific Ocean - 13_ETSP_OMZ_AT15268 metaG | ecosystem: Environmental > Aquatic > Marine > Oceanic | place: Pacific Ocean | collected 2015-01-16 | reverse complement strand
TCTGGACAAGAACAGGTAAAAGAAACACAAGACTTTGTTGATGAGGGTGGTGCTTGTTACTTTGATCCTACCACAGGACTTCGTAAGTGTGAATGAGTATGCCTCATGTAAGAAGAGAGATTGCTCCTAGGTTTGGGAGCACTCCCTCACCTTGCGTAAAAGTATGTGAGGTAGATGATGGTGGTTTTTGTAAAGGATGTAAAAGAACACTTGACGAAATACGTAACTGGATGGTAATGAGTGACTACGAGCAGAACATGCTGTTGGCAGAACTCAAATGGAGAGAGCATAATGAAAAGAAACAATAGGCCATTTAGTAAATCCTGGTATGACGTTTACGATGATAAAGCAAAACAAACTTTAGCAGAGTATTTAGAATCAAAGGGACACACCATAGTCTCAACTAAAGAAGACTATAACGTTGATGTGGTTTCCCAGAAAGATGGGTACACTTACTTTAATGAGGCAGAAGTAAAGGTTGCATGGCAAGGAGACTGGCCTACTCACTGGTCAGAGATTCGCATACCATCTCGTAAACGTAGGTTAGTTGAGAAATACAAAGAACAGAATGGAGTTCTTAACTTCTATGTTTTTGATAAAAATCTTGATAAAGCCTGGAGAATAAAAGATACCCTTATGACTGATGATAAAATTAAAGAAGCATCAGGACGTAACATCTGGAAGGGTGAAAAGTTTTTTCATATTCCTTATACGGAGGCAGAGCTAGTTGAACTGCAATAAATGTGGTAACTTGTTAGATGATGAGGGGCAGTGTGGTGAGTGTTTATCATCTGATAACTCATCTTTAGACTTTCAAGTTGGCGGCACTCACTACAAGTCTAAAAAGATACAGCCCATTGAATATATTTTAGCTAACGAGTTAAAGTTTTCAGAAGGAAACATAATCAAGTACATCTCTAGACATGATGAAAAGAATGGTGCAGAGGACGTACTAAAAAGTATACAGTACCATTTGTTTATACTTAAGGATACCTACGGTGAAGAATACGAAATCATCAAAAAAGAAAACCCTTGAGCAAGAAGCCCAAGAGTTTACTCAAAAAGAGATTCCCAGTCATGATGTAACGACTAGGGATTACTTTGCAGGTGCAGCCCTGTCGGGTTTACTGGCAGCATCTGGGAAGTATATACGATCAGACGAGATCGTTAATCAAGCATTCTGTTATAGCTGCCTGATGCTTGACCATAAAAAGACTAAAGATAAATCGTCTTAAACTAAACCCCCAGTTAATCCCTGGGGGTTTTTTTTATTCGAGTCCCACTTCTTCAGTGATATTTCTTTGGTCTGTCCTGGTATCCTTTATCATAGCTAAAGCAAGATTAAGTTGTGAAACTGATAGATCCCATAACTCTTTTTCCCTTACATCAAAAGCTTTTAATACTTTTCGTACATCTGATTTCTTAGCTCCTGAGTTACCTATCTGAAAGATCAGACTAGCCTTTGTATCTTTATCTATGTAGCTATCTTCCAAGGCTTCCATAGTTTCTCTTTTAGCAAGAGTCAGCATAGCTTTCACTGTTGCTTTCTTTGTTTTAAGATCCATCCTGTTCCACTTACCATTAGAAGTAACGACATTGGAGTACAACTCTAACACTGGAAACACTTGTTCGTTAAATGCGTTTGCTGCTTCAGGAGATTTAGATCTTATCTCTGTCATCCAATCTGGTCTTCCAATATCAGCAAATAGTTTTTGAGTAGTAGAGGAAGGTAGAACTTCTCTGTAACCTACTACTCTTCCTATTCCTTGCACTGCTTTCCTGTCGGATGTGGAGAACTCTTTCTCTGGAGCAATGTCCTCACCTGATAAGAGGCTGTAGATTTGATCAACATATCTAATAGAATTATTTAGATACTGATATCCCTGCTTACGATCAACAGCTACAAAGTCCTCTCCCCTTTGCATTGCAGCAATCTGATTTACTGGATCTAGTCTACGAGTAAACCCTGATACGTACATAGATGCTGAAGCCTTAAGTGCATCTACAGCCTGGTCCTGTGCTTCCCCAAACTCTCCTTGTGTCAACATAAACATTGCTTCCATTGCAGTTGAACCTGCATCTCCAAGCTGTCTTGTCAAACCTTCAGTACCAAAGTTTCTACCAAATTCAGCTAGTAGCTCTTCTGGTACTTGCTCATCCCTAACGTAGTGAGCACCCATACGTCCTGCTAGTTTATACAAACTGTAAGGAAAGTCATACTGTCTGCTTACCACAGCCCCATCTCTGTCTCTTTCAGCATACCAAGGCAAACCTTCTTCAAGATTTCCCATCTCACGAGATGTTACAAGACCTAAGATAGAGTACCCCATAGCAGTTTTAGTTACCAAGTCCATAGTATCTCTGCCTGTTGGATTACCCACAGCTTTTCTTGCTGCTCTATGAACTAGACTTACACCTATGTGATCAAACATAAAGGCTACAGTGTTGTTAAAGAACTGTCCGAATGGAACCATAGCACCGATCACAGGATAGTTACGAGCCTGTTCAATAATTTTTGCTACACTTCCTATCACTGTCTTGCTATCTCCATATGATTTAGCAAATACATTTCTTAAAGCATCTTGAACTGCGTAAGCTTCTATCTCCATAAACTCTCTATACCTATCAGATCCTTTCTCTGACAGAAAGGTTGCAGTCTCATCATCTCTAAGAAACTCTGAGTAGCTTTTGCCATACTTCAACCTAATCTGTTTATCGATTGAGTACATAAATTCTTGCGTCTTGGAAAAGAAGTCTTGTGCTCTTACACCATAAGCAACTTCAAAAGAGTTAATTACTTTCTGCATCCCAGTTCTATTTAATTTCTGACCAGGTTCTAGGTCTAGTTCTTTTAGAACATCATCAACTTCAACACCGCCTGTAATGTACCTAAACAATTCTTTTTGTGCTTCAGGTCTAAAGGTCAGGTAATCCATAGCAGCTTCATAAGTAGTGTATGGATCAAGAAGATTAGTAAACTTTTGTTTCTGCAAAGACACCATCTGTCTTGATAGATTTGCATACTTCTTAGCACTTACTGATCTTCCTACCAAAGCATTCAGTGATGCTGCACCACCGTATAAAGCTGCACGTACCATGTCAGACGCAGACTGAGACATGCTTGCCTGTTTCCAACCGATAAGGTTAAGTGCAGTTGTTCCTGGGTGAGTAATCAAAGCTCTTATCAAGTTGTCTTGTAACTTCTTAGCTCCACCTGCAAGAAAACTTTTCTTTGCTTCTTCTGTAATAGGATCAACAACAGCATCAATTGCTGTGCTTACATTAATTTGTCCAGGTGCAATACCTGCTTCTTTTGCTAACTTGTTCACGAGTCTACTTGCTTGTGAAGCAATCTGGTTTTGTTGTCCTGCTCTATTATACTGAGCTAAACTAAAAGCTAGATAATCATCTAGGTTTAATCCTTCCATAGGAGTTCCCTTGGATATCTCCTGTAAAACTTTTCCTATCTCATCTTTAATTGTAGGGTCTACAGTTTCAATGATATCATTAAGATTCTCTGTAAATGTTTTATCTTTAGGTCTTGTAGCTAACGCCTCAATAGGAACACCTGAGTCAAGAAGAAGTTGGATTAAACCTTTAGGAGCACCCATATCCTCATCACCAACTAGGAATGCTCTTTCTAGAGACATGTTAGCCTCTAGTCCTTCAACCTTGCCAATATAGTACCCTGCTTTTATCATCTCCTCTTTTTGGCCTACAAGTTTTTTACGTGTCTGTTCAAGACCATCTAAAAAGTATTGTACGTCAAAATCTTTTCGAGCAGTTTCTTTAGCCATCTTAGCAGATATCTCTCTGGATGCTGCAAGAGTTTCCATAGACCTTTCTAATTCAAGAGAAGTCATAGGAAGCTTTGATGCTCCTTTAACTGAAGCAAACCCAAAGGCAAGACCCCCACCTACAATACCAGATAAAGAAGCAAACCCTAGCTGCAATGGGTCAACACCTTCTCTATACTTTGATACTATCTCTGCTTCCTGCTGTACTCTATCAACTAGACCTGCTGCTGCACTGTCTGTTAAAGCAGTACCCAATATCTCTCTTTTAGTTGCAACCTTGGCAGAGTCTTTAAATACTCGATCCTCCATAGCTCTGCTGTACGCACGTCTAGCTGCTTCTTTACGAGCAGTTAGTTTAGCAGACTCAGAGGCTCCCCTCCCAAGTCCCTTTACTGCAGCTTCCCCTGCCTCTTTAGCCTGTCGTTTTAGTAACTCAATAGCACCTTTAGATGCACCTTTAGCAAACAGTTTACCTATCCCCAAGCTAACTAAGTTAACTGGGTCAACAATCAAAGCTCTACCATAGTCGTATACTGCATCAGCTTTTTCCATTGCAGTTCTATCTTTACCAAAGGCATTACCAAGGGTATCAAAAAGCTTGTACGCATTCATAGCCTTTGATCGTCTGTCTGCTTTATCTCCGTCTGTTTCTCCACTGTAAAGATGTGCAAGTTCTTGACCAACAACAACAGACTGACCTACTTTAAAACTCCTCATCTGATTAATGTAAGAGTCTACTATCTCTTGCTTGTCGTGCTTGTCCTCACTCATACCAAACCGATCACCCATGTAATCTAAAATGATACGAAAGTTATCCTCTTCTAGAAGAGAGTCCAAGCCAAAGCCACTACTCTTCTGAATCCCTGACAGATTTAACGGATCTTTTTCTTTATCTTCTTGGTTTAAGTATTCAATAGCCATACTAGACCTTATCTATTATTTAATGTGTCTCTAAAATCGTAAAGCTCTTCCAGTAAATTTCTTCTGGCATCAGTGTAGGGAAGCTTTTTTGTACTCTTAATTAGCCTAGTTATATCTGCTGCTTTTATTTTATCAGAAGATACTTTCTTTTCAAAAGTTTTAGCTGCGTTAGAACCAGAGCCATGTAGTTTTCTAACAGTAGAAACTAAAGCAGTGCTACCTAATTCAGGTTTAGTACCCTCTGCAGTAGGTGACATTAGCCCACCAGGTCTGTCACCACCTTCAAATCGTGATACTTTAGAGGGAGCACCAGAGTCTTCTGATGGAGATGGTTCTTGAATTTCAGGAGAAGCAGTTATCTCTGCAGAGTCTCTTGGCATACCTGCCACAGGGTACTTAGATAAGTCTAGAGATTGTTTCTTTTCTTCTACTTCTTTAACTTTTTTAACAACTTTGGGAGCTAGTTTTTTAAGCCTAGCTTTTTCTGCTTCTTCTTCAGCCAATTCAGCTTGCTGTGCTAACATCTCCTCAAGGCGTTTGTAGGCAGGAGTGTCCACTGTTCTAGTAAACACATTCTTAAAGTTTTCTATGTCTTCTTCTTTAGAAATTAACTCACTTAAATCTTCTGCAATAGATATCATATAGTTTTCGTCATCAGGTGTTACTAAAGAAATTTCAGAGAAACTAAAGTTAGATATTGCCTCTTTTAATTCTCTCCAAGCATTAGTAGCTTGATTACCTAGCTTTTCAATATGAGCAGGTGCTCTTGTAAAAGCTGCATCATACTTTTCATCTTGAGGGATAACTGACAACATACCTTGTACAGCCCTATCAAGTGTAACCTCTGGATCAGATGACTCAGAGTAATCAGGAAGACCTACCTTATCCATTAAACTATTGATAGCAGGAATTAAACCTTTGGTATTCTTTGCATCATCTTCAGATTTAATTGCTTGGGTATAGAAGAAGTTTGCTAAACTTTCTGCACCTATCATCTGTGAAAAAACACCAAGCATGGTGTTAGCTTTTTCCATAGTTTTCATCGAACCTGAAGCAACCTTTTGATCTAAGTTTGCTGTAAACTCCATGACACTGTTATCAACTGTCTCTAGTACTTCTGTAATTTCTCTTTTCTTTGATGCTACTCTTTGATCAAGAGTAATATTATCTCTGTAACCAGGAGCACCAGTCATATCAACAGGTTCACGAGTAAGAATAGTTTCGTTACCACCTATAATAGCAGGACCGTGTGCACCCTTTGCATTAGCTTCTAAGGCTTCTCCTGGTGTATCAAAAACCATTTTACCGTCAGCATTTACTTTAACATTTGCTTCTATTGATTTAGGTATTACTACTTTTGCTTCTGCAGAAACTCCAGTACCTTCAGCTTTTACTTCACCAGTACCTTCAGCAGTACCCTCACCTAATGCAGAACTCATCTGTTTGTCTGTGCTACTATCACCTTCTTTATCAGGAGATAGGAGGTCAATAGTACTCAACCTAAAAATACCACGATCTTTATTGAACAACTCAGAACCATAAGGAGTATCAGAAAAGTACCCCTGTGCTATAGAGGGATATTGCTTGATAAGTCTGTTCAACATATTGTCAGACACTTCACCTCTTGTACTGATACTATCAATAAGAGAGTTCAAGTTTGTGAATTCTTTACTGTCATCAGTATCTACACCACTTTCTCTTAAATCGTCTAAGAGTTGTGTTCTTTTTTCTTCAAGAAGATCCTTGTAGTCAAGAACCATAGTTACTCTTTTTCTCTCTAAGAAAACATCATCATAGTCCTCATCTTTAAAAACAGAATAGTCAGGACGCATACCACCATCCCCTGTACGTAGTGTACCTACGGTGTCCATACCTGCAATAATCTCAGCACCAGTTATCCCTGGTAGGATCTCTGCCATTGCAACGTTTCGATTTATTTCATCAGTATCTACACCACTAAAGAGCCTTTGAAAAATAGTTTTTTCTTTTTGCTCTGGAGCATCAGGCAGTTTAATCTTGTCATACTTTACAAAAGCATTCTCTACCAACTCGTCAACAGATTCTGCTATGTCAGGATTTTCTTCGTTAATCTTTAAGAAAGTATCAGCATCTGCCCCATTAAATTTATCAGGATTTTGTTCTAGAATATTTGCTATGTAACTAATAGCAGCAGGATTTTTAGACAAGTACCTTTTTAGTCTTCGTTCTTCAACACCTCTACCTTTTAGAGCATTGTAATCTGCCATAAGTTTAGTCTGAAATTGTTTAACTTTAGCTTGGTTCTCTAGTGCTTTAGTAAACAGATAATCTTTTTTCTTTTGCTCAGACTCCCTGATAGTCTCAGCATTTTTGATCATTTGATCTCCGACTTTACCTGCAGCCTTAAATATAACTCTACCTATATTCATTATTACATCCTCGCCATTAAGCCTTGAGGCTTCTCTTCTTGCATTGTCGGTTCTTCAGGCATCTCTTCAGGCTCACCCTCATCTGCCTCTAGGGTTGTGGCAACATCTTCTAGGAAGTCTACACCTTCGTCACGTTCATCTTCTGCTGTTGCTCTTATTGCTTTTCGCACAAGCATAGCTGCACGTTCTTCTACGTTGCTTTCATCTTGTTCAAAGTCTACTTTGTATTCTATCTTAGCTTCGTTTGCTAATCTAATAATATAATCTGAAACAACTGGTTCAATGATTAAACTAATATCAATGGAGTGAATACCATTTCCTACTGCACCAGTCATCATAGCTTCAGCCAAAACCTTTACTGGTAAACCATACTCAAGAGCAAAGAAAACATTATCAATTACCTCGTCATCTTGAAGACGTTCAATGTGGTACTCAACAGCCTCGTTGTGGTCTGTAATCTGAGGAGGTCTTTCCCATGCGTAATTCTTAGGTTCATCTGTTAGTGACTGACCTGGTACAGGAGCCATAAAATTTTGTGACATTATGTAGACCCTCTAATCTCATTAACTATTCTAACTAATCTAGACTTTGGCAGTTTCTTAAAACCTTCCCACTCATTTTTTAACTCAGCTACTGCTTTATCTATTGAGTAAGTAGGCTTAACTCTTCTCTCTGCTAAATGCATTGCAATAGAGTCTTGTGTTGCCTTATCAAATTTAGTATCGTCAGTAATACCCATCTTTTTTAAGATATTACGATCACGTAAATCTCGTAGGGTAAGCCCTACCATCTGATACTTTCCAATTGCTGTAGTATCTTGATCGTGTGTATTCAAGTTATAATTATGCCAATCCCCTCCAAGCTCCATGAGATCAAATATTTCACCCATAGTCATGTCGGTTACTTTAGTTCCTTTGAAAGGAGTGTCTTTTAAGTGAGCACCATTAAACATGTAGTCATAGTTAGGAGCTTCTACTTCATTTAAAGCTGTCCTAAACTCTGAAGTAATTTGCATGTATCCAGGTAAATCAGAATAGTCTAAATCCCCTGCAGGAATATCAGCAGGGTTATCATATCCTGTTTCAGAAGAAGCTATAATTCTATCAGCTTGAGCATCTGTTACATCTTCTGCTGCATCAATATCCTGTCCCAAAAAAAAATCAAGGTCAGGTGACTTATCCATCTCAGGTGTACCAATAGGATCTAACCCCCCTCTTATAGCAGCAAGCCAAGTAGCCATATCTCTTTCAGCTTTCATTGGATCATCTGATGACAACAAAGAATCAACTACACCAGACTCATCTCCTGCTTTACTTGCACGTCTAACATCCCCTATAGATTTTCTTATTTGATCTGCTGATTCACGAGCATCCCTAGCACCAAGACCTATAATTTCTTTAGTGCTTTGAGCAGACTTTTCTGTGGCATCACCCAGTATTAAAGACGCAAGACTGTTAAGCCTTTGCATCCTACGTTTTTCTCTTAATCGATCACTTTCTTGCATTTTATATAAGTCCTACTGCTTTCATAAATACGGCTGATATTAAATTAGAAGCCCCTGCTTCAGCTTCAATATCTGCTTGTAACTCTGCACCTTCAATTGCTGCTCTGTTTGCAAGCTTTTGTAACATAATTGAGTTGTTTCTAGCAAGTGTGTTCTCTGAAGATTGGAATGCCATTGACAACAAATCTCGTTCTCTCTGCCATATCTCATCAAGACCTGCTTGAGTAATGTTATTTACATTCTTAGCATACTCCATATTTGAAGCATTAGCTGCAGAAGTATTAATGGTAGCCAAGTTCTGTCTCCACTGAGCATTAGCTTGTGCTACAACAAGATAGTTCTGAGCATTAAACATTTCTCTTTGATTCTGAAGTGCAGAATTAAACTCAAGAAGAGAGTTAACCTCATCAGCATTAAACTGTTTCATAGCATTCATTTGTGCTGCGTTAAACTGATTGACTGAAGAAGACAGATTAGCAAAGAACTGATTAGTCTGATTCTCTGATGTAGCATTAAATTGAAGAGCAGCATTAGCTGCAGCCTGATCAGAGAGTATAGAACTAACTAAAGACTGTTGTTTAAACAAGGCTGTCTGCTGTTCATTAGACAAGTTAGCCATGTCAACTTGTAAAAAGTTCTGAGCATTTTGTACTTCGGCCTGTTGTCTATTATTCAAATTCTGTGTGTCAAGTTGAGATAACGCAGCAGCTTCTGCCATGACTAGTGCTTGTTCATTACTAAGATTTTGCAACTCCATTGTGTTTGCAGCCCTAGAGTTTTCCAAAGCTATCTGCTGTTCAGCAGTAAAGTTCATATTTGCTATATCAGAAACTTTCGCAGCATTTATAACTTTAGCCTGGAAGTCTTGATCAAAGTCCATCTGCAAAAACTTAGCTCTTTGTTCTGCTTTAAATAGAGCCATCTGCTGTTTGTTTGCTGTGTCAATCTGAGCAATAGGAAGAGCAGCTTCCATAGCAGCCTGGATCACAGCCTGACCTGCCATACTAGAAGCACCTAACCCTCTTTCAGCAAGCATCTGTGAAGCTTTTCTCATTTACCCTGCAGCCAAAGCAGGTGTTTCACCACCCTCAAACTGAGACATAAGACCGGCTAGTTCATCCTGTACAGATGCAGCCCCCACCTCACCAGTACCAAATGCTGCATCCACTTTAGATTGGTCTACAGAGCTAAGACCTTGATTACCTTTAGCAACTGATTCCCCATCTTCTAATTTTCTTGGGTCTGGTGCAT
>Ga0098048_1001582_pt1 | contig 9882 bp, 10 predicted proteins | sample 13_taG_FD_75052 | JGI IMG/M metagenome (GOLD analysis project Ga0098048, IMG submission 75052) | Marine viral communities from the Subarctic Pacific Ocean - 13_ETSP_OMZ_AT15268 metaG | ecosystem: Environmental > Aquatic > Marine > Oceanic | place: Pacific Ocean | collected 2015-01-16 | reverse complement strand
GGGGGACGCCCCGTGTTAAACGAAAACGCGCTGGGGAGAGAGATTCATTCGTGGTATTAACGAAGTCTTACGCCAAGATATGGCTTCGCCCGCAGGGAGAGAGAGAGAAGGGGGGCCCACCAACCCCGCCGAAGCGGGGAAGGGGGCGGCTCATCATCGTTGAGTGGACGGTTAGTTCTGACTACCTACTCACTCGTAGTGTCGTCGGTTGAGCGGGTTGTTGTCCGTTCGTAGACAGTCCGTGTTGTGGACTCCCATACCGAGGTTGTCGAGGTCTTTGCGGGCCTCTTCCAACTTCTTCTCAAGGTCTGCGTACCGTTCAGCACCTGTAATGATGCTGTGGATGTTGGCATTGTCTAAGCGCATCATAGCGGTGATAGCCCGTCGGACTACTCTCCTAACTGTCGCTCGGTCCCTCAGGATGAGGTTGCGGCGTTGGCAATCCTCAATAGCGAGGTGCATTACCTGCTTCATCCATTCTATCGGTTTTTGCATCTTGCACTGCTCAACGATGAGGGTCCATAGGACCGCCAGCATCAGCGGGTTCATTCGTGTTTGTCTGCTCATTTTTTTCATCTCCTGTTTGTTGTGTCGCTGTGCGACTTATCCATGCTAAGGCACTCCCCTATATCAAGCCAGCGGAGCGAAGCGAAGCAGGGGCTATCTACTACAACCAGTCCACCCCGTTCCCATATACCGAAAACGCGCTGGGGAGAGAGATGCTGGTATTGTATTAACGAAGTCTTACGGTAAATAATGCTTGTGCTGGGAGGGAGAGAGAGAGAACCGCCGCCCCGAGGGGCGACGGGTTGTTGGCTTCCATCGTTGAGTGGGAACGGAACCTGTCTGCGACTATTCCGGTTTTATATTTCGATCTTCACTTTCACTTTCGGATGTGGTACGGAATGAACTCAAACAAGTCATATAGTGACTCGTTTTCAAGGTACGCACTTCCGGCTTCCGTTGCCAAATACTCAAGCATGAGCATTTGCATTGCTTGAGGCCACTTCACTGCGAAGTGTAGCGGCCTTCTTTGCATTAGGTCGAACTCATCCATAAGGTACCCTGTACCAAATGCGGCTGTTCCAATCTGTGTCATCGTTTTTACGAACTGTTGGCCGGTTGTCCAAGTCACTGTGTACAGCATGACTTGGAATACCACCGATGCCGGTATGTCCGCTTCATTCATCTTTTCCATATTTTTCATCTCCTGTCGGGCCGACTGCTTCGTTTGTTTCGTCGGTTATTCCGACATGGGAGGTGTCCCCTATATCAAGCCAGCGATGGGCTTGGTTGCCAGCCTCAGCCACCTTCGGGGGGATGCCCGTATAAATTGAAAATGCGCTGGGGAGAGAGTTCGACCGAATATAATAAGTAAGTCTTACGCAAAATAATGCCTCCGGCGAGGGAGAGAGAGAGAGATTTGCTCCTTGCCGGAGCCGCTGGGAGTCCCAGCCCGAAGGCTGGGAATCGCTCCCATTGGTTAGGCTTCAACCGGCCTGTTCACCGGTTGCGAGCGGCTTCATGAGCCTGTGCAATTTGAAGGCCGATTGCATCACATCGGGGACAGTTGAGTTGTCGGCACAACTTGAGGTCGAAGTACATGGTGCGGAACTCGGCGGTGATGTCCTCGCCGTTGTCGTCCATGAACTGCTCAAGGGTTGCCAGTGTTTCAATGAGGTTCTCGCTCACCTTGTCATTGCGGTACATCTTCCAAGCCCGTCGTGGAGTGACCACTTCAAGCACTGGCTCAACTTGAGCGGTTCGGTGGACCATTGTGTCAATGTGGGAAGCACGACCTGTGGATAGGTTGTAGGACTTAGCGATGTACTCTTGTTTTGCTGACCGGTTTCCCTTTCGGTCCTTTGGGTACAACCATGCTTTCTTTTCTTCGCTCCATGTTGTTCGCTTGACTGCTCCGTAGTGGGTTGAGCGTCGGTTTCCAATCAATTCCGGTGAGGTGTTGTCAAGTTGGTCTTGGAGCGTTTCGTATTGCGCTCTCACCTTAGCCATGAACTCACCTCCGTCGTCGGCTTGGGTCAATTTAGCAGTTAGGCTTAGGGTAGGGAATCTGTGTCCGTCCATGCCCATCCCAGTACATCCCCGTATATCAAGCCAGCGATGTTTGGATTTGGGTTGGATTTGCCGCCAGTGTTGCCCCCGTCCCTCCCCACATTAGAAAATGAAAATGCGCTGGGGAGAGAGTGCTTGGCTTTATCTATACAATAGTCTTAGGTACTTCCCCTTTGCCACGAGGACTCTTGGGAGAGAGATTTCTCATGTCGTGAAAGTCCAAATTCAACGCCTCCGGCATGCTTCCGGCCACATCGCCACAGGTTATCAAGGGATAGGTTCCAACGGCCTAAACGCTGTACTGCTCGACCGCCGGCCCCTCTCAATCGTCGAATGTGCGATTCTGGCCGTTTTGGGCACTTTTGGCCGGTTGTCCGCTCTTGATTTTTTTGTGAGCCGACGACCCTATCATGATAGGGTCAGGCTCTCAGTACAGCGTTTTTTGGGCCGACAGGTTTAAGGTGTGGGGGTCTATGTTCACTTTGCTTGGGAAGTACCGACCCGAGCCGAAGAAGTATAGGGCCTACTATTGGGCAACCGTCGGCGGTTGCTTAGGTGGGCGAAAGTGTCCATGTGACACATCGGATAGGGGGCTATCCTACGGAAATGCCCTCCCGAACAACCAAACGGAACCTACCAAAGTTCACACTCGACAAAGCAGTCGGTCAAAGACAGTCCCGAAACACTCGGGGCTCGGGCATCCATGAAGATGCCTTGCTGAGATGTGACGGAGGTCGATAACTCACAGACATTCGCAGAGTACGGATAATCACCGAAAATGCAAGCGGGAGTGGCTAAAATAACAAAGTCGTAAGAACATCGTAAAGATGGCGCCGCACTTTTCCGATGGCACAGCCGTGCCGGGGGACAGAAGAGTGACTCGAGATAAACCGGTCAAGAGGGAGTACTGATTCGCAGTGCAAGCACCCAACAGGCCAACATATCCCTTGAGTGCAAAGATACGCAATGCAGTGAGTCGGGCCTGAAGCAGGGACTGAGCCTCGAAAGAGGCGCCGGGGTAGGATGTGCATAGAGTGTTGAACACTCGATGTCAAAGCGGGGTCAAAGTCCGTGGTTCTTAGGCTAAGTTGCACATAGCGGGTATGACGAGGCTCTCAGTCGAGCCAAAACATCGGTCAGCGAGTCATACCTGCGAACATTCGTTCTTTCACATCAACCTGTGAAGATGCACAGTGGGGGGGAGTAGCCGACGGCCTTGAGCCAACACCGATGCGCCAAAGCACCGGTAGGCGTTGATACCCCTCCACCTTTCCTACTCACCAGCAGGGTCTGTTACAAACAACCCGAGGCTTGTACCCTCACCCTGCATCACCGGACACTGACCGACCAAAGACAGGCTCGAGCCCCGATTGCTGGGGCAACACATCGAGAGTCCCAAAAGGCAACAGGACAACCCCAAAAAACAGGAGGAACAAAAATGCAAAACCAACAAATGATGAATGAAGCAGACGGACTCGGGTTCGTATTGGCGATGGGCTGGGTACTTGTACTCATGGCCGCCACCATACTATCCGCATCTGTCCAGCGAAAGAACGAACGAAAGCAGTACGCACAAGTAGGCGCTACCAAGATGTACGGCATCGGCCTCGAAATCGAGGCAATCCGAGCCGCCCACGCTGAATCTGCACCGAACCAGAAGATAGCCCATTGGCTCAATCTTCACAAAGCGAAAGACGCACCGGGAGCCTTCAAACGCTTCCTGTCCTTCGTACAGGGTCAAAATGCCAACGCACGACGAACTCGTGCCGCTCGGCGGGCCTACCTTCGGTCAGTGAAAAAGCCAACGGAGCAGACCAACCACACGCACCAGTCCTCGGACTGGATGCAAGGTCGCACCACCGGTGGAGTCACCCGTGTCACAACGGATGGCTCACTCAGCAGTGGCGGATTTGAGGTGGTTTCACCACCTCTCGCCCCGGAAGAAGTGACCGCTTGGATTCTTGAAACAGTAGAACCCTTGCGAGCCATTGCCACCATCAACCGAACGACTGGACTACATGCACATGTTGCACTACGAAAACCCCACGAATCGTTTGGGGAACACGACGGTGTACCAACACATGACGAAGCCAAGTCAATCGGTGGACGAGTAGCCTATGCGTGGTCATACTTCTGGCACGACTTGAATAAAATCTTCCCTGCCTCACGCTGGGACAACCAGTATGCACAGGCAACGGATTTGCACCATGTAGGCAACCACCCGCACGACATGGAGTTCACTGCCACCTCGCACACACGACGCACATACAACCACGAAACAGACGAGTACGAGATGATTGAGCAGACAGGTGACAAACACTACCACTACCTCTTTGACTGGCAAGCCGGTCATGGACGCTACCAGCACCTAAACCTCAAGTCAATGTTTGCCCGTGGATTCGGTACCATCGAGTTCCGAGCACATCAAGGCACAGTGAACCCAATGAAAATCAACCGTTGGGTCGAGTTCTGTACACGGTTTGTGGCCGCCTGTGAAGACGAAACCAACTACATCGGTTTCTTCGACATGGACGACCTACCACACACCCGACAGGCAATGTGGTCCTTCATGGACCTCGAGCCAGACCACCACCTGCGTGACTACTACGAGAAGCGAGCCTTTGTACTCCACGGAGTCGGGACACCAACAACAGCGTGTGTCCTATGTGGCTCGACCCGGTGTGTACACGGCGAATGCGAGGTCTTCATTGACCGAGCCGACGCAGTGAACACATTCAACGACCTCGAGTACACCTCAGTGATGAACCTTGACAGGAGTGTCGCACACTGTGCAGACGACGACTGCGGCAGTTCAATACCACTGTCGCATTGGACCGACCAGTACAGCGAGCAGTTCCTTGTGGACTTCTTTGGCGAACACACATACGGTGACTACATCGCCACACCAGCAGGTGGCAATGAGTTGGAGTGCCCTTACTGTGGACACGACAGCCTCATCATGGGCAATGTCCAGACTCGTGAGGCGTACCAAGTGAGTGGACTCTCAGTGTTCATGCTCGGCCTTGCTGTCACAGCACCTCTCGTGGGTGCAGTGGCGCTACTGGTCGGGTGTGGCATTGGCCTCATCCACTCGGGCTCCGTCAAAGGCAACAACGCTAAGAAGGCATCAACACGCCTCTTCAGTGGCCTCTCCAGCCGTGGCAACCAAGCGGCAGGTGCGGCGTGGTTCAACACCACCGATGGCGAAGTGTACTACCAAAAGTCACCGACCAGCAGTGTAGCCCTTGCACCGAAGTTGCTCAAGAAGTACTTCAGCAAGGCAACCACTTGGATGATGATGCACACACGGTATGCGACACACGGCAAGAACACCGCCGCCAATGCACACCCTCACTTCGGGCCCAAAGCCCATGTGACACTCGTGCACAACGGTGTGGTCCACAACTACGACAAGGCTTGGGCGGCACTTGATGCCAAGCAGACCGGTCCAGTGGACAGCCAAGCCGTCGCCGCTTGCCTCGAAGCAGGTGGCATCGAGAAGGTGGTCGAACTGTGTGAGGGCTCAATGTCCCTCATATGGTCCGACTCCCGTGACCCAGCAGGTACACTCAAGTTCTGGACCAACGGTGGCAACCCACTTCATGCGGGTCGCCTCGACTCCGAAACAGGTATCATCGTGGTCGCCTCGACTGAGAAGCATCTGCACGACGCCTACGGCAAGCGCCTCTACAACGATTGGGCTTGCGCCATCGGCAAGGAGTACACCATCTCACCCGATGGTGTGATAACCAGCCAACACATCAAGGGCAGTGCAGACACAGCAGGTATCTCCTACGACTGGCGCACATACGCCACTTGGAACAAGACACCGGCCAAAGCAACAGGCAACTCGGACACATGTGCCATCGGCTCCGTCAATGTGGCTTCCATCCAACTCATGCAATACGAGTGGGACGACATGGCCCTCAACGACGCAATCGACAACGCATACAATGAGATGCTTGGTACCAACTGGAACAGCCGCAAGGCGATGTACTACCAGTCATGGCCAGCAGACGCAGTGTACCACGGCTTCGATGGTCAAGCACACATGGGCATCCGCCCAGACGGGTCCAAGTACGACCTGCCACTCCGGTGGCAAAACGGCAAGGACATGTCCCCGGACATTTGCTCGGACACAATGGCTATGGTACTTGCAGGGCTCTTCGACCCCGACCTCGATGACGAACTCGTCAAGGTCGAAACAGTCGATGACTTCGACATGGAGTGGCATGACATCGTTGCTAACAACAACGGTGAATGGTACGACTGGTCTTGAGTACGCTTTCGTTCGTGACGCAATGAACACCCCTTGATTCAATCAAGGCTTACTCTCGCCATGCGAGAGGTACTACGGGGACGGTGGGGGCCAAGTGCCCCCATCCTCCCCACCCCCCTTCACACTCACCACATCAAGAACAGGACTCCAAGCCCTACGGGGCTGACGGAGGTGAACACAAATGGACAAACCAGAACCAGAAATGCGGGTTTGCCACATGGTGGAATGCGGAGGCCTTGAGCAACCGCATTCGTTCGACGACAGTGTAGGAGGCATGGACTGTGATGGTCCCTGCTCCGTCCGTCGTCAAGCCGAGTGGCGAGCACGGAACGAAGCAAAGCATGCAGATGAACAACCCGTTGAGGCACAGCCTCGACAGCAACCCAGCGACAGGGCTTACGCACAAATGCACCGGGAAACATACCTCCCGCTGTACAAAGCGTACATAGCCGTGTTGGAACAGGTGGCTGAGGGTAGTACCGAGGCAGTCAAAACCGCCCGGTCTATCTGCAACCTCATGAACGAACTGCAACACAGTACCTATGTGTTGTGGGACAAGCGCATGATGGACATGGAAGTGCAAGAGTTGGAGGCTTACCTCTTCAGCGAAGGTACCTTCCCGCCACGCTTCGGCCTGTACCCCGACAACTGAACCATGAGAGGACACCCCCCAAAACATAACCGCCAACACGAGCGGAGGACGGCACACGACACCACAAGATGGCGTCACGATGCTGTCGCCCAACCGGGGACACCCGCGCAGACGCTGACTGCGACATCAACAGCGCCACAGTCCAACAGGGCAGGTAAAATAACAATGGGAAGAAAACCAGAACCACAAAAGAACATGCAGGTCAGCGTGTCACTACCACCACACTTGGTAGCGGCTATCGAAGACCTACGACGCAAGCAAATTGTAGTGCCAAGCCGCTCGGCTGTCATACAAGCAGCGTTGGAGCACTTCTTTGAGTGAACAAACCAGCACCAACATACGCGGTGGCGACCGTAGCGAAAGCAGTCAAATACGCATTCACAGTCCAAACACAGGACAGGAGGTACGGAAATGCAAATGACACTTGGTCATTATGGATTTACCGGCGAGGACGGTAAGCCATTATAGACATGGTAATATGCTAACGCGCACACCCCTGAACACACCCCATAAAAGGAGGGTTTTGAGACACCGAGTGACACCCACTCCCCGGAGGCTGACCGGGACACCAACAGCCACTGCATCTCACAACGAAAGACGAACAGACAGTAGTACCTCCCGTCGTGGGGAGTGAGAAGACGCATGGCCGGAGACTATGGCGTTTTTTTTACGCCGCTTTATTTTTTTTCGGGGTTCCTAAGTCTTAAGACTAATAAAGCACATGCACACGCATAGGGAGAGCGTTTTTCGGTCGCCCAAAAACCCAAAGACTCGTGTGCGGGCGCACCCGCCCGTGCGTAGGTATCAACAGCAGTGGTTTCCGGTCCAATCGGCCTTTTGTAGTCTTAAGACTCAGCCTATTTGCCCATGCACATAGGGAGAGAGCCACTTTCACCCAGAAAAGTCCAAATGAATGCAGATTTCGTGCTATATATGGCAAAGTGCCCCGCTTTTCGGCATAATTCCAACGATTTGCGTAAAAATGCGGTGATTTGTGAGCATGTGGGTAGGTCATAGCCCACTTCCCCACACATGAGGCGCACTCCCGCCCACGAAACCTTCTTAAACGCACCTGCGTACACGCACTCGCCCGCCCCCGCCTCATGTACACGCACATGAGAGGTTCGGATTCCGGTCGCTTGTGTCGGCCTCACGCCGATATTCGGGGCTAACTATGTTAAGTACGAAATGACGAACGCCATCTTGATATACCGGCGACCTGCAATTTCACTTCGATGCAACAGGAAACAGACATCAACCGAGCGACGGGGTTCAAACCCTTGACACTGAGCCCACGAATGCCACCCTACGAGCAGTTCCGGTGTGCCCCAGCGGTCATGTTCGACCGCCCATACGAGTACACCTACGACCCAGTGTACATCTACGCTTACAGGCGCATATCCGAGCGACTGCGAGTTCGTGTTCGACTGCACCTCTCCAAAATCGAGGTGGTAGCATGAGCCCACGCATAGGCATTGGCGAAGTGAAGCAAGGCGAGAGTGCGGCTATGAAAATCATGGCACTGATGCACAGCCCACCCGAAGGGGATGGGTGGGTGTGGGACAGGCACACTGCTTGTTGGCGAAGGGAGGCGGTCGCATGAGAGTCACATGCTACGGAAGCAACCGAACTTGGAAATCACCGAAGTGCGGCATCTGTCCGAGTTGTCGTCACGCCCGACTGCACGACATCGCAGACCGACTGTCGAGTCTTGGGCAACCCGACCTCGCTCACAGGCTCGCCACCACAGCCGCAGTACTCATAGGGGTGGACGCATGAGCAACGCATTCACCGCCGATAGAGAGCGAACAGTATATATGGGGGATGCCACCCATAGGGAATCAACGGCAACCAAACAAGGAGATACGAAAATGTACATGAATATGGAAGAACTACGAGCGAAAATACACGATGTGTTTGATGAGATTTCACACACGCTAATCGAAGATTACCCGACCGGCAAGGCACACACCACCACAGGTGAGAAGATGTGCTGGATGGATGGGTTCATTGAGGCCCTCGAGTGGGTCTTGAGCGAGGTGGGCGAATGAGCGTATCAGTGGACAGTAGCGTCTTTGCGGATTGCCCGCACTGCAATGCCGAAAATGATGCAGTGGACCTATGGGATGCAAGCATCGAGTCATTCGATGGCGACCAAATCACAATGCGAGCCGAGGTATCATGCGAGTCATGTGGGGATTCGTACAGCGTGATATGGTATTCAACCATTCACTCGACGGAGGTGGAGCAATGATTGAACACAAAGTGACCATTGACACCGTGAACCTCGCATCGGTTGAGCGTACACTCAAGCGTCTTGCTCGAGCGTTTAGCATGCGTGACAAGGCGTTCTCTTGGCACATTGGCGACCCATTCTTGACCCAGTTCAAGAACCCTCGAGGGCGGGTGTACTATGTGCAACAGGCCCTGCTTGTGGTCGTTTGCGAAGAGTTCGAGAACGCATGGACCGTGCTGGCCAAAATTCAGCCGGTGGACATCAACCAACCAGCGCACGGACAGCCCGTGATTTTCAGCCCCAACCCGACCATCGAGGACACACTCATGCCCCCGCACAAGTTCACCGACCACTGCGACCACTGCTCAAGTGGCAAGCGTGGACGGCAGACCGTGTACACAGTCACGGATGGCTCCGCAGTCAAGCAAGTGGGCACAGCATGCCTACTCGAGTACACAGGCATCACACCTGAGATGGCCGAATCTTGGCTCAAGTTGAAGGGCAATAGCCGCATCGAGTGGGCCACACACACCGGTGAGCGCAACAAGCGTCAGCACCCAAACATGAGCCTCACGAACATGGCCGTAGCCCTCGCCCTGTATGCAAACAAGCATGGTAGGTACCGAAGCAACATTGGCCGGT
>Ga0098048_1001576_pt1 | contig 9932 bp, 20 predicted proteins | sample 13_taG_FD_75052 | JGI IMG/M metagenome (GOLD analysis project Ga0098048, IMG submission 75052) | Marine viral communities from the Subarctic Pacific Ocean - 13_ETSP_OMZ_AT15268 metaG | ecosystem: Environmental > Aquatic > Marine > Oceanic | place: Pacific Ocean | collected 2015-01-16 | reverse complement strand
CCAACCACCAAAAGGTTTATTATCTGCCTCTGCGTATAAATATCCTTGCACTACATAACCAAAAGGATCGTTGTCTTTTACACGAGTGTAGCTTGAAAATTTACTGGTATAAGCATAAGGACTTGCTGTTTTAATATCCCAAACTTTACCATCAATAATTATATCAAGTGTGCCTTTTAATTTTACACCTTCAATCTCTAAAGTTACAGGTTTTTGATAATCTTCTACATTAACTCCTGCTTCTTTCATTTCTATATAAAGTAAAACTTCAAGCAGATCTCCAAATAAAAATCTGTTTACTGCGTTGTACTCCATTGTCTCCGTTTTTATTTTATCTCTTTCTAGTTGTTGCTGACACAAGGGTTTACCAAGTCCAGACATTCTCATAGACCAATCTTTTTTCTTATCAGTAAATTGTTTTTCTAGAGCTTTTGCACACTCATCTTTAAAAAAAGAAATAGAATCGGGGGAAATATAGGCATCCCCCGAAACTACTTTTTGTAAATAAAGTTGTAAATACTCCTTAATAAGATTATTCATCTAATGAGTCAACTATCTCCACATCTTCAAAGTCCTTGCGAGACTCCTTGTACTTTTCTTCAATGTCAGAATTATGAAGATTGACTATATCCATAAAGCTCTCAAGCAATGGCACATCTCCTTTTGGAACAAATTCAACACTATCTTTAACTTCAATGTTGGCTTTGTAAAAAATGTTACCACCATACTTTTGCTTTACTGTCGTTAAGAGTGCTCGTGTATTAAACAACAGTTTGCCTTGCTTTTCTAGGGTTTTAATCCAATCGCTGACAGGCATAAAGTTACTTCCCTTTGCATACCACGCATGAGGAATAGCTTCTGCGTTGCCAGATAAAGCTACTGTTCCATAAATAATTTGCGAACACTTAATACCTGCTTGGAGTGTCCTTGCAGGGTCGTCTGGAGCAAGAAGATCTAACTCTTTTCGATCTATCTTACCACATTTCAGTCCACCTGTAGTATCAAAAAACTTATCTCCAAATGATGATGCTTGGATTGTCATTGACGAATACGATTGTTGTCCTTGATCCCAAACACTATACATATATCTTCGTAAAAAAGGTCGAAAGATAACAGTATCGCTGTGAACTGTTTCACCATTTGCATCTCTTACACGCCACTTTCCACGAGGAAGGCTATTGCCGTCATCATCTTCAGTATTGTGCTCAATCGAAAGTCTAGGTAAATACGCCTTAGTGCTTTCGCTTGATGTAGACGACAGATCCTTTTGACCTAACATTGCCATTAGTGTATCTGTGTCTATTTCTTTTGCTGTCACCAAATCTTTTATATTTGGCGTTTCTGCTACTGCTACGTCTGTCATATTATTGCAACTCCTTTGTGCTGACAGTTTCTAGGTTAGACCAATCATTACCGATTTTTAGTTCGATACCAACTGGCATATTATATTCAACACCATACCTTCTTTGGCACTCCTTTCGTATGCCTAGCATGGCTTCTTCAAGTAAATGTATCGCTATTTCCTCTTCTTGAGGGTGTACATCCAAGACTATACTATCATGTACTGTATTACAAATCAAGCTCTTTATTTGTTTTTCTTTTATTTTTTTATGTAGTGATATTAATGCAACAGGTAGTAGATCTGCGGTTGCAAACCCTTGTACCGGATAGTTTTTTATTTGTGTAGCATTAGAATATCCACCATTTGAATAACTTTTTACGTTTGGAAACTGATACTCCCTGCCTGATGGTAGGGTTATTTTTTTGCGTACAAGAGCTTCACGACCTAATCTTTTATGCCATTCTTCTATACCACTATACTTTTCAAGAAACGCTTCATAGTATCTTACTTCACTTGTCGTTCCTGTCTTGCCACCATATAGAGGTTTAAAAGTGTGTGCTTTTGCTTCTTGTCTACTAACACCAATAATACTTGCGGTATAGGAGTGAACATCAACTTGATCTTTTACATCTTGTAAAACTTGTTCATCCTTTGCAAGAAATCCTGCTACTCTAAATTCTAACTGGCTGTAATCTCCTTCAAGTATCTTGCCACCTTCAAAGCGACTAACGATAGCTTCTCTAACAGGAAACGTAGTGCTTCTAGGCATATTCTGAAAGTTAGGATTACGAGAAGATAATCTTCCGGTAGCTGTTACACATTGCATAAACTGTGGGTGTATAAATCCATCTTTACCTGTATTGTTTTTTATACTATCTATAAAAGTATTGAGGTAAGTAGACAAAGCGTTATACCTCATATATTTTTGTAAGAACTCTCTTTCCCTTCCATGCACCTGTAACATCTTTTCTTTAATAGTTGTTATGTCTGTTTTAAATCCATGTACAGAAAGATCTTTTTCGTTTAGAGGATTAAGACCAAGACCCGCTCTTTCTTTGGTGTTCATGTAAACAACACCTCTACCAAAACACATCTTACATTTACGGGGCATACCATAAGTGCCATCTTTTTTCATAAAATCAACTGTGCCTCTACCTCTACAGGCTCTACAAGTTTTCTTATGTGTTTTTAAAAACGCACCAACTTTATACTGATACTTACTTCTAAATATACTTGGTGTAGATACTTTAATAAATTTCTTTTTTCTCTTTCCATCTTTAACAACTGTACCCAAATCAAAAAACTCTTTCCATTCTTTTTTATCTCTAACAACTTTGGAATAGAATAACTTTGATCTGTCCTCTGCTGATGCTAGATTAATTGGTGTATCTCCGCATAGCTCTGTAATCATGGTATTTAATTCATGTTCTATCTCTGTGTGTTCATCTCTAAAATCTTTTTCAATCTCAAGAAGTTTAGGAACATCAACCTTGATACCATTATTTTCTATGTCGCATAGTGTTCTGCAAACATCCATGTGTAATTTAACTGTAGCTTTCATTGTGTAGCCCATTCTTGTAAGGAAATATTTAAAATATCAGCCTGTGCAAATGCTAACTCATACGCTGACTTTACATCTTGTACACCATACTCTGTAAGTTTATCATAAGGTATTTCGTCTACACCTTTTCCGGCTTTGATAAACTCATCAAAAATGTGAGACTTTTTCTCAGAAACATTGCGTCTTTTACAAGAAGCACTAAGAGATAACTCTCTATTTAATCCTCTAGCTAGTAAATACTCAACGCCCATTGTGTCCCAAACTTCTCCTTCATATTGAAAACCACAAGCCAGTAACCATTGAAGATCATACTTTATGTTATGTCCAACAAGCAAAGTTGTCCGGTTTAAAATATCTTGTAAGATGTCTATATTATTTTCTGTAGGCGGTTCTTCTGCATGATAGAAACATAAATATTTTTGTTCTCCACCATTTGTAAGATAGCCTACCGACACCAATATATTATTTCCATTGTAAGGCATACTGTTACCTTTAGTAAAAGTATTTTCTATATCTAGACAAGTAATCATACACTATACCTTCCTGTTGCAATATTTATTTGAACAGGCACATTACCATGCCACCCATTTATTTTATTCTTACTTACTGCTAAGAAGCGAGTATTGTTTTCATCTATTCCCATTTGTTTACCAATACCTATAATTAAATCTGCTTCTCCGGCTTTACCTGTACGACTGTTATCAAGCATAGAATAATCTATTACTTCTCTTTCGTGTGCTTCATAACTAGCTTGTGATACAGCCCACACCAAACAATTATGTCTTTTGGCTAACTCTCTACCCATAACATAAATCTCTTTTAGTCTTTCATCTCCACGAGTGTATGTACCATCAATCTTAACTTTATCCATTTGATCTATAAATACTACGTCTGGTTTATTCAATGTAGTAAAATTTACTATCTCTTTGACGCTAGTTCCTACACTATCCATCACAACTAAATTAGCATCAACCTTTTCTTTGTACTCCTCTATGTACCTATCCTTTTGTTTTTGCAGGGTATTCTTGTCAATATCAAAATACGCTGTAATAATTCTAAGTTTAACTTTCTTGGCTATTTCTTCGTTAGCCCAATAGTGTACTTTTTGTCCTCTGGATATGTAGTGTGATGCAAGATGAGCACAAAAACTACTCTTGCCTATCTCTGGTCTAGCAAAGATAATTCCAAAATCTCCTCTATTTAATCCTTGTACATTGCGTTCTAAATTATGTAATCCAAAAGTAAAGTCTGGTTGTTTGACTGTAGATTTTATTAATTCTTCAAAATCCTCATGTATAATTCTAAAACTATCTTCTCCATCAAGACTGTTAGATGCGACCTTTTCTATCATTTGTGAGATCTCAGAAAATGCCATAGAGTTTTCACCTGTCCAAAAACCAACAGCTTTCTCTCCTATCTGTCTAGCCATATCTCTTTGCCAAAAAGTTTTAGCCCAATCATACGCTAGGTTTACATCAACCTTTTTAACAGCCAACAAATCATCTATGAGATCAAAAGTTTGTACAGCTTTACTATCAGGCATAGCCGGAAACATTATTTTATGTACTGCTACTAATGTTGTAGCATCAAGACTTTCAATCTCCTCATATTTAAGATGGGCTTCTCTAATGGTGTGAGCCAATGACCGCCAATCTTTAGGAAACATGACTGGTGTTATAAAGTTTTTGGTTCTATCCCACACAGATTTATCTAGCATGGTAGCTAAGACATTTAGTTCTATGTCTTGCATTATCCCCCTCCTTTTTTCATTCTACTTTCAGAAGGTGTAAGTTTCTTTCTATGATTTAGTGGTGGTTTTTTAAACCTACGTCTTGTTTTCTTTACAGGATTATAATTGTTTTCACCATACATTGATTTCTTTTTAGCCATTTTTAAATACCAATTCTTCTAGTTGTTCTGGGTTCATGTTTTTTAAATCTACTTCTGGAAATAAAACAGAAGAATATTTTACCTTATGTTTTATCGTATCACAAATCATCATACTTTTCAATACTGCATCTTTATCTAAACACACCAATACTTTTTCATAATTTTTTCTTGTAAGATAGTGTAATAATATTTCAGATAATATAGTACCACACATGGCTATTCCTACAACATTTTTCAACTTTGAAACAACACAAGCAGACGGAATATCTTCAACTAGGACAGCTATACTGCCACATCCTATCTTATAATCTGCTGATGTCTTTGCATATTTAAACCATTTTGGTTGAGAACTTGGTTTAAGAGATCTACCTACAGCATTGATTACTCTACTACTTTCTAAATCTTCTACTAAAAATACTATGCGGTCTTGTTGTGGATCATATTTTACATTGATGTGATCTTGAATAAAAAGGTCATAGCATTGTACTTTTTTTAAATACGCAATACAGGCATCATTACTATCTTTTATAGAAATTAAATTGGGTAAAGATATTTCTTCCTGTATCATAATTGGAATATCTGTAGCTTTAGAAAACAATCCATTTTTTAAATTGGTTTTTTGTAATCCAACTTTTTTATGTCCTTTTACTTCACAACTGGCATCAAAGCAATTGTATACAACAACCATTGATGTAGGTAAGTACATAGCTGAGAAAGTATTTCCACTTCCACACTCAGGACAATCTGAACGAACTCGACCTAATTCTACAGCATCATCAAGTAAATATTCAATATTTTCATTAATTGTTAATGTCATTGGATGTATCTTTCTTTTTTTTGTCAGTAGACCATTTAATTTTATTATATTTACTTCTGTAATTATCTGATGTATATTTCTGTCTTTCCTTTCTAGCTGAAGGAGTAGACCATCTCGGTTTTTTAGTTTGTTTTACCATTAATTAAATCCTAATATTGATGTTATATAGTTTACCCCCTCAAGGGGTTTTATGATTGTATCATGTATTTTTACAAAGGTCAATACATAAAAAAAATTAAATTTATGGTTGCAATAGTTTTTTATCTATGTTATGTAGGTTTAGTTTGTCGTAATAGAAGGGTGATAATAAAAATGAGATTATCAAATAAGGAGCAAGATAGAGGGTGGCACTTGCGAGTTTTTCATAGAAAAGCTGTAAGAAAACTTTATGAAGCTCGGTGGGTTTGGTATCATACGATCCTAGCTGTCGAGCTTCTTATTTTAATCATTATTCAAACAATTGGATTATTCGTATGAAAGAAATAAAAAAAGTTACACCGACACACGATCTTAGTTGGTACGTCAAATGGGTAGCAACAGCAGTAATAATTGTTGGTGCTTGTCTAAATTCATTTGAATTGCAACCATATAGCCATGTTGTTATGTGTCTTGGTGCAGGGATGTGGTTATTTGTTGGTATTTTGTGGTACGATAGAGCATTAATTGTAGTAAACTCTGCTATTTTAGCAATATATTTTACAGGGTTTGTGATGTATTTGACGTATTACACATGATTTATGTACCAATAACATCAAGCATGAAGCGAATAGCGACCAGAAATGCAAATCGCATGGGTCGTATTCGTAATAGTATTACTCGTGGTCAGGGCAATTCCTATGGTTTTTTAGGAGAACAAATAACACAATTAGTTTTAGGTGGTGAAATTGTAAACAAGGGTAAGAAATACAATGTAGACTATGATCTTGTTCTTGATGATGGCACTACAGTTGAAGTAAAGACTAAGAAAACAACAGTTGAACCAAAAGATTACTATGAGTGTAGTGTCGCAAAGTACAACACCAAACAAAAGTGTGATTATTATGCTTTTGTAAGAGTGCTAGATACTAAACAAGGTGGTTGGTTTCTTGGTGTTATGCCGAAGGAGAAGTATTTTATCAATGCAAAGTTTTTAAAAGCCGGAACAAGAGATGGTGATAATGGATTTCTTGTAAGGGCAGACTGTTATAATTTAGCCATTTCAGAATTACAAGGGAATATTGATGGTGTACGATAAACAATATTATGAAGCCATGAAACATAGATGGGAAAGGCATTACGATAAACAATACTATGAAGCTAACAAAGAAAAAATATTGGCAAGTAATAAAAAGTCTTATGAACATAACAAACATAAGTATAACAAAACAAAACTAGCATGGGCTAGAGCTAATCCAGAAAAAGTAAAAGAAAGCCGTAAAAAATATCGTGAAGCTAATAGAGAACAATTAAATCAAAAAAGAAAAGAATATTACAGGGCTAACAAAGAAAAAAAATTAGCACAAGAAGTGGGTGTGTTGTGAACCCCTTCATGGTAGTAAAAGTAGGTGCCGTAGATATTGATGTATTCTCCTTGCCCTTCGATGGAGAAGCCTTTGGAGACTTCAATTATTTAAGTATGCGTATAAGAGTAGATGAAAACCTTAGAGGTGCAGTTTTAGTTGATACTGTAATACATGAGTTAAATCATGCGATCTGGGCTATAGGCAACTTAAAAACAGAGAAAGAAGAAGAAGAAAGAGTAGTAGCTGTTATGGCTAGTTATTGGACACAAATTTTTAGAGATAATCCGGAGTTAATAAAATGGATAAACAGAAACCTAGCAACGAGAACAAAGAAAAAGTAGTATTGTCAAAAGAGTTTTTTTGGAAACAATTCAATAAAAATCTATTGAGAATGTTAGCCGGAAGCATCACCAAAAAAGATTTTGTTGACAACATGATGAAACTAGGGTATACTGAAAAACAATTAAAAGAAATCTTTACTACTAAGAAGGAAAAACCGCATGACACACAATAAAGAAGTAACTTATTTTTCTGAAAGTCGCAACGAACATATTCCTGTATCATCTATGGTAGATCAGCACGTTAGAAATGCTTTTACCAAGATGTTAAGAGAAGATAGTTGTGATACATCAAAAGCCTTTACCACAGAAAAGGCACTTCATCACATCAAAGAAGCATATAAATTGTTGAATGATGTGAGTGATGGATCTAAATAAAATCCTCTTAAAAGTGGGGATTATTCTTATCCCTTGTTACACAATGGCATTATTGACTGACAAAATGGTTTTTGTCTTGCCAATGACTGTCGTGTGTGGAATACTAGCCCATAGTCTTGTTCCAGATAAAAAAGAGGACAAGACATTTGGCGTAGAAGAAGGAGATACAAATGACTGAGCTTGATGTATTGAGTTTATATGATGGTTGTTCTATGGGAAGAGTAGCTTTAGAGAGAGCAGGAATACCAGTTAAACAATATTACGCTAGTGAAATTGATCCATATTCAATAAAGGTTTCACAAAAAAATTATCCAGATATTATTCATGTGGGTGATGTTACTTATGTGGGAAAAACAAATGATAGTCCTAATTTTGATTTGCTTATCGGTGGATCACCATGTCAGGGATTTAGTTTTGCTTCAAAAGGTAGATTGAACTTCGATGACCCTCGTAGCAAATTGTTTTTTCAGTATGTGCGAATACTAAAAGAATTTAAACCAAAATATTTTTTATTTGAAAACGTAAGAATGAAACAAGAATGTCAAGATATTATATCTGAGTATCTTGGGGTAAAACCAATAGCTATTAATAGTGGCTTAGTTTCTGCTCAAAATAGATACCGATTGTATTGGACAAACATCCCCAATGTTACACAACCAGATGACAAAGGTATTGTGTTAGAAGATATAGTTGAAATGGATAATCCTAATTTTAAATATCGTAAATTAAAAGAGCATTATCCCAACAAAGTACACAACGAAGGTGGGTGCTATCAAGTTGGAAAGGCAGATATAAATGGACATGATATTTTAAAACGTGTCTATGATGTAAAGGGCAAATCACCAACTCTCAATGCTATGACAGGTGGCAATAGAGAACCTAAGATTTTATGCGGAGCGTGGAGAGGAAGGTACACCGATACAGGCTCAACTGAACAACGTCTTGAAATTAGAGCAAATGGTAAAACAAATGCACTTACTACAGTACAGAAAGATAATGTGGCTATTGATATAGATAACTTACGTTGGAGAGCGTTATCTTGTCTTGAAATGGAACGATTACAAACATTACCTGATAACTATACCTATTGGTGCAGTAACACTCAAAGGAAAAAAATGATTGGGAATGGATTTACTGTTGATGTGATCGCCCATCTCTTGAAAGGGATTAAAGATGAGTAATTTTAGGATTGAAGATAAAAAGTATGCGATTGAACATTTTAGTCAATTAATTGGTCATACAATAAAAGAGTTTGATTTTAATGATACGGAACACGGATTAAATCCATTTCCTAGTTTTATTACTGAGGATAAAAAAGGAAACACCTATCAAGTTTTTGTGAGCATGGATCAAGAAGGTAATGGTGGTGGGTTTTTATTTATAGAAAGAAATTAAAGATGAGTAGTCTTGCATTTATGTTTTATTCCGTTATAATATTTTTAGTTGGTGTGTTTAGTGGAGTAGCATTTAAAGAAGTAATTGATGATTTTATTACTAATAAAAAAGGAGATAACTAATGTCTTACTTAATATATGACATAAAATTTTACAAAGTAGATGATGACGGCAAAGAAGTCACAGACAAGAATGGAAACATAAAACTATTTGAACCAGAGGAAAAATGTATACCTCTTTCTGAGACTATAGTAGGTTATAAAAAATTTACTGAACTAGAAAATTTTTGCAACGATACATATGATGGTAATTTTAGGGAGATACATAATGTTTAATTCAAATATCTATGAAGTATCATTACTAACATTAAATCCACAGGATATTATTGATAATTTAGATGATGATTATCATGGTTTATCTAAAAAACAAATACAATCTATTTTAAAATTAGACTGGGATATTATGCACGATGCTATTTATGATGCAACAAAACACTTTGATTTAAGTGAGTATTATCGTGATGCGATAGAAGATACTGTAGATATATTGAAGGAGAAATACATTGACCAAACCAAAAAATAATAGTGCGTTGTAGTGTACAGATGGGTAGCATTTATAGGAGCAGTTTCTTCATTAGTTCTATTGACATCTGGAATTGTTAGTGTACAATGGTTAGGTTGGTTAATATCGTCAATATCTTGTCTGGCTTG
>Ga0098048_1001570_pt1 | contig 9958 bp, 10 predicted proteins | sample 13_taG_FD_75052 | JGI IMG/M metagenome (GOLD analysis project Ga0098048, IMG submission 75052) | Marine viral communities from the Subarctic Pacific Ocean - 13_ETSP_OMZ_AT15268 metaG | ecosystem: Environmental > Aquatic > Marine > Oceanic | place: Pacific Ocean | collected 2015-01-16 | reverse complement strand
GCATAGTTATACAGCTAAAGTTATTACTGATGCAGGTCAGAAGACATCACGCCAAGAGGCCAAGGCTCATACATTTGCTCCTCTCTTTGGGGCAAGTGGTTGGGGTAGGAGTAGAGCAGAAGCTGCATACTATACACACTTCAATGAGAAGTATGAAGGTATATCTACATGGCACAAGTCTTTAGCTAAAGAAGCACTAGCTACCAAGAAGATAACTAATGTATCTGGTAGGCAGTATGCTTTTCCTTATGTAGAGAGAAGACCAAAGGGTAAGGTTACTCACTTTACTATGATTAAGAACTACCCAGTACAAGGACTAGCTACAGCAGACATTGTGCCTGTAGTAGTAATGGAACTAGAAGAAAGACTAAGACCTTTGCAGTCTTGTCTTGTTAACACAGTACACGACTCAGCAGTAGTTGATGTACACCCAAATGAGAAGGAGTATGTACTACAAATTATAAATGATTTAAATAAAGATCTTGACAGTATTATACACGAAGCATATAACATTAAGTTATGTGTGCCTATGCTATTAGAAGCAAAGATAGGTGATAATTGGCTTGACACAGTAGACGTAATATAGTAAAACTATAAGTTCTTATAACTTATGAAAGGTAAGATAACATGACTACAGAAATAACAGTACCCACCGAAAATGGTATGTCCATCAGTCAAATGATGGGTATATCTGTAGGGGAAGGTGGTAAAAAATCCTCTAGTCTAGCTCGACTAACTCAGATACACTCAGCTATCATGGGTTCTAAAGACTTAGATGGTAAGCCTATGAAGATAGAAGTAATACCTTCTGGATCATACAAACTAGATTTAGGTGACGGAACAGTTGCTTACAGTATTAATCCTACTATAAGAGTGTTTGCTATGCGGCAGCAGTGGACACGTTGGGATAGTGAATCTAGTCAGATGCAAAAGACTGTACTTTCTATTGATCTAAAAGGTGATCTCAAAGATAATATAGGTGGCTTCAATATTGGAAGACCAACTGGTTATGTACAGGATTGGGAAGGGCTACCTCAAGCTACTAAAGAATTAATGAGACAAGTAAAGAGAACTAAGGTTGTCTTTGGTACAGTTAATCTAACTGATCCAGTAGATGCAGAAGGTAATGCTCTGTCAGATGTAGGTAAGGATATACCATTCATCTTAGATATTAAAAACAGAGACAGTATCAAAGCACTAGATGCCTCTGTAAAAGCAGTGCAAAGATTAAATGCTCTGCCTATACAGTATAGCCTGTCTCTAGGAGCAGAAGAACATACGTTACCAACAGGTAATACTTATGCTTCAATGGTTATTGGTGTCGGAGATAAGATATCTATATCTGATTCTGATAATGATGTTTTGAAAGGTTTCTTTGACTGGATCACATGGGCTAACGGCTATGTATTAGATCAATGGTCTGACCTAAACAAAGAAGGAGTGAGTCCTGAGATGTCAGATATCATAGCTAAGACTGTGAAGAATAAAGTAGATGACTCAGACTTCGTAGATGTGGAAGGAGCAGCAGTATAATGGAACATCCTGCTGAACTATCTGTCTATTCTTTCTTAGCAAAGGCTATGGCTGGAGAAGCTTCTGTATCCAAAGATATTATGGATCAGGTAGCAACAGATGTATCTAATGCATTAGACAAACAGTTCAACGGGAAGCCTAGAGATGAGTTTAAACTTAGGATGTCTAACGTAGGGCGTCCTAAGTGCCAACTCTGGTTTGAGAAGAATGACCCTAAAGATAAGACTCCGTTTCCACCTCACTTCCTAATTAACATGTTGTTAGGTGATATAGTGGAGGCTGTCTTTAAGGGTTTACTTCGGGCTTCTGGTGTCCAGTTTGAAGACAATAACAACGTCACCTTAAAGTTAGGTGATGATAAAGAAATACAAGGAGAGTACGACCTAATCTTAGATGGTAAGGTTGATGACATAAAGTCTGCATCTCCTTGGTCATACAACAATAAGTTTGTGAACTTAGAAACACTACAGCAAGGAGATAGCTTCGGCTATATACCTCAACTTGTAGGGTATGCTGAAGGAGCAGACAAAGATGTAGGTGGTTGGTGGGTAGTCAATAAAGGTACTGGTCAGTTCAAGTATGTTAATGCTTCATCTGTAAATACTAAAGAAGTACTTGATAACATTGAAGAAACTTATGACTACATAAATAATGATGAGCCTTTTGAGCGTTGCTTTGATGCAATAGAGGAAACATTCTACAAGAAACCTACAGGTAACAAGAAGCTTACAACTGAGTGTGGCTTCTGTTCGTATAAACATAAGTGTTGGCCTACTTTACAAACACGACCATCGTTAGTATCACAGGCCAGAGAAAAACCAATGATAGATTATGTACAAATAGAAAAGGAAGTAACATGACAAAATTTACACTAGATAATGTAGAACATGATGAAGATAGTTTAACTGACGAACAAAAGAAGTTAGTGAATGGGGTATCCATTAATCAGAACGCTGTAAAACTGTTTGATGAAGTACTATCGGCTCTACAAAAACAAGGAGCAGTAAAGTTAGGTGATTTAAGAGATGCTCTAGCTTCAGTCACTGAGAAGTCTGATGGTAAAAACACGTAGGCATATTGCATACAGGTATCGTAGCGGTCTTGAGAAACAGATCGCTGCGTTCTTACAAGAGGTACAAACTGAAGTAAGGTACGAGCAACTTAAAGTAGAGTGGGAAGACTTGAGGTATCGTACCTACACACCAGACTTTTTGTTAGACAACGGAATCATAATAGAAAGTAAAGGGATCTTCGACTCTGAAGATAGACACAAGCATAATTGTATAAGACAACAGCATCCAGAGTTAGACATTAGATTTATATTTAGTAATGCTAAAGCAAAGCTTTACAAAGGAGCTAAGAGTACGTATACAGATTGGTGTGAGAAGAATAACTTTAAGTATGCTCACAGGGTTATACCTGAAGCATGGTTAAAAGAAACAGGTAAACTAATTAAACATAAACGAATAGTACTAAAGACTGAAAGGAAAGATAAATGAGTATAGATGTACCTAAATATCTATCAGGAAAGAAAAAAGAAGAGGACATAATAAAAGAACCCTCTCACTATACTCGTTACGCTATAGAGCCAGTAACATTTATAATGCAGAATGGCTTTACCTTTGAGATAGGTAATATAATTAAGTATGCAAGCAGAGCAGGACACAAATTATATGAAGGTATGGATGCAGTAGAGTCAGAGATCACAGACTTAGAAAAGATTAGACGCTACGCAGAGATGCGTATAAATGTGTTAGAAGGTAAGGATGTGCTATGAAATCCTTTAGTGTCACATTCAGAATAGAAGTAGACGAAGAAGCTAACATACTCTCTATGTATGAAGGTGGTCACGAACAAGATGTAAGAGAACTCGTAGAGGATGTATTCTACGATATAGATGATGTACATATAAACAGTATAAAGATACAAGAAAGGTAAAGATATGGTAACACACGAGGAGCTACAAAAGATGGGGTACTTTGATAGTAAGTTAGATGTAAACGATACATTAGATCAGTTCACTGCATACAGTGAGTGGGTAGAGAACATGATTATTACACCACCTGAGAAGAGACTCTTTGAAAATCTATTTGGTTTGATGAGTGAAGCAGGTGAAGTTGCAGGTAAGATGCAGAAGACTATACGTGATGCTAAGTCTGTGTCAAAAGCTGACATGGTTAAAGAGTTAGGTGACGTAGTGTTCTACGCTACAGCTATAGCTAATGCCTATAAGAGTTCACTCAAAGAAGTTATAGAAGTAAACATGGACAAGCTAAACAATCGTAAGAGACAAGGTAAAATTAAAGGAAGCGGAGACAACAGATAATGCAATACAGATCTAACTTAAACCCTATGCTGAGATCTAAATTCTCAGAAGACATATTCAATCACAAGTACAGACATGATGGAGCAGAAACGTGGGCTGCATTAGCTCACACTCTTGTAGAAGATGTATGTAAATCTCCTGACGCAACAGGTAGCCAAGATGCTTACCTATCGAAAGAAGAGAGACAGCAGCTAGAAGAATACATACGAGACATGAAGTTTATTCCGGGTGGTCGTTACTTGTACTACGCAGGTAGACTCAACAAGTTCTTCAACAACTGTTACCTACTCAAAGCTGAAGAAGATACACGAGAAGATTGGGCTAACCTATCTTGGAAGTCAGAGAGTTGTCTGATGACAGGTGGTGGTATAGGTGTAGACTACTCTATCTACAGAGGAGAAGGCGCACCAATACAGAGGACAGGTGGCGAAGCATCTGGTCCTATACCTAAGATGAATATGATAAATGAGATTGGGAGAAGGGTGATGCAAGGTGGCAGTAGAAGATCAGCTATCTACGCTAGTCTTAACTGGCGACATCCTGACATAAATAAGTTCTTGGTAGCAAAAGATTGGGCATCAATGCCTGTAGGTAGTACAGGTAAAACTCTCTGGGATATAAAGCAAGAAGACTTTAACTTCCCTGCACCCCTTGACATGACTAATGTCTCAGTTAACTACGATACGGATTGGCTACTTAACTACTACGAAACTGGTGCAGTTGGCCTTACGTTTGAGGCTAATGTTAAACAAGCTATGAAGACAGCCGAACCCGGATTCTCGTTTAACTTCTTTGATAAAGAGAATGAGACACTACGTAATGCTTGTACTGAAGTAACAAGTGCAGACGATAGTGATGTATGTAACTTGGGTTCACTGAACTTTGGACGCATCGAAACTCTTACTGAGCTAAAGGATGTTGTACGTCTAGCCACTATGTTCCTTATCTGTGGGACGTTAAAGGCACAGCTACCTTACGATAAGGTGTATAAAGTAAGATCTAAAAATAGGAGATTAGGTCTAGGCTTTATGGGTGTCCACGAGTGGCTCATAAAAAAAGGATATAAATATGAGGTCACTCCTGAGTTACACCAGTGGCTTTCAGTATATAGGGGAGAGTCTGATAAAGTCTCTAAGGAGTTCTCAGAGAAGTTATCTATTACCAAACCAGTAGCGAATAGAGCTATAGCACCTACAGGATCTATCGGCATACTAGCTGGTACATCAACAGGCATTGAGCCTATCTTTGCTGTGGCATATAAGAGGAGATATCTTAAAGGGAATACACGATGGGTATATCAATATGTAGTCGATAGTGCTGCACAAGAACTCATTGATCTGTACGGTACAGACCCAGAACAAGTAGAGAGTGCGTTAGACTTAGCTTCAGACTACGAAAGAAGAATAAAGTTTCAAGCTGACGTACAAGACTATGTAGACATGAGTATTAGTTCTACAATTAATCTTCCTGCTTGGGGTAGTAAACTCAACAACGAAGATACTGTACGTGACTTTGCTTATACATTAGCAAGCTACGCTCACAGGCTACGTGGGTTTACGTGCTACCCTGATGGCAGTCGTGGTGGTCAGCCGCTTACATCTGTACCTTACAGTGAAGCAGTTGAGAAACTAGGGGAAGAGTTTGATGAACACGTAGAGACTCACGACATATGTGACATCAGTGGTCAAGGAGGTTCATGCGGAGTATGAGTATTATCAAAGAGGCAGAACAATACATCAAGAATAAAAAGTATCATCTCATAAAAGGGGTAGCACAAAAGGTAGACCCTTTAGAGGAGTATATACAAAGGAACATGGATGAGTCTGTAGAGAAAGAAAAAGCTATTGAACGCTTGACAGAGGTATTTATGTGGTGTAAAAGATATACAGATCTTCGTGGTTGAAGTTGGTGTGGGTGAAGAGGGGTTTAATTACCCCTTTTTGCTTTTTCGTAATCTCTTTGTGCTTTAGATTCATTAATATCCATAAGCGTATCAAGAGTTTTTAATTGCTCTGAGCTTAACTCTCTTACATCCGTTGCTTTTCTCATTACATCTGGAGTCGATGGGTCGTTGTCATCATCTACGGGTATCATAAAATCATATTTTAAAAACTCAGACTCTATTTCATTTAGAGTTCTAGATTTTTCTAGCTCTCTAAGCTGATCTACTTTTTTAACAAATTCAAAGTGTACGCTTTTACCACTCATTTTTGATTCTACTTTTAATCTATCTATTACTGCTGCTCTCACTTCTCTTTTCATTATTTTAAACAAATTTAAACGTGACTCTGAGTCGCCATTTCTCCATTCTTTACTTTGTAAAATGTCCTGCGATCTAAAACTAAACTCTAGTGCCATTATTTTATTCATGTAATTAGATACTTCAGGAAACTTACTTCGTGTTCCAATTTGGAAAGGGGGAAGACCTATCTGTGCAAGCATTATTTCAAGGTGACTTTTTGGACTACCTGTTTTACCTATTAAATTTAAATTTATACGTTTAGGATTTACATTAGTAGGAGAATACTTTTCTTTTTGATTTACGGGAACACCAAAAGCTTTCATAAACTCGTCTACATATACTAAACCTTTATTTAAATTTGGCATACCTTGTTTCTTATCAGGTACAAATAAATTTTTTCCTTTTGCAATTTTAAAAGCATTATTAAGAGGGTCTAAACCTCTTGATCCTTGTGCTAAGTTAGCTCCAGTGCCTTTTAAAAAATCACTAATAGCTTTAAGCTTTTGAGGTTCTCTTTCTAAAGTACCATCATGTAAAAAGTTAAACACATCTTTAAAGTTTCTGTCTAATTGTCTTTCTAGTTGAGCAGGACCAAATACAACAGCATATTCTTTTATTAATGCAGCTGGAATCTTTAAACCTTCTTGATGATAAGCCATTAATCTAGCGGTAGCTTTGAATACATTATATGGAAAGTTATACTGATGACGTATTATACTACCATCGGCTGCTCGTGTTTCATCCCACCGCAATCCTTCTTTTAAATATTCTCGTTCTGATCCAGACATAGCCCAGCTTGCAGTAAAACCTACTGAAGCCTTAACAGCAAGTCTACCAAGATCTCTATCTGGAGTGCCTTTTGCTGCACCTTTAACTAAATTATAAGCTAAACTTACCCCAGAATAATCTGTCATAAATGCTATAGAGTTATTAAAGAATCTTCCAAAAGGAATAGCTGTACCTATGAGAGGTATTTTTCTTATATCTTGTATTAGTCCTGCCATTATAGGTATAGGATCATAAAAATCTACGGTATCAGATTTAGTAGATCTCCAATTTATGTCACCGTTAGCATCTCTCTTTACTGTGTTAGTAAAGTTTAAATACTTATTACCTTTAGCTCCAGCTTTAGAGTAGTCATACGAAAAAGATTCTTTAAGAGCTTCTTCTGTAGCTGGTGCTATAACTCTTGCAATAAAAGATTTATCATTTAAAATTTTATATGCACCTTCACTTTCTAAAAGTTCTGCATATGTCATACCATAATTTCTACGAACTTGTCTTTCAAGATGGTAGTAAAAAGATTGAGACTTAGTAAAGGTATCAATAATTTTAACTCCATAAGCCGTCTGCAATTTGTCTATAGTAAATTCTATTGCTTTTTTTCCATAGTTTTTTTTAGTTGTGTCTAACTCAGGAAACCCTAATGCTTTGTTTATATTTTCTGGTGAATCAATAGTGTTTATTATAGTTAGAAGTTCATTCATATCTTCTTTATATAAAACAAACGTGTCTAAAAACTTCTCTTCTGTCATATCAGGATCTAGTAAATTTTTTACTTTTTCCTTTTGTAAATCTGCTAAAAGTCTAGTTTGTTTCCACCATTTAGAATCATAAAAACTATAGTCTCCACCTCCAGTAACAGTACGTTCCCACCTGCCTTCAAACAGATGTCTAAGTGCTGCCCTACCTCCATACAATGCCGTGTATGTCATATCAGTAGTACTGTTAGCTACAGATGCAACACTCCAACCTTTTACGTTTAGCCACGTAGTATCTGGATGACTAACAAGACCTTTTATGTATTGTCTTTGAAACCAACCAAATTCATCCCAGATCTTTTTTGGTATTTTCCATTTACTAGCACTACCACTATTATCTAATATGTCATCCATTACATCGTCATAAAAGTTTCTATTATTCTTAAAACCTTTTGACATGTGACTCATCAACCATCCTTCAGCCATGCCTTCAGACACATCTGCTGCCATCATTTGCATTGCAGATCTTAATGTTTTGTTTTTGTAGTTAGGATGATAAGCTTTTATTGTATCTCTGTATGCAGCATACACTTCAGCTTTTGCTTCTTTAGGTAGTTGTTCTATTGTATCAAGTAACCAGTTGGTAAAGTTGTCATCTTTAGGTTTACCACTTTTTGTCTTTAAGTTTTTACGTTTTACTCCGGGCCAGAACACACCTCTGTCGAGTAGTATTTGATAGACACCTTTGATGTCACCTTCAGTATCACCTAACCAAAATAATCTCTTTAAGTTAGAATTAAATTGGTTGTCTGTACCTTCTTCTCTTGATAATTTTACGGAACCTTTCTGTACTTTCTCTACCCAAGATAGAAGTTTTCTTTTATTTCGTTTAAACTCTTCACCTAAACCTTTTAAGTTTACATCCTTGGGATCAAAGGCTTTGGTTCCTGATTCGTATGCTTCCTTTGCTAGTGCTGCATCCGTTATGATTTTGTCGTACATAAAGTTTTCAGCAGAATCAATACCCCTTATATTATTCGTATTTATGCTTTCTTTAAGTTTTAAAAAAGAATAACCTATAGCAGAAAAAACAGGACTTGCTGCAGTTTGTATCCAGTTCCATTCATATTCTTCGTCAGTTAAGTTGTATGCTTGTTGGTATACTGAATCTACTGCAACTGCAGCAGCCATATCAAAGATTATTCCTCCTTTTATACCTTTATCTTTTGCTATCTGTGCTACTGTTTTGCCTATAAAATTCTCAGGCAAATTTAGTTGTGCGATTGCAGTCGAATCAAGTTTTGAAGTAGACAAAGATTTAGAAATAGACCTAGCAAAAATACCTATCTCTTTGTCTATTGCTTTTTTAGTTAAACCTTGTGCTGTAAGCTGTTGTACTTTTGCATCAATTATTTTATTGAGTGCAGGAGTTATCATCTTTTTAGTAGCACCTTTTTTTATTGCACTAGATATAAACATAGTAGCTAAATTAGTTAAATCCCAAATAGCTCCTCCTGCATAGTCGGTAATCATATCCCCAGTTTCCCACCACTCTTGTACTCTTTCACGTTCAGCAGCATTCATTTCAGCTATAGTTCTAGCTTCTGGTTTATAATTATTCTTTAGTGGTCCACCATAGTTCTCCCACAAAATGTGATTGTTTTTTATTTTAGATGCACCTTCTGGGGTTGTTGAAAGAACATGCTGTATTTTTTTCAGTGTTGCGTGAGCATTACCTCCATCTAAATATCTGTTGTGGTATATCCATTTCTCAACCAACTGAGGCTTAGTTAAATTTTCATAGTACCCATACCCATCTCTGTCTAATAGATACTCATATATAATTCTAGTAAATGCGTTAGGGTCTGAAGGAGTACCCTCTATTAAATCTTTTCTTTTTAACATGTAAGTAAAAGGAGCTTCTTCTTTTTTTTCTTCAATAACTTCTTTTGTTTCACTAGTAGATGAATCTTTTTCACCCAACAAATTAGCTCTACCTGATTCAAGTGTACTAAAAACTTCTTCTTGTTTACTAACAAGTTCTTTAATATCAGGGTCAACTGTTACTTCAGGTTTTATTCCATACCCTTGTTCTTCTCTTAGTTTTCTTAGTTCAGATAACGGCCCTTCAACTACAGAGTCATTTCCGTAACTACCTGTAGGAAAAGTAAAATCACTTAATGGAGACTCTTTAGTTTCATCAGTTACTATATTAAAGAATCTATTGTACTCTTCTTCTGCTGATGATAAAGAATTAGCTACATTATCCGCCATGATAAACTATTTTTCCTGCAATCATTACTGGACCAAAGCTAAGAGTTCCTGTAGCTCTCGCTTCATTATAGTCTTCTACAGTCTCGTAAGACCTGTCGTTAT
>Ga0098048_1001564_pt1 | contig 9997 bp, 17 predicted proteins | sample 13_taG_FD_75052 | JGI IMG/M metagenome (GOLD analysis project Ga0098048, IMG submission 75052) | Marine viral communities from the Subarctic Pacific Ocean - 13_ETSP_OMZ_AT15268 metaG | ecosystem: Environmental > Aquatic > Marine > Oceanic | place: Pacific Ocean | collected 2015-01-16 | reverse complement strand
TGTAAAGAAAATAAAAAGTGATGATGTAAATCCACTTGCTAAACACTCATTAAAAAATTGGACTGATACTGACCCCGACCACGAACCACATAGTGAGGCGGAAATAATGGGTGAATAATATATATATGGAGAATAAATGGTCGGCGGATATTGAAGCAGTCCTTGACAATCTTCGTGAGAATTGTGTGGTAATGAGTAGGAAACACAAAGAGAGTTATTTTTTTTATAAGCAAGTAGTCAAATACTTTCGCATACCAACCATTCTTCTTTCAAGTATCGGAAGTGTGTCGTCAGTTGGTCTAACCAATTACCTTCACCAAAATCATATCTCGGCGTTGACGTGTGGACTGGCATTGATTGTAAGCATACTGAACTCAATAGAATTATTTTTAAAGATTACGGACACGATGGAACAGGAGAATGAATGTAGTAAGTTGTTTTATTCTCTAGCAGTAAATATAAAAAAAACAAGAATGCTTGAGAGAAGTAGAAGACCACAAGAGGGTTCATTTTATCTTGAAAAGAGTTACGCACAATACATGACCCTTATGGAAAAATCTAATTTACTTTCAGGATCAATTAAGGATAAGTTTATGGAACTCCCAAAAATTCCGAAACCACCTAAACAAAAAAAAAGTGATAGTTCATCGTCTTCATCGTCAAGTGGTAATAGTATTGAATCTCCATTACCTAGAGATGATGTAGACCTTTGACTAATAATCTCTCAACACATCTCTTTTAAAGAAGATTTTAAAATATAAAATATTAATATATGTATATGGAAGATCTCATGCAATATACCGCCAACGAATTAAAAAAAATAATAAGAGAACAACTTCCTAACCTTAGGAACTTCAACAAGAAAAGAAAAGAGTTACTCATTGACATAATAACTTCAAATGACCTTGATATATCCAGTCTTAAACCAGTCATAAAAAAAGAAGTGGAGCAACCAAAGTTCAGTATGAGATTCGGTAAATTTTCTCCATTCGCTCAAGACTTAAAAAAATAATGTTAATTAGAATATATGGCGAGTCTTTCAATTAAACAAGAATTCAAACACGACAATTTTTACAACACGCCAAAATATGCATGGGAGGCAATCGCCCATCTGATCCCAAAAGACAAGACCCTGTGGGAGGCGTTTATGTTGGACAATCCAACTTCTAAATCTATGGATTATTTATCTGAACTTGGTTTTGAAGTGGTGGGTAGTCCTGATCTTGATTTCTTTGAAAATGATTTGGGCGACATCATCGTAAGCAATCCTCCATACTCCATTAAAAAAAAAATCTTTACACGTCTTAATGGACTTGATAAACCTTTTATCCTTATTCTTCCTATTTCTACTATTACAAAACAATTTGTCAAATGTTTAAGGAGAGATAAATTGCAGATTATCGTACCTGATAAACGCATTCAATTCATCAAAGGGGAAGACCCACTAAAGCGTTGTTGGTTTGATACTTGTTATTTATGTTACAAAATGAATTTAGAAAAAGACATTACATTTATTTAATTAAGGAAAAATTGATTTAAAAATCTCTCCGTATATTATATTAGAATGGGACATGAAAAACAAGTAGAGTACAATAAACGTTGGAGACATAACCGCCCTGAAGTATTTAAAAATTTAAGAAAACGACGGCATATATGGTCTCAGGTTACTAAACAATTTTGTCGTATTGGGATATATGATGAATATCCTGAATCTCGTGGCGTGAAATATTATTAAGGAAAACTTTAGGAATTTTAATTAAAAAATATTTAAGTTAAAAACTACTTAAATATTTTCTATTGTTATTATATAAGAATGATTTACCAAGAAACAATTGACCAGAACCTACTCAAACAATTAACAAATTGTAACCTACTTACACGTGCCGAAAGAAGAATGTTAAAAAATTATTCATCACTAATGGACGAGTCAGGTAAAATTCCGATTACATACGAACAAAAATTAGGGGACATCGGTCGTTTCTTTGCCCTGCATGGATTATCTTTACAATCCTTTTCAAAAAAAATTAGACATACATTAGTACATAAATCCCACATAGATATTGATATTGTAAATTGTCACCCTGTCCTCCTCCTCCAATATTGTAAAAAACAAAATATCAAATGCAAATATTTAACAGAATACGTCAAAAATCGTGATACTATACTCACAAATTTAATGGGTGCTTACCATACCGAGCGAAAAATCATTAAAGAATTATTTATTTCTGTTATGTATTTAGGTAAGGTTGATACATACCTATACAGACACAATTTAAAATGTAACCCAAACGTTGATGTTTCGTTCATTCATCTATTCTCAAAAGAAATGAATGATATATCAAAAGTCATCGTTGAGAGAAACCCTAAACTTTACAAAAATATACTTGATAATCCCAAACCTAACAAAGACCCTGCCTCTAGAACTATGTCCTATTTACTTGCTATTGTTGAAAATGATATTATCCAACACGCCTCTTCTTTTCTAACCAAAAAAGATTTTAAAGTTGAAACCCTTTGCTTTGATGGACTACTCATACTTAAAAAAGATATACCGAAAAACCTTCTTGAGAACATGTCCTCGTATTGTAAAAAAAATACTAAATACGATGTTGATTTTGATTTTAAAGAAATGAATGAGATTATTGATGTTGGTTCAGAACCACCCTACACGATGAAAGATGACTTTATGGATATTCCTTATTTATGTGATATTAAACCCAGTAAAGATTTAAAATATATACAAATTCCTAAATTTGAAAACCCTACGAAAGAACAGCAAGAAGACATTAAAAAAAAAATATCGTATAACTCCTCACTTGAAAAGCAAAGCGAGTTTGATAATAAAATGGATTATTTTGAAGAATACCACGCAAAGGTAATGAACCCTTCATCTGTCCTCACTCTTGGAGGTTCTAATTTTAGAATGTCTAGTTACAAAGATTTTTCTAATAATTATCGTAACGTAAAAGTAGGTAATGAATTTTTTACGAAAATGTGGGAAGAGTGTCCTGATAACAGGACTTATGAAAATATTGACTTTCTTCCTTATCCTCTTGAATGTCCTAAACATACCTTTAATACCTTTACTGGTTTAGAAGGTGTTAAAAAAATATCTAATGGAGCAAATGTAGATTGGTTTAAAAACCACTTACATATTCTTTGTGGAAAAGATGATGCTGGTGCTGAATATATGATGGACTACCTCGCACATATGGTTCAGAAACCAGGCGAGATTCCTCGTGTTGCATGTGTATTTCGTTCTGTTGAAGGTGCTGGTAAAAATTGTTTCTTTGAAACGTTTGGTGAGGAGGTTCTTGGAAAACAATATGTTTTACAAACTGCAGAACCTGATGATATTATCGGTCGTTTCAATCTAAACCAAAATAAACTTATGGTCATTATGGATGAAGCACAAGGTAAGGACACATTCGCATCAAGTGAGAAAATCAAAAATCTTATAACTGCTATTAATCTCAAATGGGAATCAAAAGGTGTCAATTGTGTTACACTTAAAAATCTTGGAAGATATATATTTTTTAGTAATAATGATACTCCTGTTAAGATTGGTAATACAGATCGTCGATTTATTATGTTTGAATGTGCTGACGATGTAGCAAACAACTACGAATATTTTTCTAATCTTGTATCTAATTTTAAAACACAAGGTAGAGAGATTTATGATATGCTGATGAGTCGTGATATATCCAAATGGAATCCTGTGGCGGATCGTGTAAAAACAAGTGTATATGAAGAGGTACAGAGTGCTACAATTCCACCACTCGCTAAATTCTTGGAACACATGAATTACAAAAACAACGAATCCATGCAATATGATGGCGATAATATGTTAGAATTTACAGGTGAAGGGTTTTTTGAATTATATTCTGCTTTTTTGAAGAAAATGGAGTATGGTTTTAGTGTTTCTAACACGAAATTTGGACGAGAAATCAAAAAATATGAAGGAATTGAGAAGAAAAAGACCAAAATTGGTGCAAAATATGTGATAAATTACGAAAAATTAATGAAATATTTAGTGAAAATGTCCTATGTTGAGGCAAATTTTGATGATATTGATGAGGATTAGACCCACAACCCATCACTTACATCAACCCACCACACCAACCCACCACACACCATAAATATATATATTTTTATTATATATATATATTTATTACCATTATGTATTAATAATATATATATATATAGTATATAAAATAAGAGCATAATATAAGTGTGGTGGGTGTGGTGGGTGTGGTGGGTTCATTTCAATTCGTGTAGGAAAATAAAAAATATTTTTTATTATATTGTATATGGAGTTTGAAAGTACCTACCACCCACCACTCACAACCAACTAGTCACCATCTATTCTTCTTCCATCATTTCCGCCTTATTTTCTGCAATATACTCACGAGCAACCATAAACCTCCAATACATTACAATTTTTACAACACCTCGATCCATCCAAGTTTCACCATATTCTTCTTCGTTATACTTACAAACTTCCTCTTCCATATCAAAGATGTAGTCAAAGTTTTTTCCCACGAACTCCATGCATTCGTCTTTTGTAAGTTCAAACGAATTATATTTGTCTTCTACAAGGTCATTTTCATCTTCGTATTCTTTGTATCCTTGCGTAAACACGTCATGCACTTCAATTTGGAATTCTTTGCGTAGTTGTTCCATAGTTACTCTTATACATTAGAAAACTATCTAGATCAATTTTTTTTTTTAATCCCTCATCATTAGTGGAATAAATTTACCTCTTGGATTATTGGGAGATACGAATGTTCTTATAGTAGGTTCTTCTTTACGTGGTTCAAGTACCCCTCTGTAGGGTACTGCTTTTGCTCTCTCTAGTACTTTATCAAATGTTATACCTCCTTTAATTATATTTTCATTTTTAGGAACTGCTTTTGGTGCTTTTTTTGCTTTTGGTGCTTTTTTTGCTTGTACTATGCTGTAAATAGTATTACTAGGAGTAATCGTCATTTCCCTCTCCTTTGGTGTTAATGGTTTAGTGCGTACTACTTCTTTTATCGTTTGACCGATTAATTTAGACGCTTCCTCAAGAACATTTTCTGCCTTTTTACCTTCAAGGAATGCTTTTTCTTTAACAACCTGAACTGCTATATCTGGTTTTTTACCTGTTAATTTAATACTACTGAATCCTTTTTCTTTTATCTTACCTGCCTTTCTACCTGTAGTGTGATAGGTAGTGCGTTTTTCTTTTGCTTCCGCTATTATGGGTCTTGCTATTGCTTTTAGTTCTGCTAAAGTAACCATATATATATACATGCACATTTAATTCTCTCTACATAGTATATGACATTCAAAGACAAATATGAACGTAAGTATGGTAAAGGAGAAAGATCATTAGACGATATAGCAAAGGAAACAGGTATTAAAAAAAGCATACTACAAGACGTATATAATCGAGGAATTGGTGCATGGAAAACTTCTATATCTTCTATTCGCAACAAGGAAGGAAAAAAGCGTGAAGGTGGATATCCTAAATCACAACGTATGGGTAAGGAACAATGGGCCATGGCGAGGGTGTATGGTTTTGTAGGACGCAACCGCAAACAGATTGCCGAAGGACAACCCGATCGAGATTTGTATTTAAAAACTAAATAAATATATATGGAACTACTTTACATTCGTAAGAGCAAAAACAAAGAAAAGAAATGGGTTGCAGTATTTAGACTGGATAATGGTAAAGAAAGACGCATTCGTTATGGGGCATCAGGTTATGATGATTATACTATTGGAGCGACTAAAGACCAGCGTAAATTTTATCGTCAGCGACATCAAGGCGATAATCTTAAAGATCCTTTGACCCCAGGGGCGTTGTCCTACTACATCTTGTGGGGTGAATCTCGTTCCATGGAAAAAAATATCAAAAGTTTCAAAAAACGATTTAAAGTGTAATATACTTAATACCTATGGAGAAAGTATCAGATATTGATTACAAAAATACAGATTGGAATAAGTACTACATACACCATTCAGGAGATGATACTTATCTTATTCAATATGGTAAAGAACCTATACTGAAGAGAGATTATGTGTACCAAACAGAAAATATGACATCATATCGACAAAGTTACTACGAGTCTCATAAGGAAGATTTTAAAAAGCGTTACAAGGTATGGTATGAACGAAACAAGGAAGAAATAAAAGAACGAAGACGCATGCAATACCACAACGAAGAAAAAATAAAATGTGAATGTGGTAAATTATTTCAAAAAAGAAATCTACATAGACATTTAAAAACACAAAATCATAAAAAGTTTTTTAATTAATTATTTTTACGGAATTGTTTTTGAATTAGAAAGGCAAGAATTCCTTTTTGAAGACTTGTAATAAGTTCTAATACGTTATTTCGTCCTACTTCTGGTAGTACATCATTATTAAGTAGTTGTTCCATGCATACAAGCAACGCACGTGTACGAATTAGAGTGGATTCAGGCATAGTCTTATTTTGTTCCATTATTGCTCTAAATTAAATTGAAACCTTTACTTCAATTTTTTTTTTAATTCAAAATTTTTAAATTAAAAAAAAACTTCAATTTTTCAATTTAAAAATTTTTTTCAATGATCCGTCAATTTAACGGGGTTTGAAAAAAAATTGAAATGAAAAATTGAAATCAGAATATGTCCCCCCCAAAACAAGAAGAAGATAAAATTGAAATAAACAACATGACCCATTTTCCCGAAGACGTTTTCCGCCTTATTAAGTCCTTCACTAAACCTGAAATATGGGAGTGTGAATGCTGTGAAGAAGAGTTCAACAAGGCAAAAGACGAACCCATAGAAGATAGGTTTTGTGAAGAATGTTATGAAGAATATGCTTGTCCTTGTGGTGATAGTTGTGATTGGAATATATCACATTATAATTGTGAATGTTGTGGTTTGCGCATGTGTGGTGAATGTGTTGAAACGATTAGTGATGATACTTTGGTCGCTTATTGCGAAGATTGCTCTGAAGACAACCCCTAAAAAAAAACATTAAAAAAAAAATTGAAATGACTGCTGTTCCTTTATGGAATGGCACGACTCACGTAAGAAAGAACTTGTAAAAATATGAATACGCTTTCAAATCAGTACAACGCCGAACTCAAAGAAGTCTTGAAGATAATTAAGCATCGTCTGGCGATGAAAAAATGGAGGATTAAAAACCCTAACTATATGAAGCAATGGAGAAAAGAAAACCCTGAAAAGGTGGAAGGGTATAAGAATACCTTTTTATCAAAGTGTAAAGGTAACCCAATATATCTTCAACACCAAAAAGAATACCGACAAGCAAATCCTGAAAAGGTTAAAAAATGGTCTAAAACTTACACTAAAACTCATAAGGAACAAATTAGTGAATACCAAACTCGTCGCTATCACGAAACTTCTACATACTACCACTGCGGTTGTGGAAGCGTCATTAAGCATATGGAAGTTGCTTCAATCGCAAAATACAAAATTACACGCCACGAAGGAAGCAATAAACATAAAAAGTGGGTTACTTCAACGCCATAGCAAGGTCATTAATATTTCGTTCTAAATCAACTATTTCATTTTCCATTTTATCTACTTTATCAACTATTTTTTCACGTTGTTCATCTAATCTTTTTTGTTCTTTAGCAAGTATGGTGTACACCTCATCAGCAAAGCCAGGAAATTTTTCTTGGTAGTACTCCTCGTCCCTCACACGATGAAATGCGAATTCTGAACCAAGTTCTTCTTCTTGGTTTTGAATTATTACCGAACTAAACATACCGACTAATGCAGTATCATCTAACTCAACCCAGTTGCCTTTGGTATCAGTCTCATTAACACATTCTTCTAAAGTAATGGTAGGTAGGCAGTCTCCTCGGACGATGGAAGACATATGTTTTATAGAAAGAAAATAAATCCCTATAATATAACATGTCCTACTCTAGCGATAGTTCCTACAGCGATTCATCTTCTGAAGAAGAACAACTCCAAAAGAAACCTAAAATGGTGCGAGTAAAAAAAACTCCTGAACCAGCACCACCACCTGAAGAACCTCCAGCACAAAAACCTAAACGGAAATATGTAAAAAAAGAGAAGACACCCGAAGAGGCAGAGGCGATTAAGGCGAAGAGAATTGAGATACTAGCGAAGGCAAGAGAGGCACGGAAAGCAAATCAAGCAAAGAAAAAAGATGACCTACAAGAACTCAAGGAAATCAAGGAAAAACCAGTAAAAGAAAAAAAACCAAAAAAAGAAAAGAAGGAGAAACAAACCATAGTTAATAACTACTATTATGGTAATGAACCGACACCAACTCCTGAAAATTCTCCAAGCGATAAAAAAAGTAAACCAACAAAACCAGCAAAAGAAAAAAAACCACGCCCCTCGCCAGTTGATACTCCTAAAAAAATATTATTCGTATAATACATATGTCACTCCTCCAAATAACGGAAAAAAATAATGAAGGATTATCTCTCCACAATAGTAAAAACAATTTAGATCAAGTATTAGCAAACGATATACCTGAACCCTTACCTGACTATAGTGGTTTCAGTATGTTAATCTGTGGGGCATCAGGTAGTGGTAAGACAACCGCTTTGTATTCCATGATGAGTGCAAAAAAAAAGAATGGCGTAAGACAATCATACCGCAAGTGTTTTCATCACATCTACATCGTCAGTCCTACGATGGCGAACCAATCCATTAAGAATGATCCATTTAAAACATTACCTGAAAACCAAATACACAGAACATTAAGTCTTAAAGTCCTAGAAGACCTAGAGGAAGAAATACAAAAGAACAGAGAAGATGGTAAGCATTCAGTCATCATATTTGACGATGTGGGTTCTCAACTTCGTAAGTCACAATCAATAGATAAGAAACTCACACAGATGATTCAGAATAGGCGTCATGACTTCACATCATACTTCATTTTATTACAAAAGTTTAAAGATGCTGGAACAGGTATACGGAACAACATCTCACACTTTATGACGTATAAACCCAAGAACCGAGTGGAACGTGACAGCATCACGAATGAGTTGCTTCCATTTAAAAATAACAAAAGCGAACAACTACTAAATTATGTATTTGAGAATGACGACAAGTTCAGTTATTTATTTGTGGACATGTCTCTCAAGAAGACTAACAAGTTCAGATTTTTTAAAAAGTTTAACCTGTTAGAACTGGAAGACTTAGAATCAGGAATTAAGAATTAAATATACCATAATAGTATATGGTTGAAAAAAGAAGTAAGGAGAGAAAAAAACGTAAACGCAAAGTACGAGCAGGACAAATCATCTCTCAAAAGGTCATTGTGAATCTAGGAAAAGGATACGGCACTAAAAGACGCACAGGTACACAAGCAAAGCGTAGCGTCCAACCACAAGTCATCTACCAGCAACAACCCATTCCTTTACAACCAGATTACTCATCAAGAATTAATGATTTACGTGATGAAGTGGTAAGACACTTGTCGGGCGTAGATAAGGAAGCGGGACGCAGACGAGCGTTAGAACTTCGAATTGAAGAAGGAAAACAGGCAACAGCAGTTCAATCAGAACGACAGGACAAACCACCGCCCCCTAGACGAGTACGGAGTGATATAGGAGTACCACGTGGCGAGTTGTTAAGAACCGCAGAAAAACGTGCCGAAGAGCGAGGATTTTCATTAGCATCTGTAAGAACAAGCACAGCAGACATACCGCCCCCGCCTTCACTTAAAAGAACAGCAACACCTACGAATATAGCAACATTAGAAAGTATTCAAAAACCCCAACCATTAGTACCCGTCATAGAAGAAAAAAGACGTGGTCGCCCACCAGGGTCAACAAACACTAAACGTAAGTTAGTGATGAAACCTAAACCTAAAGAAGCTGAAGAAGAAGCATCGCCCCAACCTGAAGCACAATTTGTTTAAAAAGAATAAGTTAAATTAATAATTAAAAATCTTTACTTTATTATATATGGATAAAGTTAAGATTATCATTCTTCATTCAATATTCACCGAACC
>Ga0098048_1001556_pt1 | contig 10022 bp, 26 predicted proteins | sample 13_taG_FD_75052 | JGI IMG/M metagenome (GOLD analysis project Ga0098048, IMG submission 75052) | Marine viral communities from the Subarctic Pacific Ocean - 13_ETSP_OMZ_AT15268 metaG | ecosystem: Environmental > Aquatic > Marine > Oceanic | place: Pacific Ocean | collected 2015-01-16 | reverse complement strand
TTGTTTACCAAAGTCTCCATAGTAATCTTCGTCATTTTGCAGACGCTTAAGTATCTCTTTTTTGTTTTTCTTATCCATATTATAGCGTTGTTAACTCTGATTCAACCTCTTTAGATAAAGAATATTTAGCTTTTATTGCTTCAATCTTACCACCTGATTTTATATAGTCTTTTGCTTTAGCAAATGCAGGATCTTTAGTTGTGCTCAATGATGCTTTAGTAGAACTACTTTTATCGTGAGTATTGCTAGCATCACTATCTGCAGTGTCATCTATTAAAAATAAATTACCTAAAGCATATTTTTTGCCATATGATGAAGCACTACCAAACTTTTGAGGCATTTGCATACCTTTTTGAACAAGATCGATACCAACAATAGCACTTGAGTGTATAGCATCACTGCCATCTGATATTGTTGCAGTTACTTCTAATACAGGGAATGGGTCAGTACTTATTAAAGTTTCTTTTACTACAACAGAAACGCCAAGGTCTAATAGGAATGGTTTTGTTGCTTCTAAAATATCTTCAGCTGATCTGAAGTAATACTTGCCAAAAGAATTGTATCTACTCTTTTTGGATTTGAACTTAGTCTGGACGGTTGCCAGTTTCTCATTTAATTTCATGGGTATATAATTTATTGTTGTTTACAAATTTAGTTATTTTATTTGAATTATCAATTATAAATAATCAATTACTTGTTCGTGATCAACCTTATCTACAAGTGAATCAACTGCTTGTTTTTTTAATTCTGAAACTCTTACGTGATTACTAATACCTTTAAGTCCTAGTATATGAGCTATCTCTTTAGCTGAGTGCTTCTCACAGTCTAGCCCATAAGATAAGCGTAGCACTTGGTATTCATTTATTGTTAAGTGTTTCTGCATTAATCCTTTCAAATAAGCGTTTAGTATATTAATATTATATGGCTCAGACTTGTCTACTATATTGTGGTACAACGTGTTGCCGTCTTCGTCCATACTTACCGCATCGATACTTAAGAAAATAGAATTAAAAAACATTTGCACCATCTTTTTATCATCTGGGTTTTTACGCATTTGGCTTCTTTTGTGTTCTGGTATTTTAATTCCTCCGCTATTCATATCTATTCTACGTCTAATAGCTCCCTTAATTCTTTTGCTAAGGAATGACTTTAAAGTCTTTTCAATATCCTCAGATTCGTTAAGCTTGCCATAATCTAATTTATCTGTTGCTCTTACTAAAGCTTCAGCACCGATCTGTATAAGATCATTTATAGTTAGTACACCGCTAGCTTGCTGTGATGTAGCAAACTTCCTTGCTAAATTTTCTACTAAAGGTAAGAACTTTATTATCATTTCATCTCTACTATATTCATTCCATAGTTTTTCGTCTGGCATAGATTTTTTTAAATCTTCTTTATACCGAATGTAACTTGTTACACTGTATTTTTTCATAATGTTATTAGTTATAACATAGCCATACTCAATCTATAATCCTTGGTTTAATAGTTCTTTTTCTTTTTTTAGTTCGTTATTGATAGTCCTATAAATTGTTCTTGTACTGCAAGATAACATCTTTGCAAGGCCAGTTATTGTTATTTTATTTTTATTATCGTTAATTTCCAGCATACATTCATATATATCATCTTGACTTATTTGTTTGCTTCTCCCTATCATTTTTCCGACTATACTTAACTTTTCTTTTTTAGTTAATCCGCAGAACGGTTTAAAGATTATTTTTCTAATCTTATTTTTAGGTTGAATATCTAAATCACACATACTTACTTCGTATATAATATTCTTTAGAATATATTCTGATACCTCAAAGGTAACAAAACCGTTTGATTTAATACAAATAAATTTTGCTAAGCTATTTAAATCATCTTGATCCATGTGGGAGTTAAGATACCATAACACTAATAGATGCCATTTAAGAGACTTAAACGTATTAATCTTTGCATCTGTCCTAAACAATTCAAAACACTCATATGTGCCATTCTCGTAGTACATACCCCAGTCATAGACTGTTGTTGGCTCATCCGTTATTGGATGCCTCCTGTAAATTATACGTCTTCGATTCAAATAATCGAGGTTCCTTTCATGCGACATTAGCCTGTTACTCTTTATATATAATACCTATTGTCACACTTTTTATTGTAACAATATTTTTATATTGTTTATTTACATTCTTATTAAAGATAATCTTCGATTATATTTTTTAAATAACATTATTTCAGTATACATTACCTTATGATTGATTGCACCATTTAGAATAATATATTTTAATTCTTTTATACGATTTTCTAAAAACCATATATGATGTCTTACTCTACATCTTTTTTTATTTACCATAATTATATTTTTCATTAAAATCCGATGTATTTAACATCACTTACTTCTCTGACTATAATCTCGTGGGAATGATCACAATACATTATTGCCCATTGTTTAGCTTCATCTAACGACTTTTTAAGTATAAATGTTACTTCGTCGTTGTTATATATCATAAATTTACTCATAATCTATTAGTGTTAAGTTTAATTCATTAGCAACATAATTAATGTGCTTTGAGGTTGTTGGGCTTGAAGACATGCCTCCTACTCTCCATCTTAATTTATATAGCTTACCATCTTTTATCTCAGCTACATGTGTGTCATAAGAATATATATCATTACCAATTCTTGTTAAATTCTGCTTATATCTATTAAATTTTCTCATAACTTATAATTTTCTTTAACTGCTTTTATTGTTTGTTTAATTTCTTCTGCTAGCTCAAACTTTTCTTCTGATATTAGGTTTAATTGCATACTATAAAGTTCATGCAGCTTATTTAGTACCCGCTCATTTTCAGACATTGTTTGTTCTACAGGATGTGGACTATACGCAATATCTACACGGTTATCTATATTAGCATAGAACTCTTTATCTAACTCACGTTGTTTATTGTCTATTGCTTCAATAATCATTTCAGTTAGTTGTCTCATTTGTTTTTCAGTCATCTTAAAATGGGTTTTTAGTAAATATTTTTTCGTCTTTGTTAGCCACTGAGTGTTTATCACCAATGTAATAGTTCCAGTAGGCTTGAACACTATCGTTTGGTACTTTGTATTCATCAGGCATACATTGTGGTGGCTCTGAGAAGGATCCGCCAAGAGGCATACCAACTGGACAGTTCTGTAAAGATGCGAAACATTTTTGAATACTCAAGTGTATTTTGCCATATCTTTTTGTATACTCATTACCGAGGGCTAACATATGGTGGAATAGCCAATAGTATTGTCTGCTATTTTCTCGAGCCCAAATAGAAGATGGGTGGTTGTAATGTGCTTTTTTATATGGGATATAAGTAGCATCGTAACCTAAGGTTTCAGCATAGTGGTGGTGGGCAGTAGATAACATTTGAGCGGACTCAAGTATCATTTTAACAACGTGCTTATTGTACTGAATGTTAGCAGCTTGCACAGGATCTTTGTGTAGGTAAAATATATTCATTAGATTTAATTTTGGTTCATTATTATTATCAATATTAGATCGTATTTAGTCTGCAACCGATATTATATAGTGTAGTAAGTGTATTGATTTACTTTTTATTGATATTGTAAGCGTATTAATTTACTTGAACGAATGTATAGCAGCATTCCCAATTTGAAATAATTCTTTTATCTCAGGGTTTAATTGCACAATAGATCGAAGATCGTATGCGGTTTTTTTCTCTATAGTGGATAAAATTTTAGTTTGCCTGTTACCATATATTACAGTTGCGTGATCCCTGTTTATAATAGAACCTATTTGTTTTAGTGTGGATCTAGTATATGTTCTTGCTAGGTTGCAGTATATTTGTCTTGCAATAACTAAGTGACGAGCTCTGTCTTTTCCTTTAACGTCGTCAGGCTCTACGCCGTAGTACGTACAAACCATATATAATACAGTGTTTAATATTTGTTTTTCTTTATTCATTTCTCTTTAGTTTTTAAGTTTTTTATATAATCAGTGAGCTTACCAAGAGTTTTTACATAATCAGTGATCTCATCAAGTCTTTGTTCAACGGAGAGCCCGCTGTTCTCTGAATCAATAATGTCAATAATATCTTCGTTTAATCTTCTAATGTATTCTTCCTCTTCACTTTTTTTCATGTTTATCCTATTTTATTAATTATAGTTATTTTGTTTCTATTGTACGTCATCTAAGCTTACACCATTCTTATTCATCAATTCAGATAGTTTCTCCATAGCATCAAGACATATTTTATCTGGCATGCACTTATAGTGTGCTCTCAACCACTGATTCATTTCCCAACAAACACACCACCAATCCGATGCTTTGGTTGCTAGTTTAAACTCCTGATTATCTTCCGGAAGATTGAACTCTAGGATAGCTTTCATTTCTCTTTGGTGTTACATTTATCTAATATATCTTTAATTACGTCTAATTTACCAGCTACGTAATCGTCTTGGCCCATTAAAGACATTAAGTTTAATCTATACTCTTTCAGCCATTCCACGTTAACGGTTTTTATATAATCAGCAATCTCATCAAGCCTTTGTTCAGCGGAGTGTCCACTATTCTCTGAATCAATAATGTCAATAATATCTTCGTTTAATCTTTTGATGTATTCATCTTCTTCGCTTTTTTTCATGTTTATTCTATTTTATTAATTATATTGAGTCACTTGATTATATAATTCTTCGGCTATATCTTCGTACGTTTGTATTCCTTCTGGTTGACAGTTCTCTTCTACAAATAACTGTATTTCATCTCTTAAGGAATCTTCAAGGTACTCAGCTTTAGTAGCGAAGTAGTCTATTGTGTCTTGATTAAACGCTATCTTCATCTTCTTTTTCTTTTACTTTGAATAAAGTTTTAAGATCATTATATAGTGATTCAGCAAAATAATCTTCATTCCTTAGTACTTGTATTGAATCAACATATACCATATTGTCGCGGTCTATTTCGAAGTTAAACTCGCATTCGCTAGGATCTATTTCGTTTATGTCTTCTACATGGCTCTGAATAATTTCATATATCTTATCTAGTGTGTTATCATCAATCACTGGTTTGTTAAGATCTTCTAGCTCTCTTTCTAACATTGATACCTCTGACTTGTAGCTCATTGCTGTGTTGTTAGCGTCAGTTACATAGGTTTCTAGCTCAGTAATTCTGTCTTGTATTTGTTGTTTAGTCTTTTGCATGGTATTATTATTTAAAATTAATTGTTATTCCGTTACATTTTAGGTTAATCACGTTTGTGGTTTTGAATGATCGGTAACCTCTGTTATTCATATCAAATACGGTTATTAGATCTCGCTCTTCATCAGAGAACTTTTTTGTACCACCACGTAGGTGGGATTTTACTCCCAGCCTAGCAACCATTTTACGTGTTGATCCGTCTTTTTTGGTAAATGTGATACTAAATATATTAGTACCAACAAAACTTCTTAGATTATTTATTTTCATTGTATTTTAGTCTATCTTTAGCAAAACTTTCGTCTTTAATTGTTAATTCTTGTAATTTAATTGCAACATAGGTAGCAATGTCTTCGTAGGAATAGCCTACTTCAAGTAGTGGTTCGAACTTTCGCATTGTCCACTCAGCTGCGTGAGGGCCATCCATTGCTTGATCCATCATATGTGTGGTTTTTAGCTGGGCTAATATCACATTCATTTCTGTTTGTTTCATAGTATTTAATTATTTAATGTTCATATATATTATCAATAAGGTTACGTATTTAGTCTGCAACTCTGTCTTCGTTTATAATTTAGTTTTAAAAGTCTAACTTAAATACACCAATTAAATGTGAGTCTTCATTATTTTCTTGTTCTTTTAAATATTCATCCACTTGCTGCAAAGCCTCGTCTTCACTAAAATTTGTTACTAAATGTATTTTTGGAAAATTTGTGCATTCTTCCGCCACTAAGTAAGGTGTAGCGCTATCTTCTTTTATTTCTTCTAAAGTTTCAGCACAGTGAATAAAGTGTATTGCGTTATCAGATGAGAATTTGTCTGAAAATTTTAACTCGTTATGTTCGTTTTTATATAGTTTCATAAGTCTTTTCTGTCTTCGTTTATAATTTCAGCTAACTCATAGTAGTTTACGTTAGACAGGAATGATCTTGCATAGTCAGCAGCGAGGCAATCTTTTTCTACTGAATTACTGAAGACAACGTCGTTTACAATTTCTTCAAGGAGATCTTCTGTTACTTCTTCATCAGCATCCCATTCGATGTCGCCTAATATCTCTAGCATTACTCGCCACGTTTCGTAGTTAAAGTAACCGTTGTGTTTTTTATTTTCCATAATTTTTTTTTCGTTTATTGTTTCAACTAACTCGTAGTAGTTTAGAATTATTATCAATCAGCTCTTCCATTTCTTTTACAGCTAAAGTTTTAAATCCAAACTCACCAAACTGTTTCTTAGCCAATTTATCTGCTTTCTTTAGATCTATGATCTGGTCTAATTGGTCGTCTCTTAATGAGAATAATCCCATTTCACCAAACATGTCACCCGCTAAAATATCAGCTTTTTTATATGGACTCCATAGATCTGATTTATTTTCCATAGTATTTATTATTTGTTTTACAATATTATTATCATTTATGGTGCGTAGTTTGTCTGCAACCAATCTTACTGACTATTTTCTTCTATTTTGCAGGTAAGGTTAACGAAAATCCATATTAATTTCTTCTATTTTGCGAGCAAGGTTGACGAAAATCCATATTAACTCTATTATAGCATCGTTATCTAGTCGGTTATTAAGGTGATCCCCTGAAAACATACTAATGCTTCTTATAAAGTAGGTTAATACTTCGTCAGGTTTGCAGTATTCTTTAGTAAAAGTTTCGTAGTCATCGCCGTGCATCCAGTTATATGATTTACTGCCATTTTCATTAGTACCGATCCATACCCACATATCGTTTTCTTTATTGAAAAAACTAGTGGCTTTAATTAAATTTTTCATAATCTACTTATTTATTAATGTTATATTTTCTGTTATTTAGTTAGGACATCGTTTTTACTTTTTACCCCAAGGGCAATGTTTATTATAGAGAAGTAACACTTCTTCTTGATTCGGTAAGGATTTCATGTACTCTCTCAATCGAGTGTATTCTGCATTACCCGCCTTGTACTTCCTGAAATCGTCGGCCATATTGAACCACCAATCAAAGTTCTCTAATCTACTTTCTAATTCTTTCATTTTATTAAATTTTAAATTCATATTTATTATCAATTCGGTTACGTATTTTGTCTGCAAAGAGTGTAACTATATTTCAGTATAAAATAACCGATCAATAATAGTGTTTGGATAACACACACTCTCTCTATGTTTAACCTTTGGAAAAGTGTGACATTAGCTTATTAAGTTAATAATATAACAGGCTATCGTCGCAGTTTTTAAGGTCAATTTAGTTTACAAGTTCTCTTCCACTTTGTAAACCTTTTGCTTTTAGAAATCGCGGTTGTCTATTTCGTCGTCCACCCACTCTTTCTCGCTTAGACCAAGTTGTACGTAGTCCATGCCAAATTCACTGTTTGCAATGTAGTCTCTAATTTCTTCTAAATTCATTTTGTTTAATTTTTGTTACACATTTATTATCATTCAGGTGACGTATTTTGTCTGCAACCGATCTAGCAACAATTACATTTGCTCCATTCTTTACCATTTCTGCAGGTGTCGCCCATATCTTCGTATTCCTCTATTTCTCCTTTGTTTTCACTTTTCATAAACTCTTCACCGAACATTTTCTTCGTAAATTCTTTTTTCGTATAGAATTTTTCGTTCATTATATAGAGATCGAAGGTACCAACAGTGAGTACATCGTAATAGCCGTAGTGCTTTAGCGAATTTTTCATTTTTTCTTTTTTTAGTTATTTATTCGTTACATATATATTATCATAACGGTAACGTATTTGTCTGCGACTTATAGATCCGGTTTCACCGTATAGCATATAGCATAGTGTAGGACGGAGTCCACTCTTTCGACCTTATTTCAGGGCCAGACCAGTAATTAGTAGAGCAGTTTAGTGACTTGCTTAGGTCATTTTAGTTGATTTAGTCAGCTGTCATGTCGTCATCAATCATTTGTTGAAAATATAATCTGGTTTCATGAATTTCTTTAGCTTGGTTTGGGTCAATGTCTGCTACTTCAACAGAGAGCACTCTCAATGCTCTTGTTATAAATTCTAGCTGTTCTTCTGTTAATTCTATTAACTTTTTCATAGTAGTTATTATTATTATTTTGTTACACTATTATTATCAAAATAACTGCGTATTTTGTCTGCGAACTATATATACCGAAAATGCTATATGCTATACAGCCGGTGGCTGCCCTCCCCGCGCTCCGCGCTCTGGTCATATTTCAACTGTTGCAAAAATCGCAACAGTTGCTCAGTATTTCCTCGTCCTGGTTGCAATCCGGCACGTCTGTGAGGTCAAATGCCTCTTGCAGGGTGTTTATCAGGCTCTTGATCTGTATTCTGTCTAGATGAGTGTATGTAATCCCGTCTTCCGCATACCTATTTTGGATCGTTATCTGGAGTTTCACCCCTGCTGAGCCTCCTGAGAACCTGGTTAGGCTCATATTTGCTACACTTGTGAACGGTATGGTTGGCGTTGCAGGCACTAAGCTTGCATATTTCTTTAATTCTGTTGCCATTTGCTTAAATTTAATGGTTATTACTTGATTAATTGTACCCCGAGGGGTGCTAAGATTACTTTTCAGTAACCTCAGCTTCGATTGCTTCACGCTTGCCCAGATGCTTTACTGTGCTCGGCATATCTGTACTTTGTGACCAGTACTCTCGCTTAGTCCAGCATGGCATCAGGTTGAGTCTCGGCAGCATCGCTTCCAGTACCTCGTCGTGGTTGTACGTTACTCGCACGCTTGGCTTGGTTTTAGTCGGCTTAGTGTCGAATGTTATCACTTGGTTACGTCCCATCCAACTCTTGCGGACTACGAAGTTCTTTCTGAACACTGGTGGGTAGATTGCGGCTTTCTCTTCGTCGCTTAGTTTGCTGATTGCTTTTGCAATTATTTCTTTGTTACTCATAACTTTAATTATTTAATTATTTAATTTATTAACTTACTTACACTATTATTATCAAATACACTACGTATTTTGTCTGCAAAATTCTCTACTAATTAGGATTAGTGGTGGTGAGGTTCTTCACTCCGATCAGCTTCGAGAACTGGCTCCGGTTGATCGCTCTCAGGTATGCCTGGAGATGTGCTTCGTTGTAAAACTTATTGTCTACTTCATGGTACCTACCATTCCAACCTTGGGTTGTCACTCTAACATGTATCATAATCTTATCATTTGTTACACTATTATTATCATATCAACCACGTATTATGTCTGCGGTGCTATACACTCGCTCCGCTCGCTTCGCTGCGCTGCGCTGTGACACTGAACACGGGCACCAGACTCAGGCACCAGACTCAGACACCAACACTGACACTGACACCAACACCAGACTCAGACACTGAACACCAGACTCAAACACCAACACCAAACACCAACACCAACACTGAGCTCATACCAACACCAACACCAACACCAGACTCAGGCTCAGGCCCTAACACTAACACTAACACCAAACTCAAACTCAAACACTAACACTAACACTAACACTTATACCAACACCGACACTAACACTAAACACTGACACCAACACTGATACTAACACTGACACCAACACGGGCTCAGACACTAACACTGATACACATACATGTACACATACATGTACACATCCATGTGCTCATTAACACTAACACTAAACACTGACACTAGATACAGACTCAAACACTAGACACCAAGCACGGACTCCAACACAAACACAGACACTAAACTCAGGCTCAGACTCAGACACTAAACTCAGTCACCAAGTACGAGCTCAAACACTAGACTCAGACACTAGACACAGACACTAAACACAGGCACTAAACACAGGCACTGAGGTTCGAGCACTAGACACTGGGGTCCGAGCACTAGACACTGACACTAGACACTGACACTAGACACTAGACACTGCCCGGTGCTATACACGCC
>Ga0098048_1001551_pt1 | contig 10033 bp, 12 predicted proteins | sample 13_taG_FD_75052 | JGI IMG/M metagenome (GOLD analysis project Ga0098048, IMG submission 75052) | Marine viral communities from the Subarctic Pacific Ocean - 13_ETSP_OMZ_AT15268 metaG | ecosystem: Environmental > Aquatic > Marine > Oceanic | place: Pacific Ocean | collected 2015-01-16 | reverse complement strand
TGACAGTCAACAAAGAGTTGATTGCTGGCGATGAACTGATTGATATGCTTAACAAGTATAACATCAACTTTGAAGATTACATTCTTACTGTTGTTGGCTCTGGCTCAGAAGCAGGTAAGACACTGCAGAAGCTGTCGCAGATTAAACGTATGCGACCTGCCAATGAAATGATTGCTATGCAAGAAGCTGCTACCAAAGAAGCTGCAGGTTCTATTCGCAAGACAGTCATGCGTATTGAAAACATTCGTAGAGGTGGGCTGGTGTCTCAGCTTGCTACTGCTGCACGTAACCTTCAGTCAGGTGCTATCCGTGCGCCACTTGAAGGCTTTGGCAATGTCATGGACAATGCGTTGTACATGCTGGATGAAAAAGGCTACGCAGCGGCTGGTAAGGAACTTGTATCTACAAACAACTGGAAAGACAGCTTCCGTCACATGAAGTATATGTTTGGTCCTGAGACACGGCTTGATGTGAAAGATTATGTAGACTTCTTGATGGAACAGCCAGAACTTGCTGGGCAAGCAGACCTTCTGTTTAATAACATCAACGAGATTCAGAAGCTAACAGGCAGAGGTGAGGGTGGTAAGATAGATGCTACCCTAATGATGCTTGAGGATGCAACAGACGTATTGAACACACCTAACCGTTGGCAGGAACACTTGATTCGTAGAGGTGCTTTCTTAGGTGAGTTGGAACGACTGACTAAACGTGAGTATGATATTGACCTGATTGATACAATCAACAAGGGTCAGATACGTGACCTGCTAAATGATGCAAGTACTGTAAAACCAAAGGATGCTAGGTCATTCGTAGATATTATGGAAGAGGCTACAAACAAGGCTCTGGACATTACCTATGCCAAGCAACCTGAAGTGCCTGTATTTCGTTCTACCTCGCAGTTTATTGTACGTAATGGTCTAACTGTTGTATTACCATTCCCACGCTTTATGTTTAACAGCATGGAATTAATGGGTCAGTATGCAGGTGGTGCATCTATACCTTTGGCTAAGAAAGTAGCCAGCATAGTTACTAAGGGTGAAGTACCTAAGATGACTATGAAAGACCGTCAACGTATCTCACGTAACATACAGGGTATTGCAGTAGCAGGTGCGGCATATCAGTATCGCACATCAGAAGAAGCACCGTCTGACTATAAACTGTTAAAGACAGGTGATGATACTGTTATGGATGTGACACCGCAGTATCCAATGAGACAGTTTATGTACATTGGTGAAGCCATGAAACGTGCTGTAGACGGTACGTTTAGTGATTGGTTTAAGGCTAAAGAATTTACTGAGACATTCGTAGGCACTAATATTCGTGAGGGTGTTGGGCAAAGCCTTATACAAGAGATTGCTGACCTTGCTACAGGCGTAGATTTAACTAATGAAGAACAAGCAGGACGCTTGCTTGGTAGGTCATTAGGTAATTATCTGTCTACATGGGCCGTACCATTCGCACAAGTAATTGAAGCTGAACGTGCTACAGGTGTTCGTGGATTGCAATATAAAGATACTTCTGAAGACCCGTCATTAGACTTTAGTACTACATTTATGAATGAGTTGTCTCGTCCGTTCAGACGTTTTGAATCAGCAGAAGCTGAAGCAGCTAGACCAAAGCGTGAGTTCTTATTTGCTGAAGAGAAGTCTCGTGTAGCACCATTGTTCCGTGTAATTGGTGGTATTAACCTTGCTACAGTAGACGATGAGTATGGTGAGTATATTGGACAGTTTGGTTACACAGACTATGAACTAGGCAGCAGGTCTAAAGTACCTAGCATCCGTAGATTTGAGAATACAGTAGTACGTGATGCTCTGCCTGACATCGTAGAAAGCGCACGTATATACGAAGCAAGATTGCGTGATGCTTATAAAGATGAGAACAAAACTGTAAAGGAAGAGTTTACTGAAGAGAAGTATGTATCTAGCAAGTTACGAGGCTTCATCAAAGGGCAGATAAAATCTGTTCGTAAGCAGATATCTGATGGTAAGGTATTTAGTGCTGATGCACCTGAGTATGCTGAAGCAATGCTGACATACAGGAGATTACCTAAAGAGACACGTACTGCTGCGGCAGTTAGATTTGCACAAGAGTATGACCGAATGCCTGATGGTACAGACTTTAAAGACCTACTTAGGTTAGTTGAAATAGGTAAGGCATACAAAAGTGCATTCAAATAATAAAGGGGGCTAAACTGCCCCCTCTACTTTTCTTAGGTAGTATATGAAACCAAAGTAACATATGCACACTATTATATTACCTATTATCACCATCACCGCCAATCTTTCCTCTAGCATTCCTGTCTGATAGCTTTGTGTAATTCTCCGCAGCAATATCGGAAAGATTGTAGCCTAAGTCATGTGCCAATGCAGCACAGTACCACAGCACATCTCCAATCTCTGATGCTATCTCAATCTTCTTTATTTCAAATGCTTCCTTGTCAGCACCATCTCTGATGAACTTCTTTACTTTGTTAGCAACCTCACCTGCTTCACCAGTCAAACCAAGCGCAGGATAAAGTATCCTGTGCGTGGCTGGATAGATAGCAAACTCAATTGACTTACGTTGGTATTCATTCATTTCCATGTCTTTATATTTCTCCTTCAACCACTGTTTAGCTTGCTGCTCTATGCTCATTTTCTAACTCCACGAGTATGGCATCTTCATAAGGAATATGGAAGAAGTGTTCACCCTTCTCAATCCTAAAGCCTTGTGCCTCTTTCACTTCTGACTTCTCAAGTAGTGTATCCTTAATACGCCACGCTTGTTTGCAATCCCCACGTATCACATAGAAGTTTAAAAATGTAGTGTTTGATTTCACTTCCTCGAACTTATTAATTAGTTTGTGCTTACGGTAGGGTATACGTATTTCTTTCCAGCTTGGGTTCCAATCTCCTTTCCATTGGTTCTTCATTTCTACTTCACTGTAGTAGATGTTACCGTTCTTCTCACTCTTGATGTCAAACGAATAGTTTTCCTCTGAGTTCAGGATGGTATGCCCATCCGCTTCTAGGTGTGCAATGATTGTTTCTTTTGCAAGAGAATCATTCCTATTGTACGAAGACGGTCTAAATCTACGGTTAACTGCGCCTTTAATCGGTTTCATTGCCATCTGTATTCTCCTCTTCCTGTTTAATAAAGAACTTACTTAGCATCTCTAGTTTGTCGTGATAGTCAGCTACCTGCTCCAACTCCATTTCTATTGCCTCTAGTATATCCTGATGCTCACCTATACCTGCTGGGTTTTCTAATAGCACCTCAATATTTGCGAGGTGTTTATTTATATGACCAGCAAAGTGTGACCGGGAAGCATTGATAAGTACTTGACGTAAACTCATTTCTTATCTCCTTTAAATCTGTGCTTAAAGAATACAACGGTATTCAAAGCTGTGTTAAGTGTAACCATTGCAAGCAACCACCATTGCCACCATAGTAATGTAAACTGTCCTGTATCGTCAAGCATTTTCTTGCTTCTCCTTTTCTTTTTGTTTCATCCATTCTTCATAGCAAGGGTGGCTTTTAGGTGGGTCATACTGAACCCACCCATTGCCTTGTTTCCATATCATTACCACCAACCCATCTTCTGCGTATTGTGCAGAATAATGGCTAGGCAAGCAATCACATGAAGAATAACCCAAGCTGTTCGTAGTATTGCTACCTTATTAGCTTTGTCATCATCATCATATGCCTTGCTGCCCATTGCTTTACACCAGTACTCCCACATTAGGCTGCACTTATGTCCACTACTTCACAAACGCCAGCAGTACATGCCAACTCACGTCCACCTGATGTAGTGTCTTCCTTCTCAAAGTCTTGCAGCTTTGACCAATCAATTGACTTAGGCATTTGTTTCATTGCCTCTTTGTACTCATGCTTGTCAATATCCTGATATGGTGCTTGCTTATATGTATGCTCACTGAATGGTAGGAAGCTAATGCCCGACACTTCATCAAAGTGTTCATACACCCATGAACCTACGTCCATCCACTCTTCCTCTTTTACAGAGATTGTTACGGATGGTTTGTGTTCACACCAATGACGCTGGTAGGCAAGCCATAACTCAAGCTGTTCAATAGCCGACATCTCTGTACGTGTTACCGCCAAATCAGGTGACTTCATTGGGAAGCTGAACACTGTAGTTGAGTCAGGCTTCATAACATCAGGCTCTGCTGGGATACCTGAAGCAATCATGAACTGTGTCAACGGGTCTTTGTTATCGCCACGTACAGTACGAATGTAGTATGGATTGTGACGGGCATGAATGCCTGATGCACTATCTACCAACTGTGACACTGTACCTGATGGCTTAACACATGTGATAGCAGTAGACTGTGGTATGCCCAACTCTGCTGCAACACTAGCGTTTGTATTCACAGCAACAGACTTTAGTTGCTCTAGCAATCCGCTAATGTTCATACCTATGTTAGCGTCCTTACCAGCAAGCAAAGCATTGTCCATGATGCCTGTTAGTGATACACCAAGCAGTCGTTCTTCTTCTGTGTTGTCCTTCCATATCTTACGAAGATATTTAAAGTCCGTCAGTGTGGATTGAAACGTACCTAGAATAGTAGCTAGGCGTACTTTCTTACCCAATGACTTTTCGGTATCACCAGCCCGTGCAACAACCTCAGATAGATTACAGAACTGATATGGGCGTAAGATAATTTCACTACAAGGATTACATCCGAAGTCCTGTTCAGCATCTCTGCGACCATTCTTAGCTGCTTGTACCTGTGCAGACTTACGATTGAATATGCCACGCTCACCTGACTTACTCTCGTACAGTGACAGCCATTCACGCATGAATGTACCCATCTGCGGCTGCCCTTTGTAGGCAACGCTGTTGTTTGCAAGCGCACGTTGTCCTTCGTTTTCCCACCACATACCCGATTTAGCATGAGCCATCTGGTCATCATTCAGGTTTGATAGGCTAATGAGTGCGCTGCGTCTGACCCCACCGACAACTACAACCTCACCAATCTTACACATGATATCATGACACTCAATGGGATACAGCCTACGACCTGCTGCACCCTTGAACTTGTCAATGATAAACTCAAACAATTCCTCTAGCGGTGCGGGGCCGGATGCTCTACCGCCAAATGTCTTGAGCCTTGCACCTGCTGGGCGTACCTCTGATACATCCCAACGGGGTATTTGACCTGCATACAACATAGCAATCAACTCACGTAGTGACTTAGCCCAACCGGGTCTGCTGTCACCTACCTTGATTACTGTTTCTGTTTGATGCATGTCTTCGTTTACAATGGGTAGCTTCTCAATGTGATGACGTTCTACTGAGAAGCCAACGCCAGTGCCGCACATAAGAATGTACATAGTCTCATCAAATGCACGTGCGTTATCTACTGGTACATAAGAACAGTTGTAGCCACCTACGTGGCATCTGTCTAGTGCGGGTCCAGCAGTCATCAATGCCCTCATGCTGGGCATGATTTCTTGTGTTAGAACGGCTTGCTCTAACTCGTTCCTTAGTTTATTAGGCAGCTTGTAATTGTGTTTAGCAAGCAGATGTCCAGTGATATAATCAAAGTATCGTGCTACTGTTTCACTCCATGTCTCCCTTCTTTGTTCGTCTTCTTTCCATCTCGCATAACGAGACAGAGCAATGAAGTTCTGGTAATCTGTAGGTAAATGGTTACTTAACATAGGGTCACTCCTGTATTGTTCTAATGTTCTTGATTTGTATTCCTTCTATATCGTAGAAGTATTCTTGTATGCCTTCCTCGATTTCCTCTGCTACGTTCTCATCGGCTGGTACAGGGTAATCGTCTGGGTCTACATCCATTGTGATAAACATCTTAACTCTTATCATCGTAGCAGCCCTCTACTTCTGTGATTAGTTTATCCATGTACCAACGTGCTTTCTTTAGGTCTTCAGTGCCATTCTTATAACGATAACGCCACAGATACTTCATGATGTTACCTTGTAGGTAGAACTCAAAGCCCTCACCCAATGCTGCAGCAATAGCATCAATACACTCAATGCCAGACTCATTGTAGTGAGGTGGACTATTAACCATATCCAGTTTGTCTACCATACGGTCAGAAGTTCTCTCTATCTCTTTCATTATATTTGAATATGATGTCATCATGCACTCCCTTTCGTTGTAGTACCAAAGTCAATAGTGATGATGTTATCATCTCTGTCAATAACCTTCGGACCTTCCTCTAGTTCTACCAGATACTCCTTTTCCTTGTCAACAATATCTGTAACATATTCATGAACTAGGCTACGAAGTTCCTCATTGTCTTCCATTATAGGCACAGTAGATGCAAGCATCTTACAGAAGTGTGTCAATTGAAAGTAGTCCTCATCATCGAAACTGTTTTCAGGTTGGGTTATAATAGCTATATCAATCTCACCATTCCATGAACCCTTCTTATCTTTAAAGGGTCTCACACGTACTATGAAATCATCTTCTTTTATCGCTGTGTATTCCTCATCTGCCATGTTCACTTTCTCCTTTTTATCTTGCCACCGCCAAACTTAATAAAGGCGGGATGTTTGTTCTTGCCTTTTTCTTTGAGCCATTCTTCTGGAATGATACGTGTGTAGCATTGAAACCCATACTTATCACACCACTCTCCATAGGTAGACTTAGCACCCTTACGTAGCTTACGTCTACTGTTCTCAAAGACAAATCGTATATCAAGATTAGGATGCTGCCGTTTGATAGCTAAATGTTTGCGCCTATCTGCGGCTGTGAACATGCCCTTACTCTCAATTATGATTCCATTTGGAAGCACGAAGTCTGGTGTATAGGTACGGTAGGCTAGGTCTTCCCATTCTATCTTAATACATTCGTAACCAAAGTCAACCTTTAGTTCTTTAAGATAGTCTGAAATCTTAACCTCTAAGCCAGACCGATACCCATACTTACGTGCTGCTCTAAATTGTTTAAAGTTAGGCGGCATCGTATTCCTCTGATAGTTTAATGTAGGAAACAATCTTAGGGTCACGTGCCTTTGACTTTACGGCAGGTAACTCTTTCATGTTAGGCCAACATGTGTGTCTGTATGAACAGAATGTGCAGCCTTTGTTTAGTACGAGGTTTCCTGTTTCCTTACCGTTGAATGTCTCCTTCTCTGGTTCAAAACATCTTTCCAAGTCATCACTCAATGCCTTGTCTATGTTCTCTTCAATCTTAACTAACTCTGTGTCTACATCCAGACCATCTGCTGGTACATACTTGAAGTCACCATTGGCTTTGTTTACAACCCACCAGCCGCCAGCTTTCTTTCCAGAAGCTGCTGCGTATCCTGCAAGCTGACCGACATATCCAAAGCTGTCACCGCTTGCCAGACTCTCGTAGGATTGAAACTTGTTTCTGAAAGACCAGTCTGAAGCTGATTTAATATCATCAACTGCATCCCGAATGACAATATCATATGTCCCAGAAATAGAATGGTCAGGCAACTCCAGAGTAACCTTTTTGCTATCTTCATATTCCACTCCTGCTTCTTTGAGTAAACCCTTGAACACTGCTTCAACAATATCGCCAAGCATCATGTTCATTACGAATGTTGTAGGGCGGGGCAACGCTGTCTCTGGTCTGTTCTTTTCAAACCAAAGCTGACAGGATGGCCTACCTATGTTAGACATACGTAAGCCAAACCCATCACGCTTATTGCCCCCACCGAACTGACGCTTTAGTGCATCTGATACATCCTGTGCAACTTGTTGGATGGTATCATCTGACATGGTGGTAGTGCCTTTGACAGCATCTTCCATGTACTGATACAACGCCATTTCAGCAGGGTGATTCATTACGCTACCTCTTCATCAACTTCGATGTCTACAACATCATTAATATTCAACTCATCGAGTTCCTCATCGTTCTTGCTAGTAGCTTTCTCTGCATAAGCATTGATGATGTACTCGTTGTAGTTCTCCACCCATGATAGGAAGTCACCGAATGTGTCTTGCTCTTTGTCTGTCAACTCAAGTGTGTTTGATAGGTCAAGTGACACAACAGGCAGGTAGAAGCTGTTACCATTAGGTAGCTTACGCTCTTCTGAATTACCTGTCATTGTATGCTGAACAGGGAAACGCTTCATCTTATTCAACTTAGTAAACAAAGTACCTACGCTCTTGAACGCATCCCGGTTTTCAATCTCCCAGATAAATGGGGTCTCGTCAACCTGTACTTCATTACCGTTCTCATCCACAGCATCAACCAGTTCTACTGTACCAAGCACAACACGAACACGCTTAATCTGTTTAATTAAGTCCTGTGTTTTCTCTGGTAACGATTTGAAGTCGGCAATATAACCAGCAGGTTTGCCACAGTTAAACCCGCCATCATTGTCCTTCAGGTCAATGTTCAAGTCGTTAGCCATCACAGTCTTAACGTAACGGTTTGGCTGGTCTCCCATGCCCTTGATGAAACGCTTGTACATAAAGCGTTGTAGGTATGGACGCACCTTGATAGATGAGCCATAGTATGTGCCACCATCTGGAACGTCCAGCTTGTACGTACCACCCTTCACTAGAATCTTATCACTGCCCAAGATGGGTGAGTGGTTCAGGCGAAGACGTGCTAGTGTGCTGGACTGCTTCTTTGCAGTGCCACCTTCAGATGCAATGCCCATAGCTGAAGCCATTGCTGCGAAGTTATTAGTGTCGATAGTCATTACTTGTGTCATGTTTTATCTCCTTATACATTTTGAAAGTTTGATAGTTATATCAGATAACATCTTTAGTGTCAAGCCAATTATCACCTATCTTTGACTCTAGCAGAAGTGGTACATTAAAGTCAATACCCCATCGTAATGTAATCAAATTAGGTAACTCATTGTTAGTTCGATTGATTAGTTCTATTACCTGCCTTTCTTCGTCAGGGTGTACATCAATCACGATACTGTCATGTACAGTATTTACCACACATGACTGCATACCGTCAAGTAGTTTATCAATGTGCAGCAGTGCGATAGGCACGATGTCTGCTGTAGCAAACGACTGCACGGGATAGTTCTTTATCTGTGTAAAGTGTGACACCCTGCCATTATGCTTACGTACCACATCCGGGAAAGCAAACTCACGACCAGAAGGTGTGGTAATCTTACGTGTGTTTATAGCTTCTTTAGCCAATCGGGTATGCCAAAGCCCAATACCTTCGTACTTCTCTGTGAAGTGTGTGTAGTACTTTGCTTCGGCAGGTGTGCGCCCGAACCCTGTTGCCCCGTAAAGGGGCGCAAAGGTGTGTGCTTTCGCAGTCTGTCTATCCGTAGGCTGACCAGCTTCGGTAATAACTTTAGCGGTGTAACTGTGTACATCAAATCCAGTAGATACTTCTTCAATTGCAACTCCATCCTGTGATAAATATGCGGCAGTACGAAACTCTAGCTGTGCCATGTCAGCCTCAAGTATCTTGCCACCATTGAACCTAGATACAAACACCTTCTTGACAGGGAATGTACCACCTCTTGGCATGTTCTGCATGTTGGGGTCTGCCCCACTGAACCTGCCTGTTGATGTACGATGCTGTAGCAAACGAACATGCAACTTGCCATCAGGCTTAGTAAACATACGTATGCCCTCTACGAATGAAGAGAGATACGTGTCAACGGCTGATAGCCTACGTACTTTAGATAGGAAGTCTACTGCACTGTCCATGCCTTTGGCACGAGCAGCACCCTCTAGTGTCTCGAGGTTCTGCTTGCTTGTGCTGAAGCCATTGGCACTAGCCCACTTAGCACTTGGTGGTTTGAACTTTAGTCCAGCCAAGTCTTTAGTAGGTATAAACAAATAACCAGACCCACTGCAATTCGCACATCTGTTTGGTTTAGCAAAAGGTGTTCCATCTTTCTTTACCTTTCTTATATATCCAGTTCCACTACAATGTGAACACTGCTCTGCTTTAGTTCTGTAAACACGCTCAGTACCACCAGCAACTAGACTACGGAAGTCTGCATCACTCATGTAAGGGTCAATAGCATTACCCCAGTACTGCTTGTCTACAACCTTGCGTCCATAGATTACCCAAGATAACTGCTCTGGGCTATTAAGATT
>Ga0098048_1001549_pt1 | contig 10035 bp, 3 predicted proteins | sample 13_taG_FD_75052 | JGI IMG/M metagenome (GOLD analysis project Ga0098048, IMG submission 75052) | Marine viral communities from the Subarctic Pacific Ocean - 13_ETSP_OMZ_AT15268 metaG | ecosystem: Environmental > Aquatic > Marine > Oceanic | place: Pacific Ocean | collected 2015-01-16 | reverse complement strand
GTAATGGGAAAGGCTCTTACAGAGCCAAATATGACTAAGGCTATTACTGATGTTGCCGAGGCAATTTATACGGAATTAGCTGCCAGAAATGGCGTAACTGAATTTAATGGAGATATGTGGACAGAAGCATTACAGCAAGCCGCCGGGCAAAGCGTAAGGCCAGGAATGGATTATGCGGAGACTGTATTGTATGGCGGGTTCCAAGAGGTGCGCGGTGAAAATACATATTTAATGCCAGACATGACGGCTGCCCAAATGGAAAATGCGTTAAGAGGTGTAAATGTTGCTAGGATAGCTATAGCATCAGGGCAAAATATAAATGAAAGTTTAGCCAAGGATATTGCTTCAAATGAAGAATATACATTTAAATATTTAGGATCTGATACCTACCAAATTCAATATGGGGCTAATATTGTTGTTGCCGACCAGGACGGCCGCCCTATTACATTTAGCATTAAAGACCTAAAAGACGCTCATTTCAAAGAAGCGGGATATTTATTTGAGCTTCTCAAAAAGGAAGAGCAAGCATTTCTTGAGGGCGAAAACGTGCCGAACATAGAGGACGCAATGTTTTCGGGAGATATTGATATCTCCAGTGCTAAAATGGATGCAACCCGAAGCCAGGACAAACCTTCGGCGCGTGAGGCTGCGCCAGAAGCAACGTTTACAGAAGGCTTCCCCAGGGTAATATCTCCGCGTCCTAGCCGACTAGATGCAGTTTCAAAAACCCTTTCTGATCCAACTCAAGATTTCGCGCCTGGTCAAGTTGCTGCGGGCCTAGAGGCAAGCATAGGTGCGCCTACTGTTGATAAAGGCCAAACAATAAAAGAATTACGAGAAGAGCGCTATCTGACAATGAGAAAAACTATTCCTGTGAGGCAGCGATTAAAGAGAAAAGAATATCTGAAATTTATCGAGGCGGGCCTAAAAGAAGATCCTAACTTCAATGTCTCTTGGGATGATTGGATCAAAACGCAATGATAGATTTCGGCAGATCCAAGGCTTATGATTTTACCGGCGTAGAGTTTTTATCAAAGCCGATTACTGGCTATTTAGAGAACTATCATGCGGCGGCCAGGGATGTAGTTGCTAACGACATTACCATGCAGCGCGAAAACCATTTAAAAGAAATATGGGGTCCAATTACCGAAGAGTTAAAAGACCTGGGCATCCAAGGAATACGAGATCCGTCAGACCAGTTTAGAATGTTTTCGCCCGAAATGAATGAACCCAAATATGAGAGCGAAGCAAATTATGTTCTTAACATTATGCGGGAAAACGAAAGCATTTTGCCAGACCACCTTAAAGGGTTTACGATTGAAGGCATTGAGGAAATTGCGCGGGCGCGTGGGAAGGCAGCCAGGGAACACGCTCAAGAAATGCAATCCAGGGCACAAACAAAAGGCGGCACTGCGGGGATGATCCTGGGCGGATTAGCCGGGCACATTGTTGATCCGACTATGTGGGTTGGCGGCATGGTAGCTGCGCCTAAAAAAGCTTATAGTTTGTGGCAACTTGCTTTTTATGAGGCAATGATCGGAGCGGGCCTTGGTGCGGTTCAGCAAACGAGCGTGTCACAGTGGTATAAAGATCTTGGCTATGACTACACATATAAAGACTTTGTTAGAAACGTAGCGTTTGACGCGGGTGCGGGCGCGGTCTTTGGTGTTGGCATTAAGCTAACAGCGGATGGCGCAAGAGCGGGCTATCGAGCGTTTAAAAAAGATGGATCTGCTAATCCAGAAAGCAACGCGATTGCCGAAGCTGCGCAGCAACAGCAAGACCTGGAAGCTGACAATCCTTTCCAGGGCGAAGATTTGCCGCCCGCCCAGGCAGAACACCAAGCCAGAACCGATGCCGCCGATGCCGCTTTTGAAGATGGCAACTTGCCGGATATTGTGGATGAGCCGACCCTGCCGCAAGTGGAGCCGAAGATTGATAGCCTGGACGGCGTAGTGTTCGCCTTCAAGGCAAAAGATGTCCAGGTTGATGCTGATAGGTTTCAGTTTAAATCTGGCGGCGATGAATTTGGCGTAAGTGAGCGATTGCAAGGGGTTAAAAAATGGAACCCGGATTTAGCCGGTCAAGTTCTGTTTTGGGAAGATATTAACGGAAATGTGTTTATTGCTGATGGGCATCAAAGGGCCGGGCTTGCAAAGCGGATTATGGCCGATGATCCAGGCCAGGATATAAAACTGTACGGCCGATTACTGCGTGAGGCCGATGGCGTGAGTGCTGAAAAAGCAATGGTCACAGCCGCCCACGCTAACATCGCCAACGCAGACAACATGACAAGCGTGATCGATGCCGCAAAAATATTAAGGCTAGATCCAGAAGGCTTTGAAAAAGTGGGGCTGCCGCCCAATTCTGCAACAGTCCGCCAGGCGCGTGATATGATGGCGTTAAGCGATGATGCCTTTATGTCAGTTGTTAATGGCGTAATTCCGGCGAACTACGGCGCTATCCTGGGGCGCTTAATCGATAGCCCTGAGTTACAAGAGGCTGCAATCAAGGTTCTTTCTAAGACAAGCCCTAAAAACGCTGATGAGGCGGAAAGCATTATCCGCCAGGTGCGCGAGGTTGATGTTGTCCAGGAAACTCAAGTTTCCCTCTTTGGGGATGAGGTTATAACTGAAAGCCTTTACCTGGAGCGGGCGCGGGTTTTTTCCAGGGCAAAAGCGTTGCTGATGCAAGACAAGAAGGCGTTTGAAAGCCTAAGTCGGAATGCTGACCGCATCGAGGCGGAAGGAAACAAGCTTGTAACAAACCAAAACAAACGGAGGGCTGACCAAGATGCCCAAGCGATCCACTTACTCCAAGCCCTTGCCAACAGAAAGGGAACCCTCAGTGACGACCTCACAACGGCGGCCAGGGAAGCAAAAGAAACCGGCAGCTATGCAAAGGCTGCAAGAAGCTATGCAGACGCTATCCGAAGAGGAATTGAACGAGGCGATTTTGATGGGGCGACAGCAAGCGATGTTGGACGCACTGTCTATGGTCCGCCGAAGAGCGCAAAGGCTGAGATCCCAGAGGAGCCAAGCCTAGAGGGGTTTGATGAACCAACCGGCCCGGCAGCCGAGCAACAGTTGGACCAAATGGTTTTGGATGAATTGCCAGAGCCAACCCCTATGGACGATTTAGCCAGACTGCTAGACCAAAGCCCAACGCGAGAACAAATTGACAATCATCCCGCAGTAGTCGCGGCTTTAGAGCAAATGAACTCTAAGCCCCAAACATCTAAGGCCGAGGGTTATGGATCTGACGAATGGCACAAAAACCGCGTCTATAATGTTGATGGCGAGGATGTTGTCGGCACAGAAGCGGCCTTAACAAGATTTGAAAAAGATGCGGAAACATTAGCCTGGCGTGAATTGGGAAAAGATGCCGAGCCTGTTGCCAGGGAAAAACAAGTTACAATTATTTTAGGGCCACCGGCAGCCGGGAAAAGCACGATTGCAAACGACCTGGCGATTGCCAACAAAGCCGCAATCTTAGATAGCGATGAAATAAAAGCAGCGTTGCCAGAGTTTGACGGCGGGATTGGCGCGTCAGCCGTTCATAGCGAAAGTTCTACTTTGGCAAAAGCTTTGCAAAGCATAATGGTTAGTCGGGGAACCAATATAGTTTTGCCAAAAGTAGGCCATGATGCCTCTAGCATTCGGGGTGCGATATCACTATATAAAGATAAGGGGTACACTGTTCGCCTGGTGAATATGGATGTAACCCCTGAGAATGCCTATCAGCGCATGATTTCGCGGTTTATGAAAAAGGGCCGCATAATTCCACCAGAATATTTAGACGCAGTTGGCTCTAAGCCAACAGCTACATACCGCACATTAAAAGAGGATGGCATTGCCGATGGCTACGCAGAAATCGACAACAACACAGGTTTCGGAGAACCCAAAGAAATCAGAGAAATCGCCGGAGAAAACCCGCTTCAAGGATCTAGCTACGATATTCCTGGAGGAAGAGGGGCCGATGTCCGACAGCTTGCAAAAGATAGTGAGCCGGATGTCACAACAGACCTAGACCTGGAAATACCTGTTGGCCTTCTCGCTGATGAAGAGGGAACCCTTTCAGCGGCAACCAGGACTATGCGCGATATTAAGAAAGATCTCGACGCAGAAGATGCAATGATTAACCGCCTGGGGGTATGTGGGCTATGAGTTTTAAGCGATGTGTCCAGGATGGTGTTGATGCCGGGGAAATTACGCAAGACCAGGCAGACGAATATGTAGATCTGTTTGACGACCTGGCAGACCAGTACAATACGCAAATGGGTCCAGGTCCGGCAGAAACCAGGGCGGGCATCGATGCGGCTGCCGCGCTAAAAAAGAAAGCGACAGAGCGCAAACGGCGCACTATGTTGCAAGCTAAAGCCTGGAAGAAAATCCAGTTGGATATGGAAAACTATAGGGATCTGCGTGGCCGGAAAGATATAAACAAAGCCGCGCTTTCCTTTTTTGAGCAAGATGTGTCCACAAGGCATCTATCTGTTGCGCAGCTAGAAACAGCTATAACGCGCAGTGCGACAAGAAAAATGGACAAGTTTCTTTCTACATTTCGCCGCAATCTTTTAGGCCAAACAAGAAACAAGGCTACCCTGGACAATATGGTTAGGGAAGTTTTTGACGAAGGCACTGGAGATGCAGCGGCAAATGAACTTGCCCGCGCCTGGCGTGAAACCTCTGAATACTTGCGCAAAAGATTTAACGCAGCGGGCGGGGCAATTCCCAAGCGGGCGGATTGGGGTCTGCCGCAAACTCATAGCGTTGTTAAGGTTAGATCTGTTTCTTTTGAAGAATGGCGAGATTTTGTTTCGCCCAGGCTCGACCTGGATAAAATGATCGATATGGAAACCGGCCTAAAGTTTAGCGAAGGCCGCTTAGAGGTGGCGCTAAAGTCTGTCTATGAAACAATAGGCACAGATGGGTATAGCAAGATAAAGCCTAGCGGTGTTCGTGGCGGCAAAGCTATGGCCAGTAAAAATGCCGACCATAGATTTTTGGTTTTCAAAGATGCTGATAACTGGATGGAATACCAGGGCAAGTTTGGCGAGGGCAATGTATTTGACACAATGATGGGGCACATAAGCAATATGTCCAGGGACATAGCATTTATGGAACGCCTTGGGCCAAACCCAAAAGCCACAACCAATTTCATTCAGCAAACAATACAAAAGCAAGCCGCCCAGGCAAAAGATCCAAAGCTTGAAGATGCCGCGACTACAGCATCAAGAAATGTTGACGCGCTGTATAATGTTCTTTCTGGGCAATCTAATGTTCCGATCAATAGAAAATTTGCAAACACTATGGCGGGGACGCGCCAGGTTTTACAATCTGCGCAGTTAGGGGCTGCCGCAATATCTGCCTTAACAGATATTAATTTTAACCGCATTGCCAGGCAAATGAATGGCTTGCCGCAAACCAAAACCCTAACGCAATATTTGAAAATGGTTGAACCCCTGGGAGCAAAAGAAAAGGGTGAGTTGGCAGTGCGTCTTGGCCTAACGGCAGAAGGTTGGAGTGCACTCGCAGCCGGGCAAATGCGCTATACTGGCGAAATGTCGGGGCCAGAAGTTACCAGGCGTGTAGCGGATTTTGTGATGCGGGCATCTTTGCTATCGCCCTGGACACAAGCCGGGCGGTGGGCGTTTGGGATGGAGTTTTTGGGCAAGCTTGCCAGTGACGCGGGCAAGGCCTTTGACGACCTAGATCCGGCTTTCCGGGGTTCCCTGGAGCGGTATGGGATTGGGGCTGACAGTTGGGATATTATTCGAGCGACAGAGCCATACGAGCATAAGGGTGCTAAGTTTCTCAGGGCCGAAGATGTAGAGTTTCGCACTGACATTGATCCAAACCTGGCAAGAGATCTGGCGACAAAAATGTTAGCAATGGTTGAAACTGAAACAAACTTTGCGGTTCCATCAACAAGTGTTCGCGGACGTTTGGCTATAACTGGCGATGTTCAACCTGGTACGGTTGCCGGGGAACTTACCAGGTCTTTTGCTATGTATAAAAACTTCGGGGTTACGTTGATAGCAACCCACTTAATGCGAGGCGCAGCGCAGCCTGGCAAGGCGGGCAAGGGAAAGTATTACGCCAATCTTGTTTTAAGCACAATGCTTATGGGGGCGCTTGCTATACAGCTAAAGGAAATGTCTAAAGGTCGAGATCCTAGAAAAATGGATATGAAATTTTGGGGCGCTGCGATGTTGCAAGGCGGTGGCCTGGGGATCTTCGGAGACTTTATGTTTGCTAACGTCAACAGATATGGCGGCGGCCTTAGTGAGACTGTTGCCGGTCCAGTTGTGGGCGCGGTTGGAGATTTAAACACTTTGGTAACAGGGAATATTCTGCAAGCAATTAATGGCGAGGACACAAATATCGGAGCCGAAGCCGTGAATTTTGTGCAAAGATATATGCCAGGATCTTCGATATGGTATGCCCGGCTTGCTCTTGAGCGAACCATTTTTGACCAGGCAAGGCAATGGGCAGATCCAAAAGCAAATGCAAAAATACGTCGATCACTTAGAAAGCGCCGGAAAGATTACAGCCAGGGTTACTGGTGGGAGCCGGGCAAAGTGTCACCATCCAGACCCCCGGATCTTGGGAACGTCAACATTATGGATTTTCTTGGAAAATGAAACGAAATCTGATATATACCAGAAAAGTGATCGGAGTTAAGAAATGACTGATATCGCAATAAATCCAGTTGCCAGGCGGGCACAGTTTACCGGCAACACTGGCACAGGCCCATTCGCCTTTACTTTTAATATTCTGGCGGACGCTGATATAGCTGTTTACAAAAACACAACGCTACTCACCTTAACAACTGATTACACGATTTCAACCAACGCAAACGGAACCGGCTCGGTCACACTCACAGGCTCGAATAATGGAACGGCGTTGGTGGCCTCGGATGTTTTAACAATTATCGGCGGCCGAAATCTTTCCAGGACAACCGACTTTGTAACGGCCGGGGATCTTTTGGCTTCTAGCTTGAATGAGCAACTAGACAGCATTGTTGTCATGGCGCAGCAGTTGGACGAAAAGCTAACAAGATCTGTTAAGGTAAATCCTGGTGATGTTTTTACTGACCTGGAATTGCCGCTCAAGGATGCGCGTAAGGGTACGGTCCTGGGGTTCAACGCTACGAGCGGGGATCCAGAGCCAGGGCCAACTATTGCCGACACGCAAGCACTAGCCGCTATTACCGCTGACATTGCAACGCTAGCCGATATTGAAGATGGAACAGATGCAACGGATGCTATTCAAACTGCGGCTTCTAATGCTTCTAACATTTCTACGGTTGCGGGTATTTCTGGGAATGTAACTACGGTTGCAGGTATCGCATCTAACGTGACTTCAGTTGCAGGTAATGCAACGAACATTAATACAGTAGCAGGTGATACCGCCGACATTAATGCTCTAGGGGCTAAGAGTACGCAGCTTGGCTTGCTTGGAACGTCTGACGCTATTGCAGATATGAATACCCTTGGGACTTCTGATGTTGTCTCTGACATGAATACGCTTGGCACATCAAGCAATGTCACAAACATGGACACCCTTGCAGGTATAAGCGGCAACATTACAACGGTTGCAGGTGTGGCAAGCAATGTGACCACGGTTGCAGGTTCAATCTCAAACGTAAACACAACAGCAAGCAACATCTCTTCCGTAAATACAAACGCGACTAACATCTCAGCAATCCAAGGCGCGTCTGGAAATGCGTCAACTGCTACGACTAAAGCTTCGCAAGCAGCAACCTCTGCTACCAATGCGGCATCAAGTGCTACCTCTGCGGCAACGGCGCAAACGGCTGCGGAGGCTGCGCGAGACAGCGCACTAGCTGCTTTCGATAGCTTCGATGACCGATACCTTGGAGCAAAGAGTTCAGCGCCTAGTGTTGACAATGATGGAAACGCTTTGGTTTCTGGTGCGCTCTACTACAACACTACCTCAAACGCGATGCAGGTTTACACTGGCTCTGCATGGGTAGCAGCCTACGCCTCTTTGTCTGGTGCATTGTTAGTTACAAACAACCTGTCTGACTTAAACAACGCCGCTACGTCTGCAACCAACCTTGGGCTTGGCACTGGTAATACACCTACCTTTAACGGCGTGAATACCACTGGTGATATTAGCTTTGGCGATGGCGATAAGGCTAAGTTTGGGTCTGGAAATGACCTACAAATTTATCATGATGGTAATGACTCTTATGTAGACGATACTGGCACAGGTGCTTTAATTCTGCGTGGCAACAGCAATGTTACCATTGGCAAGTATACTGGCGAAACAATGGGGTACTTTGAGGCTGACGGTGCGGCTTATTTGTATCACAACAATGCAATTAAATTCCAGACCAGTGCCGTAGGTTCTCAAACTGACCAACTGTTTGGTGTCTCAGATGCCGACACTGGTATTGCCTTGGGCGCAAATGGCAGTGACATTATGCAGTTTTATACTGGAAATAATGAGCGTATGCGTCTGGCAGCCGATGGCAATTTAGGCGTGGGAACTAGCAGTCCAAACCAAGCACTTGAGATTTCCAAAACGAATGGCGGTGCTGTTATACGCTTGAATAACCCAGACACTACGGTTTCATCTGGCGAATCTTTGGGAAGAATTGAGTGGCAATCAAATGATGCTTCTAATCCAGGAGGAACCGGAACACAAGCTATAATCAATGTGATTGATTCCGATACGTATGGAACTTCTTACGATATGACTTTTGCAACCAGTGTGTCTGGAACAACAGCAGAACGTATGCGCATCGACAGCAGTGGAAACGTTGGCATTGGGACTAGCAGCCCTGACGCATTAGCCCACATTTACAGCGGCGCATCTGGCGTAACAAACCCTCACAGCTACACCAAATTGCACGTTGAAAGCGCTGACCATGCTGCCATTCAGCTAAGTGGTAGCTCGGGCGGTGAGCAATGGATTTGGTTTGCAGATGATACCACAGCAACCCCTGTTGGTGGGCTAACCTATTATCATGGTGGCAATTACATGGGCTTCCGTGTGAACAGTGCGGAGAGGGCCAGAATAGACAGCAGTGGCAATCTCTTGGTAGGGAAATCTTCAACAGGTATCGGAACTGTAGGGGCAGAGTTAAAATCTACAGGTGAACTGGTTGCCACTGTAAGCAATGACGCATGTGCATTTTTAAACCGCAAAAGCAGTGATGGCGACATCGTACAGTTACGCAAAGACGGCTCAACTGTGGGGAGTATTGGTACTGACAACGGCGGTGATTTATATTTAGGGAACAGTGCTACAGGACTTCTTTTTGCAGGTGGCTCACAGGCCATCCTACCTTGGAACCCCTCTGGCCCAACATCACAGGACGACTACGTTAATCTAGGTCTTAGCAACCATCGGTTCGACAACATTTATGCGACCAATGGCACAATTCAAACATCTGACCGCAATGAAAAGCAAGACATTGCATCACTCACAGATGCAGAAATCACCGCAGCAAAATCCATCAGCAAGCTGTTTAAAACATTCAAGTGGAAAGACAAGGTTGCATCTAAAGGTGACGCTGCTCGTACACACACAGGTGTCATTGCCCAAGAAGTAGAAGCTGCCATGTCAGACGCAGGCCTAGATGCAGGGAACTATGCGTTCTTTATTAGCACGACATGGTGGGAAACAAGCACAGAAGTTGCGGCTGTTGAAGCTGACGAAGAAAACGGCATAGAAGCGCAAGAAGCCTACACTCGAATAGACACTTTCGCCACGGCAGACGAAGCACCAGAAGGCGCAACAGAACGTAACAGAAAGGGTATCCGTTATCCTGAGTTGTTGTCATTCATTGGCGCGGCCACAGAGCAAAGATTAACTAACATCGAAACTAGATTGGACGCACTAGAGGCAGAATAATGAAGCAAACAGTACAATCAGCACATCATCGCATCGACGGATTGGAGAAAGAAGTCGTGGCTATTAAAACGGAAATGGAAATCCAATTCAGAGATTTGTTCAATAGAGTAAAGCGACTAGAGGCTGTAGTTATTGGCACGTCTGG
>Ga0098048_1001548_pt1 | contig 10036 bp, 22 predicted proteins | sample 13_taG_FD_75052 | JGI IMG/M metagenome (GOLD analysis project Ga0098048, IMG submission 75052) | Marine viral communities from the Subarctic Pacific Ocean - 13_ETSP_OMZ_AT15268 metaG | ecosystem: Environmental > Aquatic > Marine > Oceanic | place: Pacific Ocean | collected 2015-01-16 | reverse complement strand
TTAGGATTGTTTTTATCCAAGAACCACTCTGCTTGTTCTTCTACTTGCTCAACCTCTCTGCTCGTAATGGCAATATCATATTCAGGGTCCAGGCCGTTGTCAACCAAGAACTCCTTGTAAGCTTTGCCTCTAGTAGCTTGATCCCAAACAAGGTAGGTGTCTTTCTTTTTAGGTTCAAGACATAGAGTGTGAAAGTATGACCCTCTGATCATCTTGTCAGTTACCTTTGTCTTGCATCCATACTGCTCTTCATCGTGTAAAAGTTTATACACATCGCTATTGGATAGCCACTTTTTTCCATAGTCTCCGTAATACTTCTTGTCATCACGAAGGTTTTTAATTATTTCTTTATTGTCCATCTATTGTTTCTTTAAATTCTGCTAAAGCTACTGCATCATAATGATCAGAACTTTTAAGCCACTTCTCTGCATCCTCCCACTTACTGCCCTTTGCTAGAGCTTCTTTTACTTTTATAATATCTTTAGCAAAGTCTCCGGTAGGTTTAGGTTTAGATTTTTTCTTAGACACGGCTGGAGCCTTTGGCATAACAGTGCCTAATTGCTCTCCATAAGCATCAACATCCTTGTCGGAAATTATACCGAGTTGACTTGATATTTGGTAACGTCTAAAGTATGTCGTTCCCGATCCAAAAGCTTGATAAAGGTTTTGACCTTTCATTTCTACTAAGGGAATGTCAACAGTAGAAGAGTCAGACTCTCCACTTGGGACATGAAATATTGTGGTTGTCAAGCATGACTGCCCAGTTTCTTTATTAGTTCCTAGTTTCTGTGTAAATCCAAGGCCATGCTTTTGCATGAGGGGATTGATAGAGTGGATAATTTTAGTAAGGTCTACATACTTGTAGCCATACCCTTCGGTGTCTTTGAGTAGCACGGGGCATTCTTGTTGAAATCCTGCCAAGGCTTTGTAATAATTCTTCATAATAGTTGGTTTAATTTATTAGTAATCTCTCTGCGCTTACGCATCAAGTTCTCTCTCTGATCTCTCTTCTTGTCGATCTTCTTATTCTGAGCCAATAACTGAGGGATTCGATTCTTTATATTTTCTAGTCGCTCCTCATAGCCCTGAATAACTCTTCTGTAAACTCCTATCCTCCAACCTTTATCAAAAAGTTTATATTCTTCTGATGTCAGTTCTTCTGGATAGAGCTTACCCCTAGGGTTAAATATTTTTATTACCCCATCTAAATTATACTTCTGTATTCTAACTCCAAGTAACATTCTAGCCTCGTAGTGTCTATCACTAAGATTAGTAGAACCTGGATCCTTTATAGCTTCTTGCAATATATCCTCCAATGTCTTAGGCTTCAACGTTTGAAAGTTTGTTAAGTATAATGCTAAGGTCTGAATCCCTTTCCATCATCTTTTCTAAAGATGATATTCCTTGATGAATTGTTGCATCAGTACATTTAAAATTGTTCTTCCCCATATAGGATACAACGTCTGATTGAGTTATGCCCCTATCCACACAAAGCTTATACAAAAACTTGCGAGGATTAGCATACTCAATCTTTCGAGTGTTCTCAAAAAGTTGCTCCCGAGTCAGCCCCGTGTGGTTAAGGATGTTGTCTACAAATTGGTCGAATATATATTCTTTCATATTTATTTAAGTGTCATGTCAAAAGCGTAAGCAAACTCCTTTCGGAATTCCTCTAACTCTTGATCGTTAAGGGTTTTTATTACTGTGGCTCTTAAGTGATCCACCACTTTTCGTGCTTCTACGTATCCCTTAGACTGATATTCATCGTCCAGGAATTGATCAAAAGCTGGGTCGTTGGTTATCTGCATTTGATTTAATTTAATTATATTTTTACTAAAGTAATAATAAATTTTTATATATACAAGAAAAGTTTTTACCTTTACTGTATGCCTGATGCTTTTTTAAAAAATAATCTTTCGCTCGTAATATCCTTTTTAGTGGCAGTCTTTACTGCCGGAGGAATATACTCTGAATTTATGAGCATCAAGAATGAGCTGACCACAGTACACGAAAGACTAGACAAAAAGATACTTGTTATCAATGCTTTAGAAAATCGCATCCTAGATATTGAAAAGCAAAACGAATACGAGCGTGGTTTTATTGATGCCAAAAAAAAAGAGTAGCATCTCTGCTACCCCTTCTTCAAACAAACTATGAAACAAAACTAATTTTTAGACCAATGAAGGTCTTTTATTCTTTTTTGTGCTTTGACTAAATCCTTCTTAGCTTGAGATAACTCCCTTCTCAATGCATTGTTTGAATGCCAAAGGAAGTCTGGATCCATCCTATCTACTATTTCTTTGGTATCTTCTAAGTTCATCTCTAATTTGCTCATTCTGTTTATAAAGATAAACAATTTGTCGAGGTTTTGAAAGCGTAATCTTATACCTGGATTTCGCTGAAACATATTTGTTTCTTTTTACCATCTCCTCTATCTGCTCTCTAATCTTTCTCTCGTTACTCATTAGATTGGACCAGAGGGTTTTCTCTCTACTCCTTTTTCTTTTTCTTTTGACTCGCTTGAGCCTTAGAAGTCTTAAAAAGTTTTTCATAAGGTTTGGTTTAAAATTAATTCATATAGCTTATGCTCCTCCTTTAAATGTTGAACAGACAAAGCCTCATTTGTGCCATCTTCTCTTAAAAAGATACTGCGAACGCCTCCGTTGTCTAGGGTAGCCTCCACAAATATATCAATAAAAGCCCCTGCTCTTCTTCTGTACTTAGCTCTTACTATAAAAGCTACATGAGTTTCATTGTAGCCTCTTCGAGTTCCAAAGTTATTAATTATCTTCATACGTTGTCGCGAGCGTGATCACTTATGTCCTCGACCAATTGATGCTCAAGAAAATCATAATAAAATTGCAAAGGTAATGTCTCTGAGTCAATGTAGATTTCAGTAACATCTACCTCTCCATCTGGAGGACTATCATAGTCTCCTCTGTCCCAATAATAAGTGTAGTCTACTGAGAGGGTGTACTCTTTTTCCACCCTCTGATATGTTCCTCTTAGCTTGTTCATTTCTGTCGTAATTTAGTTAATAATGTTTTGATTTGTCTGACGTCTAGTTCAAAGGCTTCTTTCTTATCTAGGTCATCAGCGCACCAAGGGATGTCCTTAGGATCATTGAAACAATACTCTTTCATCTCCTCTAAAGTGGTTAGGATTTGCTCTCCCACATATCCTAAATCTTGCATTTCTATTATGTTCATTTTAACAATACTTTGATTTGACTAATGACTGCTATCTGTAGGTCTTCAGGATAGCCATCTTTTCTCATCTCATCATAGATGTTATCTACGAATGCGTTTGCGTTCATTATTGCTATAGTTTTTATTTTCATTTTATTGTTGGTTTAAATTAGTTTTCATAATATTTAATTTATATGTTATCATTAGCGTAGTCTACTACCTCATCATAATCATATCCCCATTGCTCAAGAATCTTGTAAAGGTTTTTATAATAAAATCTTACTCCCTCTCTCTTTGCTGAATCGTGTAACCAAATAGGATTTTCGCCATCTTCAGCAAATCGCAATAGTATTGATTTGTAAACATTTAGTTGGGCATCGCCCTCTAATTGTACTTCAATCTCTCTGACCTCGCAGTCAGAAATTACTTTGAATTTATTTTCTTTTATTGTTTCCATTTTATTGTTGGTTTAAATTAATAATATACTCTGAGTACTGAGTCGCAATCGCCTTCGCCATTCCTGGAAATGTCTTGCTCCTCAGTTTTGCTCTGTCTTTATGACCTCGTGCATCATCATACCACTTAGCCATTTTCTTTACTTTTCCATTCTTATCTGTCCACTCCACAAACTCCCCATCTGAAACAATTTTTGTAGGGACCAGGAGTGGAAGGTTTTTTGTCCAAAGGCAAGTTGTTTTCTTTGCCTCATCCCCAAACATATAGGGCTGAACAATCTGATTAGGCTTTCGTATCTGTGATGAAATCACACTAATTGGGTTCTCAATCGCTATATGCTTAATCGGTGCATCCATCAGTTGTTTGACAAAGTACAATGCCTTTCGCCTATTTTCCCAACGCTCCTCATTCTTTGAACCATCTTTATTATATAGCCACCGATTGCCACTTACTGACAAATAGGTGCATGGAGGATGAGCAACCATCAAATCATATTTGCGACTGTTCGCCTCCTCTAAAGCATCGCCTTGAATGTGCCACTCGGCGTGACCACCACTACAAGGAATTAAGTCACAAGAAAAAGCCTCGTGACCTAATTTTCTAAACTCTTTTGTTATTGCTTGACTTTCCTCACAAGCTACAAGTACCCTCATGTCAATGGTGCTTTAATTACCCCATTTACAATCTCATCAATTGCTTGAATGCAATCATCAGCATCAATCGTATTGTTGTTGTATGCCTTCAAATGATAATTTATTGATAAAGGTAAAGACCTTTTATTAGTCTCAATAAATCTTTTAAAGACACCCTCTAATTTAAGGGTGTCCTCAAGTGATAAATCGCCACTCTCTAAAGAATAATCTTTTGCAATCTTATTCCAATCTATATAGTCATCTAGGTTAAAATTTTTCATATATGTTGGTTTAAATTATAAATATGTAAAAACTACATCGTTGCCATTATACTGAACACAAAATATGTCTTTATCACTTTTTGAATCTTGCAAAACAAAGTGTTCCATATCAAAGTATTTATATAATTGAAATTGGTCATTAAGTTTTAAGGTTTCACCATTTACCATCTTATCCATAAGAGAAACAGTAACTTTATTAGTCGCTTCTTTTAAATGTTTCATAATTATACTTTTAAGTTCCATGTTTTTAAGTAGTCAGCATTAAGGATAGTCTCGCCCTTATTCAATGCATCGTTTATAATGTTCTGATAGTCTTGCATGACTTCAACATTACTCCATCTTTTAAATGTAGTAGGAATGCTAGTCTGAAATCCTACAACAGAATATGAAGTAGGTTTGCCTATCATTACACCCTTTTTCTCATCCTTTTTCATTAATGAAATTGTCTTTAATTCATCCATTAATAAGTCAAGACTTGTTGTCCATTTATACTCCTTATCATAAAGAGAATCCTTATCAATAGATTTATAAATGTCCTCAATACTTTGATTGTCATAATTAGTAATCTTTAACTCGCCACCATAGGAATCATCCCAACAGTTACAAATTTTCTTACCATCAAAGTAAATGTCCCATTCAAAAGATGGAGCATCATGTCCTCGCATTTGCTTTACGTTTTTAGCAGTTGCACGTTTTAAAAATTCTTGTTTTGTCATTGTTTGTTTTTTAATTAATAAATCTGTTTCATGCTTTTGCAATCATCAGCACAGATACACATCTGTGTACAGAGGGAGGATTGCTCCTCCCATAGGATTTAAATTAATGTCTCCGTTTCAAATAACTCGGCAAGTTTTTTGTTTTGTTTTTTGTGTTCCTCTTTAGATTCTTTGTATGCAATTTCGGTATCCTCTTTCATTTCATCCATCCAATCTTCGTGGTAATCTCTATTGGCACAATCTCTCATTTGACTTGCTAACGCATCTAACCATGCACCTTCTTTTCTTTCTACATTTAGTTGTGCTTGTGTTATTAAAAGTTTCGCTACTAATTCTTCTTTTGTGCTATCTAACATTGATATAACACGAGGGTTTTTTAAATTTAATTTTGTCATAATTTCTATTTATTTGGTTTAAAAAAGTTTCCGAAATGGTCGACAATCTCGGCAGTCGTTTCAATCTGAAACGTATTATAATCCCTTAGGATGTCTTCAATACTGTCTTTAGTGTAACGCATTACATAAGAAGTATAAAAGCTTTCTATCTGTTCCTCAGTAGGATTTTTATCCATAAAGGATTTAACCACCTTTGGCAGTTCCTTTAGTTTAGCATTTAACCAATCTTTGGTTTTTCGCTCAGTCTTTTTTTGTTCTATTCCGTGAAATTTATTCATAATTTATTTATTTAGTTAATACTACCCCACCCCAAAGGGTGGACGCTCTAAGCCTAAAGTCTTTTTATAGTCGCTTAGACGACTTTTTCTAAACTTCTGTTATAATCAGACTCTATTTGCCGTAATTCTCTCTTTAAACAATTCCTTTGAAAATTTCGTCTTAAAATTATATCTTCCCTTTTACAGTATGTATAAAGGGTTTCATGTTCCGTAGAAATTTTATTAAATTGGGTTAAAATTGCTTTTGCCTCGGGTTCAATTTCGCCGTATCCATTTTGAAAAGGCATTAAAAAAGTTTCTTCATTTTTCATGCCATAATTAAGGGTAACAGTTCCACAGAAATACGAATTCCCGTTTACTTTGTCGAACCAATGTTTGGCTTGTATATCTATTGTTTTTGTCTTCATGATTTTAGTTTTCGTTATGTAAATTTTTAGCTAGTTTAAAAATCTGTATTGCCATGAAATTAAAATAGTTTTCAATTATTTTATCCTCATCTTTGAGCGTGTCAGTCTCCAACAACTCTTTTGAAAGTTTTATAATATCATTATAAGTATAAGGTATATTAATTGCTAAACCACTGAGCCACTCAGCCATTAATTTTGTCATGTCGTTTTTATACCTATCTAAATTTTGCTGATAACAATACTCCTTATTAAATCGCTCCTCCAATAACCAAAAGATTTTTTCTTTGTCTGTCATTGTATCGCTTGGTAAATCTTCGTTATCTATTACAGAAAGGATATAATTTTTAAAATTTGTTTGATACTTGTTTGAATTTGTTTTTAACATATTTGATTTGATTTAAATTAATAATATTTTCAATATACAAAACTTTTAATTAATATGAAATTAAAATTTTATTAAATGCAATTATTTTTTAATTGGTTTTTGTTCCTCTTTTGGTCCAGTGTTGACCAGGGAACGTATCTGCCTGGTTATCAGTGACTTAGGTGTTAATCTTTTTGGGTTCTATTTTATATATTTTTATTAACTGTCTTTTTCTTTGGGGGGGTTATAAAAGGGGAAGGCCTAAAGCGTGAAAGCTTTAAGAGTTCGCCAAACGTAAAACGAACGAACACGGGCGCGGGGGCGCGGGGGCACGGGCTCGGGGTGTAGTCCCTAGAAAAACGGCAAAAAATCGCAACGGCAAATTTTTTTATTAACCCCCACCCTTGATTTTTTTTTGATTTTTTTTTTTTGACAACTAGCTGTATAGTATAGTATTATACAAACATTCCGTGTATCTGAAAATTTTGTATCTTTGTGTAAACACGACAGATATGGAAAAAATAAATAGAGACCCTAAGATAAGTGACTTTGTTGACGGGTTATATGTTCAGAATGGCAGGCTTATAAATGGTCGTCCAGATAGTATGACTGGGATTCAGAAGGCAGCGAATATGAAGAGGATTATTGATGAGGATCGTAAGATTAAAATGATCGCTGATGGAATTGAGAGGGCAGAGATGCGAAAAAATATGTTTGGATAATTTGTTGGTTTATTATCTTAACTAGGCTACTTTAGGGTAGCCTTTTTTTGTACATAATATTAACATGGATTATGTCAAAATCAACATGGATTTGAACATTTATGTGGGAAATATTCTATTTTTTGTTTTTAGTAATTTTTTCAATTTGGTTTATTGACGTTACAAATAGGTAAATATGTTAAAGATTAACATAAATATGTTAAAAATATGTTGAAATTTTTTTCATAACTATTTGATAATCAATACTTATGTTGATTATGTTAATTTCTCCTACACATGGAGAAAGAAAAAAAGTATAAAAAAAGAAAATATATATATATAGTATATAGAAAAATTTTTAACATTTCAACATTTGGTGTTTTATATTAAAGTTTTATATTTGGATAAATCAAATTTAATCTAATGAATGAATCGGGAGGATATTCACCAAAGGATTTGCATTTCGGCAAAGACGGACAATCAAAATTAATATCGGGTATAACAAAATTATCAAATGCTGTAAAGAGCACACTTGGTCCTATGGGTAATACGGTGTTAATTGAAAGCCCCAACCACACACATGGGATTACGGTGACAAAGGATGGGGTAACAGTAGCAAAGAGCATACAGCTTTTGGATCCTGTTGAGAACTTAGCGGTGCAGATGATGAAGGAGTCAGCTGATCGCACGGCATCAGAGGCGGGTGATGGGACGACAACGGCTATTGTTTTGACAGAGGCCCTGGTAAAAGCGGGTGTTGAGATGATAGGTGAGACTGACAACAAGACTGAGATACTGCGTGATCTTGTAAAGTCTACCGACAAGGTAGTTGAGATATTAAAGAAAAGGTCTGAGCCTGTTACTGACAAGAGGTTATTAGATGTGGCGACCATATCGTCAAACAATGACCCTGAGATAGGGGCTATCATATCAGACACATACAAATCAGTTGGGACAAACGGGATCGTAACTGTTGAGAAGAGTCAGACTTCAGATACCACATGTGAGACAACTCAAGGGATTAAGATAGATAGAGGTTATTCGTCTCATCTTTTTATAAACAACCATAAAAAGGATGAGTGTATACTTGAGGATGTACATGTGTTGGTGTCTGACTCTGACATAAATAATATTCTCTCAATTGAGAACGTGCTCAAACCAATTATAGCTGAGAATAAAAAACTATTAATAGTAGCGCCTTGTTCTCAAAACGTAATAAATACGTTGGCAGCAAATGTTGTGAAGAACAACTTGAAGCTTTGTACCATTATTCCTCCCAATTTTGGTTACAAACGACACGAGCTGATGAACGACATAGCTCTCTCAGTTGGCGCTACTTATTTTTCAGAGAGCACCGGTGATGACCTGAGCCTTATGAGCTTTAAAGACCTAGGGCGCGCATCAAAAGTAATTGCAGGTAAAGACTCAACGATCATACTCAAAGACGATCAGTCTGTAGACCAATCAGATATTGACGCTAGAGTAAGCGAGCTGTGGGACGCCCACAAGCTAGCGACTAAAAAAATTGACAAAGAGTTTATAGCATCACGCATCGCATCACTAACAGGTGGTGTAGGTGTGATCAACGTCGGTGGCAATACTGACCTAGAGCAGAAGGAGCTGTATGACCGCGTTGATGACGCTGTGTGCGCCGTTCGCTCGGCACTCGTGGAGGGGATACTGCCTGGCGGTGGGCTCGCTCTATGGGAGGCTAGTGAGAAAATTGTGAAATCAAAAACGATCGCTGACGCGATGTTGTATAGAGCCTTGCAGGCTCCACTAGACCAGATACTTTTAAATGCGGGGATCACGAACTGGTCACCTGAGATATCTAAGCAAGGCCATGGTCTTGATGTGAAGAACAAAAAAACGGGAGACATGATTAAGATGGGCATTATTGATCCTATGAAAGTAACAAAAACCGCCCTGCAAAATGCTGTCTCAGTGGCAGTGACTATATTATCAACCAACGCCATAGTAACTATGGCTCGAACATATGAATCTAAAAATGGATAAGTACGCAAAAAAAAGAGATAAGATTTTAGATGAGATGATTCGATTGAAGAAAGAATATTTTGATTCTAATGAAGACGATTTTTTGGTAAGAAGCGGAAATGAAATATTTAAATACGCAAAAACGCAAGACCCTCTACCAAAAATACCACAAAGGTATTTAGTTGACTTAGCTGCCAATATTAATATTAATCAAAAAATTGACAGCCTTGTTGGATTGATTGAAAAAACATATGACATAACCAAGCAAGAAAGAGAATTTTTAAAATCTTTTTATAAATAAAAAATGATTAAAGTAAATTCTTTATCAGGTGGAAAGACAAGTTCATACATAGCGGCTAACTATCCTGCTGACCATGATGTTTTTTCATTAGTAAGAATTGAACACGAACAATCTAAATTTCCAGACAAGAAGATAAGGCAACAAGTAGAAGATAGAATACAAGCACCTTTTATTGCTACTGCAGAAGATGATATGATTATCTATACAATGCTTGATCTTGAACAATACATAGGTAGAAAAATAACTTGGGTTACAGGTAAAACATTTGATCAGATAATAATAAGAAACGAAAAGAAATATTTGCCTAACGTAACACAAAGGT
>Ga0098048_1001544_pt1 | contig 10056 bp, 12 predicted proteins | sample 13_taG_FD_75052 | JGI IMG/M metagenome (GOLD analysis project Ga0098048, IMG submission 75052) | Marine viral communities from the Subarctic Pacific Ocean - 13_ETSP_OMZ_AT15268 metaG | ecosystem: Environmental > Aquatic > Marine > Oceanic | place: Pacific Ocean | collected 2015-01-16 | reverse complement strand
AGAATCAGAACTGCTTGAACTAGTAGATAGGATTGACGATGCTTTGCACGCAACTAAAGCTGCAATGGAAAGTGGATTCTTACCTGGCGGTGGTATTGCTTTAGCTCGCGCTGGTTTAAAACTACTTGAAAGATCAAACAGTGACGAAGAATCTTTGTTGTCAAAGACAGCAACAAAGATAGTTTCTGACGCTTGTATGTCTCCGCTTAGAAGAATCTTGACAAATGCTGATATGTCAACAGACTACATCATGGAAATGATTAAAAACAATAGCGATTGGACATATGGTTATGATGTAAGATCTGAATCTTACGTGGACATGATAGAAAAAGGAATAATAGATCCACAAAAAGTTACAGCAACAGCAATAAAGAATGCTGTAAGTGTTTCCAATTCTCTCTTGTCAGTAGGTTGCGTGGTGTTAAATACAGAAGGGTTTAATCAAGGAGTTCAACTAGTTCAGCTATCTGATGATATGTATTAATAGGTGCATATGAAAGGATTGTTATGAAAAATGAACTCATCAATGATATTCTTATCTATGAAAAGATAAAAAAAGAAGAAGAAAAGCAATATCAACCTTTACAACTAGAGATACCTCGTTACGAAGAAACATATATTCCAGTCAAGAAAAAAGAAGACAAAGAACCCCGTCGTGTAATAATAATTGACTTGTGATATAATTTTTAAAAAAGGACAATAAATGCCATTTATTGATAAAAGTTATTCTGATATTATTAAAAATAATCCTCTCCTCACAAAAAAACAGGAGATCAATTTATCTAGACAGGCTAAAAAAGGTAGTCGTAGTGCGCGTAAAAAACTGATTGAATCAAATTTTAGATTGGTTTTGTCGATCGCAAAAAAATATCACAGAAGTGATATTAACTTTCAAGACTTATTACAAGAAAGTAGCATTGGACTTCTTAAAGCTGTGGATCGTTTTGATCCGGAGTTAGGATATAAATTTAGTACTTATGCTTGTTGGTGGATTAAACAAGCAGCATTGCAATATATAAATGAAAATAGTACAAACATAAAAGTCCCAACACATTCTAGACTTTTAAATTCAAAAATTAAAAATAAAATTAAAGAGTTAGAAGACAAAGACGGTAAAACTCCAACTTTAGAACAAGTATCTGAAGAGATTGGTGAAAATGTTAATAAAATTAAATATACATTAAAGTCAAACAGATATATTGCTTCCATAGATGCAAGTAGAGATGATGAAGGTAATACATTAGCATCAAAGATTGCAGATGAATCAGACTTTGTCAACCCAGAAGTCCTTATAGAAAAGAAAGAATTAAAACGTATCATTAGAGAAAGTCTAAGTCTATTAACACCTAAAGAAGAAAAGATTATACGCTTAAGATTTGGTATTACAGAAGATGAATACAACAATAACAAATTTACTCTAACACCTGACATGGAGGAATATCTTGATGAAAAATAAGAAATATGTAACAGTAACTAATAGTAATGGTTTGGGTCTGCATGATGTTGCTAAAGTAATGACAAAGACTGGTCATAAAATGAATCATTCAACAGTTAGGAATATTATCAATAGATCTTTTTTCAAACTGGCAAAGAACATTAGTGATAATTATAGTTTAGATTATGATGCAAAAAAAATTGATTCTATATCAAAGACACCTGGATTTCAAGAATCAATTGTAGACTTATTAAGAGAAAAAGAATTATGAAAAAAGATTATTTAATTAACTTTAAACTATTTTGTAATAGAAGAGGATTTAGTTTAGAACAGTGGCTTAGATCTTCAAAAGAAAACTCATATGAAAATTTGTCTACAATGCTAGTAGACTTAAAGGTTTGTCCTCCGCTAAAGGATGAATATGATGCAGTTAAAAATAAAATAGAAACTGAGTTTCTTAAAAAAGAAGTTGTTAATCCTGCTAAACGTAGTTCTAAGATTTCTAGAAAGAAAAAGAAAAATGAAAAAGATTCTGTTTAATGAATTATTTCCGTATGAATACGTAAGAAATTATTTTTCTAATAGAAAAAGAAAAGTCGAAAAAATAATTAAAAGTGAATTAAGTGACGTAGTAGAAAAAGATAAATACGTGAAAGCTGACAAGAATGAAGAAAAAAGATAAAAATGAAATGCTACTAATTGTAGCGCTAGGAAAAACATTTAATGGAACACCTTTAAATGTTACAGAATGTAATATGATATGTGATATGTCAATATTAGATATTGTTACTACTTTAGGTGTTAATGACGCACAAGCCAGTACGTTATACAAATGGGCCTGCTCTTGCAAAGAAGGATTTAGATCAAATGAAGAAGATAATTGTTAGTATACTTTTAACGTTTATTACTTGCTGCGCTAATTCATTACCAAAAGATCAGACATCAATTAGTACTAGCAGTAATCGTATTTCATCTGGAGAAATGATTAGCTTCGATGTAGAATCTGAATTAAACGTTCTACAAGTTAAGAGCTACTTAGTAGGAACAGATGGATTTACTTACGAAACGTATTCTAGTATTCTTAACAACAATCAATTTATTATAAATCGTTTTTTAAATACTAGAATTCCTTTCGGTCAAGACTATAGTCTTAACTTTGTTTTAGAAACAGAAAGCAGTCAGATATTTAAAGTTATACCAATAGACATTAGTCCGTCTATTATTGTTAATTCTTTTTGCGCTAGCGATAATTGCGAATCATTATCAGGTAATGTCTTAGAAGGCGTTAAAAATAAACTAACAATAAGTTTCTATAATATTGCACCTGTTAAGGTGCGTTATGTTATAACTACACCAAACGATAGCTTTCAAATACTTCACGAATTTAATTCTCCAATTCAAGAAGACTGGATTGAAAACTTAGCATTTCAAAAAGTTAAGGAAGAATATTCTTCTTATATTTCTAAGATAGAAATTTTAGCATATGATGTTGATAGTAATGAAGCAAAAACAGAGTTGCCTTTTAGAGTAGTTAGACCTATAGAAGTAAAACACTTTGGGAATTATGAATTAGCTGAAGTATATGAACCTGTGCCTGTAACAGGTTGTATACCTGGAACTGTCGGTAATAGTGTTCAATATTCAGAATCGCAAACTGAAACTAGACAAACAAGTGTTTCTGTATCTTATAATAAAAGTTGGAGTGATAGCAATTCAACAAGTTTATCAACTTCAAGCTCTGAAGGTATTTCAGTTAACGAAACAAATTCAACAGTTGCAACCTCCTCTCTTGCAGAATCTGAAACACAGTCTGAAAGTTTTTCTGATACAGCAACACAAGGTGAAAGTAGCAATGTTCAATTTAGTACAGCAGACGGCGAAAGTTGGTCTTGGTCGTTAGGTGAATCTGAGTCACAAACATCTGGAACGTCGCAAGGTGAGAATACAAACACAGGCGTAAGTGGTTCAACAACAGTTGGCGTCAGTGGTGAAGGATCATTACCTTTTCTTGCCAAAGCTAGCGGCAAGGTTGAAGTGAGCGCAGGAATTCAAAGAGGCTGGGGTAGTACAAATTCTACATCTGAGTCAAGCGCATCTGGTACAAATAGAGGCTATTCAACCGGTGGATCGTCACAAAACGGACGAGCATTTGGTAGTACACAGAATGATTCCAGAAGTTATTCTTTGAGTGGTGCATATGTTTTATCAAGTTCGACTTCAAACTCAGTTGCTGAGTCATCTTCCTTATCTTCTGGCAGGGTATGGAATATGTCAGAGAGTATAGCAAGCGGTAATGTAATAACTGAAGGTAGTAGCGAGAGTTTGTCTCAAACAATAGTTTCATCAGAAAGTAGTAGCACTACATTTAGTTATGGCGGTTATATTCCTCGAGGAAGATATGGCACGTTTTTTAGACAAACAAGCAGATATGTAAAGTTATCAGAAATTATTGCTTATACTTTGGATGGATATCCACAGCATGCTGGCTATGTTATGATGAATACTTGGGCATGGGCACCAGATTTATCTTTAGGAATTTCTTGCGAACAAGCCGGTATTTCTAATTTGCCTATTTCTGAATGCCTAATTCCCCCTTGCGGAGAATAGTTATCTTAAAAGGAGACTAAAATGAGCGGTACAAATTTAGACTACGGTCATACTAAATCAGATTCTGGTGAAGGTAAAATGGCTAAAACGACTCTGATTACAATGGGTAGAGACTTATATAATTTATACATGTTACTTAACGATCAAGATGATTTACCGCAATGGTGCCACTATAAACTTGCAAAAAGTAGTGCTGATTTAGCAACTGTAAATGATTACTTGACATCAAAGATTACAAAGCTTTGTTTAGATCGGAATATGCAAATGAGTGACGTTAAAAGTATTGTTAAAAAGTCTATGTGTTAAAATGAAGTCTAAGATATTATTAGAAAGCTGGCGGTCTTTTATAAATGAAAATACTGACTTGAGTCCTATAACTGGAGAAGAAGTCGAAGTTATTGGGTTAGTTCCTATGTCTGCAAAACCTTTTCACGAAGGTCATATGTCTTTAATAAGAAAAGCTAGCGACGAATGTAATCGAGTTATTGTTTATGTTTCTACGTCTGACAGAAAGAAAAAAGGCGAGTTTCCTATATTTGGTGAGGACATGAAGTATATTTGGGAAAATATTCTAGAGGATAGTATTAAAGACAAATATCCTGACGTTGGTTTCGAGTATGGTGGATCACCTGTCGGTAAAGTGTATGAAAAATTAAAAGAAGCAAATAATATACAAGATGAAAGCGTATATAGAGTTTATTCTGACATTGAAGACACTGCAAAAAGATTTCCAGCTAAGTATAAAGAGTTATATTTCGGTGACCTCTACAATAGAGGCAAAGTTATATTTCCAGCTGAGGAAAGCCCAGAATCATTTACAAGAGGTAAAGGGAGTGCTGATATAAGTGGAACAACTATGCGTTCCTACTTATCTAATGGTCAAGAAGATAAATTTCTTTTCTTATATAATTTACCTGACGAGATAGATCAGTCTGGCAAGGAAGAAATCTTTAATATTTTATCTAGAAAATTAAATTAAAAACACCTTTCAAAGATCTTCTGTTTGATTCCTGTTGCATAAACTTTTGTTTAAAGGTTGGAAATATACCTTTTTTATCTCTGTATGCTGCACCTAAAATCTGATTCAACGGAGCAAACCCACCAGTAACCTTTATTAAGTCACCTTGATAATCATAAACACCACCTTCAACTGTAGTTGCTACAATATCAGAAATGTCTTTATCTATTACTTTATCTAAGTGAGGTCTTAAACGATGTACTTCAGCTTCCCAATAGTTTTCTGGCTTTTCATTCATATAATTAGTTAAGTCATCAATTGCAGTTTGAAGTTTGTCTCTAAGTAATTCGATATTCTTTTGATTTGTTTCATCTGACATATAAGCAGATTTTACACCTTTTAATAAGTCAACTCCTAGATCAACAAAAACATCTTTAAACGGAGATATAATTCTTTGCACTTTCTTTAAAGCTTTGCTAGCGTTAGTTAGATCTAGACTTCTTAATCCTGCAGCGTCACTCTTAATTAAAGAAGAAGTAAAATCTTTACTTTTAATCTTATTTCCTTGCCTGTCCTCTCCGTAAAGAACAAAATCATATATTTTTTTCAAAGTTTCTCTATCTAAATTAATACCTAATCCTTCAATTTCTTGCTTGATAATGTTTTCTATTCCTTCGCCTAACGTAATATCTTCGTATATACCTAAACTTAAGGCAACTTCTTTTACTCTTTCAACATATTCTTCTATCTGAACATTTGTCAATTCATTTAGGTTAACTGTTCTATTTGATGCAAGAGTAAATCCATTAGCAGTTACACCACTATCCATTAATCTAATTAGCTTTTCTAGTCTCTGACCTTTGTTTGTAGAATAAGTAGACTCTCTTCCGTTAACAAAGTCAACTATGCTGTGAAAAACAATGTATTTTTCATCGTACACAATTTGATTTGGTTTGTCTGGATGCATTATTTCAAAATTAACAAAGGATTTTGTTTCACCATCTGGATGAAATATTTCTCTTATCTCCATTTCTGCAGCTGGGCCAGCTGATTGTAACCATTGCTCGATACCACTTTTAACAGCATTACCGCCTTCCACAAAAGGAAGCTCAGCTGGGTGGCCTGTGAATTTTGCAACAAGATCGTCATGTGTCATATCTTCTTTGTTGCGAGCGAACATAAGAGTACCGTCTTCTTCGACAGTAAAGAATAAGTTTTGTCCATCAACTTTTTCTATAATTTTTTGTGAAGTGCTATATTCTTTTACTCTGTCGATAATCTGTCTTGGCGTCATGTCTAATGCCTCATACGGGTGCATCATATGACCAGCTAAACCACCTTCTTTAATTATTTTTTTTTTAAACAAATGCGAGTAAACTTCTTTTAAAACTCTTCCTTGAGGTATGTATTTTTCGCTTAGACTATTATTATATTCTTCAACTATTTTTTTAAGACTTAAATTTTGAGGATGTTTATATGTGTCGTCTAGTAAGTAAAGTATAATGCGATCCAATCTATTTCTACTGTCAGCAGGTGTAGTCATTATACTAAATGATATTCTTTCATTAGAAGGTATTCTTGCTAAAGTCAAAAAGTCTCTACATTTTTCTTTACTTACAAAATTAAAGTGATTTCCAGATAGCGGTTTTGATTTAGGATAATATGCAATAATACCTTCTGAATTATGTTCACTGGCAATTAATTCTTTAAATTTCTTATAGTTATCTAAACATTCGGCTCTTACTTTATCATCTACAAGTATTTTTCCATTTTCTTCTTTAAAAAATTTAAATTGATTTTTTACATTTACAATGTCTATCTTATCATCGTTTGACGGAACACCTGACCCTGTTAATGCTGCTGAGTTTAATTTTTTTATACCTTGGTCGACAAATAAACTATTTAAAAACTTGTAACACGATGATCTTAAATGTGATGACATTGAACCGCCTGTCTGAGCCTCAGCACTTTGACTAACAAATTGTTTAATAGAACAAGGAAAAGGTCTTTCAGATAGATTTAAAATCGCATCAGGTTCTATTTTTTGACAAGCATTTGTTGTTTTAAGTAATGCATGTACATGAAATTCTCCGGCTCCTTTGGCTTCTCCTTGATTGCCACCTTTCCCTTTGTAACTAATAAAAGGGTTACAGTTATTATTTAAATGATCAATTGCAGATTCTATATTATTACATTCTTTTCTAAATATTTCTTCTTTATTTCCTAACTCTTTAACATGAGATATAAAGGTAGGCAAGGAAATATTATCACAATATTCATACAATATAGCTTTTAATACATCAGACTTTTTTAGCTTTGAAACTAAAAAGTCATCTTCTTGTTCTTCAAAATCTTGACAATTAATTTTAAATTTTATAAAAGAAATTTTTATATCTATACACTTGTCAATTATTTCACTAATAAAACTTTCGTAATCATTACTTATTTGATTTTTATTATAAACAATGCCTTTAAAATTCTTTTTTATTTCATCGAAGTCTGAAGCGCTAGAACTACTTAGTATACGTTTTAAGCCTTCAGTATTTATAAAATCGTTGTATACAAATTTTATTTTACTTTCATCTGTCACATTTGACATAAATAAGCCAAAGTTTTTCCAATAAATATTATTATTGCTACTACTGTAAATTGTCTGATCGGTAACGTGTTTAACAATGTTTTCTTTTTCTGTTCCTTCTTTGTAAGACTTAAGCTTTTCATTAATTTTATACGCTTTTTCAGAAGTTTCAGAAAAATTAATTATATCACTAACTAGTTTGTTTTCACAATATTGATTTATTAAATTAACAATGGACTTTTTAAAATTAGATTCAGCACTCCCACTTTGAAGTTGTTTGTCAGTGTGTTTATTTGCACAACTTAAGTAACCTTTATTAATTACACTTATCGTATTTAATTGAACTTCTTCATCTTTTCTTAAGCTTATTTCTTTTTCTTTGATTACAGCGTCAACATTTTTTTCTTTTGTATTGTAAATTCTAGCAATATTTGTATTGTCTCCTGGAAATATAACTCTTACTTTATTGTCTGAATAGTCTTCGTAGTATTGAACATTTTGAAGATCTTCAAATTCTTTTAATAAATATGTATATTCGTTTTTAAGACTATATTTCATCGTTTGCCACCCCAATATTCTTTAGCTAAGCCTTCGTTTATTAATTGTTTATTATAACTATTTTCGAACTCAGGTTTATCTTGTTCTATCTCCCAAATCGTTCCAAGCCATCTACCAAACTTCCCGCGCTTGGCTGTATGTAATAACACCTTTTTGCCAAGAATTCTCTCGCGCAACCAATCACGAGTAGCTAAACCTTGTTCTTTTTCATCCAAGTCTTTAGTTCTAACTTCAGGTGTATCAATACCTACAAGTCTTACTTTAATTCTTGTAGACGTCTTAAACCCTAAGTCAACAACACATGTACATGTATCTCCGTCATAAACAGATACAACTTCTGCAATATAATAATACGGTTTCATTTATTCACCTTCTTCTTCAATAAGACTAGCTATATTTGATATTACCCAGCTTGCATTACCAAAAAATTCTATTAAACTTTTAAGCCAAGCAACTGGACCTGCTATGTTTTGGAGTGCACTACCTGCTATGTTTTTTGACATATCAATAAATTTTTCTTTTATCTTTTCTAGAAATTCTAACTTTTCTGCTAAAAAGTTAAATAATTCTTGTTGTAATTCAGATTCTTCAAGAAGACTCATTATTTCACTATCTTCATCATCGTCACCACTTAAACCATCAGTAAAATAATTTATCAGTAAATCTAATTTGTTGCTGGTAACTGATTTGGCAAAATCAACAAAATCTTCTGCAACTTTTTTAGGATTTTCAAAATATTCGTCGGTTTTTTTAACAATACTTTTTATTTTAAAATTTTCTTCAATGTATCTAATACACAGACCAAAAACAATCATTGTCAAAGAAGCCAGCCAACCTGTGATTTTTTTAATGCCTGCCCACATTTCTTCTAGAGTTTTTCCAATTTTTCCTATAATACCTGTTATTTTTTCAATATTTTTATCAGACATCCAGTCAGCGATGCTTTTTAGATGTTTTAGAACGTTTTCTGGCCAGTCTTTTATTTTATTGTATATGTTTTCTTTATAAGCATTAAGTTCTTTTTCATCTTGAATAATAGCTGTAATTGCTATAATAATAGCTTTAGAATTTTTGCCAAAATCTTTAATTGCATCAACGCCGTCATAAGCTAAGTCTTTAACATTTGTCAAAGCTTCTTCAGCATTATCTTTAACCCAATCAATACCTGTATCAATCCAATCTTTAAGCCCTTCATTTAAAAATTTATCTTGGCTAAAGTTGATTTCATTACTCCACATATTAGAGTAATATAGACCTTCGCTTAAAAAGCTTTTATACCTAATATGCTCTTCTAAAATATCATTATAAACAGATATTTTTTTACTATTAATCTCAGATTCTGTAAAACCTAAGACATTTTTTACATACGCCTCTTTAAGAAAAATAGGATTTATTGCATTTGTTATCATTTAAGTCTCTTTTATATTATAAAGATAATTATATCACCACCAAGTATATTTTTTTTTGCCGCCTGTTAAATGAGGATATCTACCAGTTCTACACGCCCAATAACTTGCTGTTGTTTTATCTTTAGTTAAATGACATCGGTGACGAGCTGCAAATGATTTTCTCCTTTTAGGATCACTAATACCAACAGACATTCCTTTTGCACCCCACTGAACCTTTTTAATATTTCCTGTTTTTGGGTTTTTAACATATACATAGAACTTTTTAGAACCACCTCTTCTAGGCTTGTTGATCTCTACTTTTTTACCTTTATATATGTTACCACTTTTTTTCTTGCTCTTTCCTTTGCTCGACTTCTTCTTTTTTCTCTTACGTTTTTCTTCTAACACTTCTAGCGGAATGCTTGCTTTTAAAGATTCATCGCCTTCTAAAATTGGATAGTCTAAAGGGACAAGATCACCATTATAAAAGTCCCATTCGCCAATGCTTGTTTCGTTAATATAATAAGCTTCT
>Ga0098048_1001541_pt1 | contig 10063 bp, 6 predicted proteins | sample 13_taG_FD_75052 | JGI IMG/M metagenome (GOLD analysis project Ga0098048, IMG submission 75052) | Marine viral communities from the Subarctic Pacific Ocean - 13_ETSP_OMZ_AT15268 metaG | ecosystem: Environmental > Aquatic > Marine > Oceanic | place: Pacific Ocean | collected 2015-01-16 | reverse complement strand
GTTTTAGCTTTATCGTTATTAATTACAATTACTTCCCCAACGCAATCAACTTTATCTAAATCCAATAATGACCGCATTATATAATCATTTGCACGCCAAATTGTGGGGATTATAATAGATATCTTGTTATTGCTCTTAAATTTCTCCTCAGCAAATCTAATATCAGAATTTTTATCTATTTCTGTATTATTATTCTCTTCATGCAATTGTCGAGCCATAAGCGGATTTAAATGGTATATGCTTTTTGGTGCAGTAAATAATGCATTTTTGTTGAAAAACTTCTGAATAAAGTTGTCAACAGCATCATCTATTCCGTTTTGCTCAACCCACTGACATAATACGCTAGCTGCATTTTTGCTTAAAATATATGAGCTTGCATTCATATGCCAAAAATGATCATCTTTAGAAAAATAATCATTCTTATTAATATTACAAAAATAATCATTATATTTAGCCAGCACTTTATGATAATGAGGTTTATTCCACGGCTGACATCCTCCTAAGTAAATCAAACTATAATTTAATGGCATATTTTCGGAAAAAACCTTATTCCAAAAATCAACAAATCTTGAATTAAAAACAACATCATCCTCGAGAATTAAAAAATTATCAGAAGACTTATCCTCTACCAATTTTTTCCATACTCTATAATGACTAATAGCACAACATATTTCAGCTTTACTTCTTAAGTTCCAAGTTTTAGGAAATAATTTTTTCACCTCTTTACTTAATTCAAGGCTTCTTGCATCTACAGCGCTAAACCTTTCAGCTGGAAAAGGTAGATTTTTATTTATATGTTCTAATCTATCTTTTCTTCTATCTAAATTTATAAAAAAAGCTTTACTTATTTTATTTAATGTCATCTATTAATTTAGAATATGTATTTATATTTTTATCCTCAAAAGGGCTAAATTGTTTCAGATGGGAACGAGCTTGCTCGGTGTATTCCTTCAGTGTTTTTTCGTGATTTAGAATAGCATTATATAATTGATTAGCTCCCATTTTTATATCATGTTTTTCGTAATAGTAACCTACATCACACAAGCTAGGGCAATTATGAATTAAAGGCAATCCCATATAAAGCTGCTCAAAGTTTGCATAATTAAATTGCCAGTCTATTTGATGACTAACTATTGTGCTACCAAATTTACTTAACGCATCAAGCGAACCCCACCTGTTATTAAAAAAGCAGAAATCTTTCTTACTTAAAATGTTTAATCTTTTTACAAAATTTTCAAAATATTTTCTATTTCTTATTTTTTCTGCGCAAAAAGTATTTATAGAATTTAAAGTGTTCGGGTATTCCGACTCCATTCTTTCGCAAATCATTAATGGAACAAAACATGTTTTCATGGGGTTAATATTTGGTTCAAAAATACAAACTTTATTAACATACTCAGGTTTAAAAAATGGATTTAGATTCTTTTTCTTTAAGTCTTTAATTTTATCTTGAACAAAAGAAGGTTCCCATATCATAGGGGTGATTACAACATCATCTATTCCGTAGTACGTTTTAATGTATTCTATACCAGAAGAGTGATGAGGTAAAATCCACACCTGATCAATATATTGATTTGTATTTTTTTCATTTAATTTAATATCATAATCTTTGTATCTTTCATCAAATAATACATTATATGTATCTATATATAATTTATGACCAAAATGAGCAATGATAATTTTTAAATTTGGATTACGCTGCTTAAGTGTTTTATATATTTCTGAAGGAATATCGTAACCAGCAATAATTAATATATCAAGCTTTTCATTTTTATCTTCAACAAGGTCTTTAATTAACATACCTTCATGTTTTAAATGCATTTTATTTTTCGGTATATCTTTAGTTATGTAATAACATTCATGACCTATTCTTTTAAATAAATCATAAAGAAAGACAATATTTTGCTGCATTCCATTCGCCCAAAATGCGATGGACATATCAAGTGTAATTCCTATTTTCATGACAATAATTTTTTATATTTTTCTATAACAAGTGGATTTTTTGGTGAATATTGATTTAAAATAATTTGAGATTGTTTTTTATAGTCTTCTAGATGATACTCGTGATTAACTAATGCCCCTCTTAATGCATTAGCACCTCTTTGAATATCATATTCAGGATAATAATATCCCGCGTTTTTAATATACTCAGAATTATGCACTAATGGCAAATTAAAATATAAAGCTTCTAAGTATGTATAATTCAAGCCGTTTAACAATTGATTAGATAAAGATACACTAACATCATGAGACAACGCTTTGCTCACCATTGTTCTATTCAAGAAATTAACTCTTCCTTCTTTTTGCAAATCTAGTTGCCACATTAAACCTTTAAAATAATTAGCTTCTCTTAATTTTGAAGTACAATAAACATTTACTTTATTAAATAGCCCTCGATCTTGAGAATATAATTCTTCTGCAATCATGATAGAAGGCAAGCAGTGCTTTGTTATATTTAAATTCGGTTCAAATATTCCTATATTTTTTTCCTTATCTTTTGAGTAGTAACAAGTTTCCCCCGTCTTATTCCATATTTTTTCGTGCATATCAATATATTTAGGACTCCAAATATAAGGCAATTTAAAGACTTTTTGCGTTTTAAAGTAAGTTTTAAAATAAGGAATAGAGAATTGATAATGAGGAGACACCCAATTTTCATCCACTCTGTAATCACTGATACATCTCGTATGATTCCAACTAGATTGCTCAATATCTGCAAGCAATCTATTTCCGTAATGTATATATATATTTTTAGTAGAAAGATTTCGATCCTTTATTAAATCTATCGTTGATTTTTTTAATACCCACCCTGTTTGCAGCACCGCATACAAATTATCGCAGTAATCACCAATTTCATTCTCTTCAACAATCAATATATTAGACGGAGGATCAACACATTTATCAATAGAATGATCAACCACAATAATAGGAGTAAAACCTATATCAATTAATAACTCACTAAGAAATATAATATTTTGCTGTAAACCATTACTAAATATTCCATTCTTGTAACTGGCGGTCAATAATATATTCATCAAATAAAATTACACCGCTATAATGTAAATTATATAAAATAAATTAACTCCACCAAACCCGTACTGGATTGCCTGGCGCACAAATACAAGGTAGATCTTTTGCTAATTCTCCAGGGACACCGCGAAGATTTGCATGATATGCATCGCCCGATTCGGCGACTTCTTCTTCAGTATAATATTCTGCGGGTACAGCAGCTTGAATAACTTTTGTTTCGTATACTGCTTCTTGACCAACAATTTTGACGTCGCCAACTTCAGTACCTTCTGGAAGCTCTTCGCCCTCTTCCCAAAGCACTTCCTCAACTGCTTCCTGAATCAGAATTTTTTCAAGTTCTTGTTCTTTTTTGGGGGTTCTGATATCCCCAAGAGATAACATCTTTAGGGGCACAGCGACAGCAACATTTTCGCCATCAACTTCTTCATATACAATTTCTGTTTCTGGGCGGTCGGTGGTTACTGTTTTGTATTCTGCAGGTTTAGCTGCTTGTTTAACAGATCCAAGTTCTGCATCCTCTGGTAATTGTACATCATCAGATGTCCATAGAACTTGAGCAACTTCTTCTGAAATTAAAACCTCTTCGGTGACCGCAGGTTTACCCTCAACTTTAACGTCACCAACATTTACTTCTTCGGGAAGCTCATCTTCTTCGGCCCACAACTCTTCGACAACCTCAGCTTCAACCTCTTGCATTTCATACTTTGCAGCCTCGTAAGCTACCTTAATGTCACCGATTGATACTCCCTCTGGCAGTCCGTCACTTTCAGTCCATAAAACCTCTTGTACGGCCTCTGCGACGAGTTCCTCGCGGGTTTCGAAAACAATCTCACCATTTTCATCACGAACAAACTTTTTAAGTGGTGCAATAATATCACCAATTTCATCAAACTCCGCACCTTCAACGAAAGCATAAACCTTTTCGCCGTCTTCGTTTTCGATTTCACGTGCGGTACCAGCTGAAACTAACGCAGTATATAATTCTTCTCGATTCGCGGTTTTTAAATAGTAGATCATTTTGTGAGTTGTTGTAATTGTTCGTTTGTTAGGCGTTGGGGGTAATAGGATAGTTTTTTGATATGGCCATTCAAGTAATCCGCTCCATCTGCCGCAAGATTATTATAAAAAGCAAAAGTATTAACACTCATTGGCATCTCACCCATGGAATTACTCAATACACTTTCCCCATCAGTATAAAAAGAAAAGGAATCTTTTTTTAAAGCAATTGCTCTCTTATGATAATTTCGATTATCTGAAGAAACTGCATTACTTACATTAATATAATCATTACCATTACTTTGAACGCGCAATCCTTGTTGACCAAAAAAAGATGTTACAATTCTATTATTAGCAGTTCCGTCATTAATCATAAACCTAGGATAAGAACTACGAAAATCAGACGTACTTGCCTCACTATAAATACTACCCTCATCTTGTCTATACCAACTACTAAAATTTTCACCTGTTATGCTGGCATTGTCGGCGCTGCGTGTGGCACTTGCGCCTGATGTTTTGATGTAGCTGGTTGGAAAAGAACCTGCTTCGAGTTGCGCGCCCCAGATGTATATATTATCATCCGTGTTTGTAAAAGTTTTAGGAGCCGCCCTAGTTGACGACATATTATCTACCATTATTAAAATGCCCCCTGCTGTCGTAGTGTTCTCTCCACAAACAGACGTTAAAGAGCATCTATACCAACCATTACCAACATATTCTATTAATGCACTCGAATTACTATAAACTTCACCCGTATCCAAATTAAAGTTAGCAAAATCACTAGAGGAAACGGAGCCCTGATGAAATAATTGACAATAACTATGAGAACCTTTCTTCAAGTAATAACTAGAGGTATAATATTCCCCTTCTATGTAATTAATGTAGTTTGCTCTTGTCTCAATTCCAACATAAACATCATCAGTTAAATCAGCACTCAAGACACCCCCAGTTAAATTGCCATCTGGCGCAACAGTAATATTATCAACAATACTTGCAGCATACTTACGCCAATCCATATTAGCAAAATCTTCACTATATGCAATTAAATTCGTTCTACTTTCTTCAATCAACAATCCTTTGCTTTCACCGGTCAACACATCATGATCAAATCGCGGTTGATCTGGTGAGGCGAACATTAGTTGTGGTTGATATTTTGTTACGGGGGCACCATTTGTGGGTGTGTATGCTGTGGCTGCATCGCGTTGTTCAAGCTGCGCGCCCCAGATGTACAAACCAGAAGATCCATCTCCAACATAATGTTGATCTCTATTTGCCAGCGGATCATCAATCATGTAAAACACAGGATTTATCGACTTTCCAGAAATTGTTGTTGTAAAAATAGTAATAGAACACCTATACCAACCATTACCAGCATCCGTCATTGAAGCATTTATTGTTTTTTCATTTCTAGTGATTGTTCCCTCAAATAAATCAAAATTAGCAAAAGGAAGCCCATAATCAGTATCATCGACACCAAATAAAAGCTGTAGATATCTATTTGAGTCGCCAGCTTTCGCAAAAATAGAAGTAGTAATCACTTCTTGTGATGAATCGGTCACATATGTTAGTTGAAACAGAGAATGGTTCGAACTATTTGAAGTTGAATCTGATAACTTCCATGCAGTTTTCTCTCCATTTGGAGCTAAAAATTCATCTGTACTGTCAGTTGTTGTATTAACATTTCTTGAGTCCCAATCCCCAAAAGAGGTTCCAGCTTGACTAAAATCCTCACTATATTCAATCAAATTCTCTTCTGCTTTAGCATATGTTTTTCCATCATAATATGCGCCAGGTGTGCCGCGACGAAAATTGACGCGCGGATCGAGGGTTTTCGTGTTTGAGAAATCGAGGTTTAATGTTGGTTTGATTTGTGGATAGTTCATTTTTTATTGTTGCTCGAGAGTTTCTATTCTGGACTTTAAGTCGTTGATTATTTGCTGTTGTTCTTGAATTGCTTTGGTGAGAACAGGAATCAATTGAACATATTCCATACCCAATCGAGTGTCATCGCTACGAGGAATTTGTTTCATTTCGTCCTCAGGATCAACATCGTATCCATCAATACAATCCCCTGTATCAAAAACACTTTCGGAAATAATTTTTTGTGTGGTCTGCGCTCCAAAACCCAACTTTCTATTAGCATCATTTTCTTGCGTATAAGCAATTGGCTGTAATTGAAGAACGTGACTCAAGCCATATTCAAAACCATCTTCTATATTTTTTAATCGTTCGTCGGATGTTTGTGTTCCTATGATCTCACCGTTATTAGAACCAATATTACTTAATGAGGTTGATGTTCTCAATACTGCAGATGTGTCGAGCCACAGAAATCGATTGACAGCGTCCCTATCAGTTAATCTGACTGTACCCGCGAAATTTTCAGTAGAATTGTCCCTATACGTACCCATGACCGCGCTACAGTTTATACTCGTGTCTGAATTCACTGTGCCGGCTTGAAGGTAATTGCCCCAGCCTGTATGGGCAGAGCTTGTATTTATGGTTCTAGAAATTATATGGGCGGGCGCTGCACTTTCTTCTACCATTAACTTAACCGTAGGATTTGTAGTACCAATACCTACTTTGCCGTTGCCATTCAAAATGGTAAATCGATTATCAATAACGGAACCAGCATCTGATACAGTATCAATTTGAAAACGACTATTATTGTTTCTTATCAAAACATTTAAGTCTGTTTGGTCATTTTCTTTTAACCAAATTCTTGGTTGAGAACCTTCAATTTTTAAATCCCCAACCCCAGAATTATCAAGGATATGTAATTTATGCTCAGGTTTCGTAGTACCAATACCTACATTTCCACCGTATTCTCCAAGGCCGCGCACAACCTCATCAAAGCTTACCTTTTCTTCTGTCTCGGCGAGTTTTTCGCGGAGATTTATTTTTTGTTTATTTATTCTTACTGTCATTGTTCTGCGATTAGATTGTTATGGGCACTGATTGATGTGGTGATGGCGGTTGTTGTGTTGTTGATTCTGCGTAATCCAGAAAAGTCGCTGCGACCACTGGCTGTGCCAACATGTAAAAGTTCGGTTTTTTGATCGTATGCAAGTGCAGTCACGGCATCGCTAGTGCCATAAAGTGTGGCCTGCGCGCCATCAGTAAATAGTGGTTTTTCATCGCGATAAATTTTGGCGATTTGTTCGGGTGTTGGAGCGGTTTTAGAGATTCTAATCAAAGACAACCCTTCCTCGCAAACACTGTGAGGTAGCGGGGTACCACCTATGTAAAGAGGTGCGCTATTACTTAAATTCAAACTATTTGTGGCTACACTATTATATTCCAATCCATTAATGTATACCTTAATAAATCCAGATGTTCTATTCACACAAAAATGGTTCCATGAATTTATATGCAAACCATATCCTGCATTTTCATATGGAGTATTTTCCACTACACCATTAGATACTGTATAAGCATAAAAACTACCATCAGCATGAATAGACATATTAAAACCAGTTCTAGTAGCATAACCTGGATCAGCTACATCATAAACATCATACTTTGACAGAATTGTTTTCACAATACCCGTAGAGGATCCAGCATTAAACCACCCCATCAAACAAAAATCCCCCGCAAAATCAAGATCCGCATTATATGGCTGAACAAAATAATTGTTCGCGCTGAATCCACTGTATGCCACAAGATCCGCGCCGGGTGCAACGGGTGTTTTGTTTATCTCGCCAACAATTTGTAATCCATTGCTATTGACAGATCGATCCGCTTCGGCGGGACGAACGCTGATGTTGTCGATTGATAAAACTGCAGTGCTACCAGCTCGTAAAGCTATTGTTACAGACTCCGAAGTAGCAGTAAATGCTTCGCTATGACTGCCGACTGATTCATAATAATTCTGAACTGAAGTTATACTACCGCCACTTAGGGTATAAAATCCTACTGCACTTGAATCCCTGCTAGTTATATCCCAACTAACCACGTATGTTTGACCAATCACACAATCAATCTCCTGAGTAAGGTTAGATGAATCTCCGGAGGTTGCCTTTGAAGCAATCCCACCAACAATTGACCATCCAGTTCCTTTCGTCCAATCACTATCTGTTGAAAAATCGCCATTTGTTATTAGTTCTGTTGTGGCGCGAATAGTTACACTATCTAAATTAGCAACAGTGTTTGTGCCGCTAATTGGAATAAACATTATTCCATCATATCCATCTTCCGCACGAAAAGAAACTGTATACAACCCATCTTGACTTGCTGTGGAATTAATTATTTGATTCGTAGAAAATGAGTTATCAGAACTTTTGAAACCCCTAACCTGTACACCACTTGAGCTACTATCAACAAGAGAAAATTGTAAAACATACATTTGATCTGCTTGCAAATTTAAACCAATACCTATCCTTGCATTATTGTTTGCATCTACCCTAGTTAACTCAACATAATTACCGCTTGTGTTTCGAACAACACTCTCGCTACCAATACTAATATCAACCCAATCCCCAATACCGCTGGTAAACGAAGAATTATTTCCCTCTAATAAATTATCACTATTCACCCCCACATTTTCCACAACACTATCACTCAATGCAGCAAGTTTGATGTCACCGGGCATCCAACCGGTGTTGTATTTGGAGGTTATATTTACAATCATTCCAGTTTCATCTGTTCCGTCTGCTCGATTCACCCAATCGCTATCAATAATAGAAGCCCCCACAGTATTGCCATTACCAACTTGCGGAAACTTCATTGGTGTTAAAATTTTAGCATCGTCTAAAAGAGCTTCAGTTAAGGTAAGCAACTTTGTTCCCCAGATCTTCATTGCGCCAGCCCCCGCAATTTTATTTGTTTCGCTTGCAGCTACGTTCGTCCAAGAAACATCAGAAGAAGGAATAGAGACGCGATCAATAAAATACATATTGCCAGCGTTCGACCCATGATTGTAAATTAAATACTCGCCCTGAAAACTAACTGACTCGCTTATATTATAACCAGAATCTCCAGTAATATCCACCACCGTTCCATCATCCTTTATCACACTCACACCACCATCGGTGGCCACAGCAATTGTGGGCACCGGTAAACCAGTATTTTCATCAATTGGTGCATTTGGTAAAACGGTCATGGCGACGTCGTTTATTGTTTGATTTACTATAGTATTTTCCGCAGAACCAGTTATGCGAGCTAAATCTCCAGCGTTTCGTTCAGATATATTACCAGATACCCCTCGCTCTCCAGCTGTTCTCCATTCTCTCATTGTATCTGAAATAAAATCAATATATCTAAAACCAGAACCTGGAGAACCCATTGATAACTTAGCATTTAATGAGTTTACACAACTAAGTAGAGTTGCCCAAATCATCTTTCCGGACCCAATATCAAACACCATCCACATACTTAAATCTGGATCATCGCCATCATAAATGGTAACCTTGTCTGCTTCCGCCACAATCACAGCAACCGCTGGAAATTCGCGGCGAGCACCCCTAGTCGCAGTATTCAACTCCTCATTGTACCAACTCGTATGCTGTGTGCGCTCGCGCCACTTTCCACCATCACTATCGCGGCTAGTATCATAAACAAACACATCCACTGCGGTATCGCTGATCTCAGCAGCAATTGCGCGCAACTCAACCATGTCGGCGCTAACATCATCAAGATTCACCGCATCCTGATAAGCTAACGACCCTAAATCTTTGTTCAATGGTATTTGATTTGGAGCTGTACCAAGATTAACCTCAGATATGACATTAGCATCTTTAACTTTTAAATTTTGGAAGTTTGCGGTTTTTGCGGAGAAATTTTTCATTTTAATTGTTGTTTGTTTCTTCTGGGTTTTCGTCTACTATAGGTTGATCGACAACTTCTTCAGTTGAGGTTTCGTCTACTATAGGTTGATCGACAACTTCTTCAGTTGAGGTTTCGTCTGAAACTGACTCTTGTGTGGGGCTTGAATTATCAGGATTAAGCTGAGACTTTAGAGAATCAATTTCGGACTTTAATTCCTGAATCGCGGCGATTGCATAAGTGAATAAACTATTGTAATCGAGTCCGTGTGGGCTTG
>Ga0098048_1001533_pt1 | contig 10087 bp, 9 predicted proteins | sample 13_taG_FD_75052 | JGI IMG/M metagenome (GOLD analysis project Ga0098048, IMG submission 75052) | Marine viral communities from the Subarctic Pacific Ocean - 13_ETSP_OMZ_AT15268 metaG | ecosystem: Environmental > Aquatic > Marine > Oceanic | place: Pacific Ocean | collected 2015-01-16 | reverse complement strand
AAATTATTCTTTTGTTTATCAGATATTTTTCCACTTTGTTGTTCCTTAGCATATTTTTCATTTAATTCATCTCTAATTTTTTGGTATTTTTCAATGAGTTCATCAAAACGTTTATCATGATTAAGTGCTAATAAAAGAACAATAATACTATTGTAAAAATTTCTTGCTGTAGTAAAATGTTTATCTTTTAATTTTTCAATGACTTGATCTATATTTTTTAAGAATTCAAAATTATCTGTATTAAATAATTTTTGAAGAGTTCTTAATTGTCTTTCATATTGTTTAATAGTGCTTTCCTTACGTGTCGGATTCTGTTTCTTAATAACATCCACAATATTATCACTTTTTATACTCATTTATATATGAATATAATATTAGATTTATGTTTAAATAAAAATAAAATTAAATTAGATTACGCATTATAAACTTCAAAATAACCATCACTTAATCTTGCTACTCTAATGTATTCACAATAACAGCGGAGTAGATCTGTAAGTCTTCCAGCACTTCGCATATCAGCTGTAAGGTGTAATTCAATACCACGCTGACCAACACGACCATTTGTAAGACGAGTTCCCATATAAAAGAAATGACCTTCAAGATTTCCTTTTTGCTGATGTCTTTCATAATTACTGGTTGTGACACCACCATCTATAGTTCCAGTATCACTATATTCTTGGCGAGTGACGAAAGGAACACCTTCGGCTTGCTGGAAAATAGAGAATAGACGCGAAGTATTATCTACATCACTAGTGAATTCAAATCTATCATTGTAGCGAAGATTATATTTAATTGCCCCAGCAACGCCATTTGCGTTTATATTCGGTGCCATACTATTATTTTTACCAAGGAAAGTTCCTTCAACTTGACTATCAGAAGGAAGTAGTGTAATAACTCTTGGAACCATACGATTTGCCATACCGAGATTGCGAACAAGACCACTTCTCAACTGAACATGACCAGTTGTATGTTCTACTAAACGATAATCAACAAATGAAAAGTTCATATCTTTTCCACGTCCCATCGCAAATCTATCCATTTCATCAGTAGAACCATAATAAATGTAATCAGCACAAAATTTAAGTTCGTCCCGAACAATTTCACAAGCAGCATTAAGAGTATCACCAGTTCTTACCTGAACACGTCTTTCTTTGGTTGGTTCAAAAGTAATTTCAATATTAATTGGTTCTTTGATTAAATATAAAGGAAGCTGATTTACTTTAAGGAAAGGGAATAAATCACTTAGATCAATACTATATGAAGGACATTCTTCTGGTGCTGATGCATTCATACGAGACCATTCCATCTGTTCTAATTCAGCAGCACCAGCATCACCAATGTATTCAGTACCATTGTCTAAACCATATGAATCAGCAAAAACTTTACTGCTGTCAGAATATTCAAATCCGTGATTAAGTGAGCGACCAGTTAAATACATTTCACGCTCTAAGTTATTTTCATTTGTAATTAACGAAGATTTAACAGCGTGAAGTCCCGCCCAACTATCAATTTCATTTAATGTTTTGTTTCCAATTTTTAATACTGCTTTTTTAACGATTTGACCAATACCAACGTGCGGTTGAAGGAAAGCATTGTTCTGACCAGCTCCGGGTTTCAGTGCTACAAATAACTTACTGTGAGAATGTAAGAAACCTTTATTTTGTAGAGTAAATCTACAGAAACCATCCGTAGTTGCTGCTCCCTGCGAGAAAACGACTGGTTCAAGTAAATCAGTTTCTAATTGTTGTTCATAATTAACTGGGATTTGATCAAGCATAAGGAAGTTGGGAATATCACCATCATCACCGTCCATTTTATTTATAATTTTACTATTATAAAAAATTATCAAAAAAATTAATCAAATTAAAAATCATAGAAAAAAACCAAAGGTTATCCTTCGGAAAAAAACTATTTTTTAAATGATCACTGGCGAAGCTGAACACCCTGCGGAGAATATAACAGTTGCGACTTAGACTTGATGAATATATATACACCAATGGGATTATCAGATTTAAGGTCGCTTTCAACAGAAAGACCCCATTGCTCCTGCGAGAAATCATCACCACTTTCACCGATACCATATTTAACAGCAAGACCATAAACACCACCGCCTTCAGCAATATTCATGTATGAATCTTCAGCGGTAGCACCAGCAGTCATATTGTAGTTTCTGTTCATATTTACTGGGGATACAGCAAGACGCTCCATACTATACTGACTATCTGGGGAAATTGCTTCAACAAGAGTTTTTACAATCTGTGGATCTACAACTTTAGATGCTGTATTTTGTGGATCAACGATATTTGTCACATAATCAAACTCAGCTGGGTATTTTGAACCACCTTTAAGATACTGAACTCTGCGGATTGGAGCAAGAGCAGTTAATGAAGAACCATCACCACTTGGGAAAGTAGTTGCTTGTCCATCTTGTGTAAGAGTATTTATATTCGAAACAGGCATAAACGTCACAAAAGCAGAAATAACATTCCTTAAAGCAAGACTATATTGAATTTGAGCATTCGTAGAATTAATACTTGTGTATAGAGAAGTAATAGTATTGAAATCATAAGCACCTTCGGAACCGCTGGGAGAACCATCTGGAATATCACTTACTTCACAAGTTAATTTAAGATTAGATAATTCATAATGAGCATCTCCAATACCAGTTGTAGAAGCATTAGTATTAAAAAGCACATTACTATCTGGTTGAAGTAAAAATTCTAACTGGATACCACCAAAAGCATCAGGGCGTAAATCAATCATCTGACCACTCTGCATAAATCCAGAAGGAATATGGAATGAAAATTCATTAGTCTGAGATACAGCAGATGAAGCATTCTCCATAACTGCTTTACGGAATGTAGTGGCATTCGGGTAAATCAAGCAAGACTGCTGAAGATGTCCCAGCTGGTCTTGTAGAGAACTAGTCATTGAAAGATAAGAATTCATAAATTTTGAGTAATGGCGAATATTTTCACAAACCATTTTTGAACGATTAGCACGAATAGTCAATGATTCAATAACATTGTAAATACCAAGACGATTATTCATTGTAACATCATCTCCATCTGTTAGACGTGTTGGATCAACAAGATTATCTTTGAAAGCACTGAAATTACCAACAATTCTTACAGTAGAAGGGTCAAGCATACCATCCTGAGCGGATACTGTGAACGATAATACTGGAAAACCATTCTTGAAAGATATTTTGCCGTCAGCAGGAATATTATCGGGTCTTATCTCTATGTAGCGACTTGTCATTTTTATAATTATTAAGTTATAAAAATTACAAAGTTAAATTAACAAAAAAAATATAATTAATAAAATAAATGTATCACGGACATAAACTTTTAGAAGAACATATTTTAAAACAAAATAATCTTTCTAAAAAAGTTATTATTGAAGTTGGTTCAGTAAGGGAACATATGGAAGGTCAAAATTCAACTGGGTTTTTTATGAAATTATGTAAAGAACATAATATGAAATTAATATCAGTTGATATGGATAAAGATTGTTCAGATAATGTCCATAAAGAAGCACAAAAATTAAATTTTAAGAATTATGAAGCAATAACTATGAAAGGTGAAGATTATCTCAAAACAATTGATAGTTTTGATTTTTTATATCTTGATGGATTTGATTATTATCATAAATGGCATTCTGATGAACGTAAAAAAAAATATAAGAATATATTAAATACTGAAATCACAAATACAGGATCTTGGAAATCGCATCTTGATATGGTAAAAGCAGTTTATAATAAAGGTGATAAAAATTCATTATTATGTATTGATGATGTTTTATCACCGACAAAAGGGAAAGGATGCACGGCGATACCCTTTTTAATTCAAAATGGTTGGGAAAGTATAGAGAGCAATTATAATGCTGAAATATTTTTGACAACACAGCAGTGAGCATATTTTTCAACTAATTCAATCTTTTTTTCTTCTGATAATAATTCATTAACAGCTGTCGTGACTTCTGGCCAAGCATTATCATTATAATTATCAAAAACTATAATACCATCTTTATTAAGAAAAGGTAAATAATTATTATAATCATTCATCACACCTTTATATGAATGGTCTCCATCAATAAATAAATAATCTATTTTCAAATCTAATTTAGAAAAATCTTCAACCGAGTTTTCACTGAACCCTTTTATCAAATGATATTTATGATTGTTCGGATTGTTTTCATCTAAGTTTTTTTTAACAATATCATAATGTTCAGTTAAATCTACTTTTCTGTGATTATCATATGAATTACCATAATAACCAGTAAAAGGGTCAATTCCAATAAAAATACATTCTTGTGAATCTTTCATTTGTTCAATAATAGATCCACCATAAAGAACACCAATCTCTACATAAACTGAACATTTCATATCTTTTTTTAAATTTTTCATATATTCAATATGTGGCGATTTACAAATTTCTCCAATCATTTATAATTAATAATATATTTTTTTTCGAAGGATAACCTGTGGTTTATTTTTACTGAATAACTTCCACGCTCCCATCGCGGATTACTAATCGGCGAATATGGAAAATGTATGAATTAAATAATTTCGGTTTTGTCGGTGCTACTGCTGTCTGATATCTTAGAATAACAGATAAATCTTTACCCCTTAAATCTGCTACCCCATTCTGCCCACCAGCTGAGAAACTTCTACCAAAGATAAAGTTTGTCATGAATGCTTCAAATGATTTCGGTCTAATACCAGAGTTATCAAGTGTCTTTTCTAATTCATACAGATGGAAAGCATCAAGAGATTTTTTAGTTGCTATTTTTCTTGTTGAAATCTCCCTTGAAGGAATTCTCTTTCCATCCATAACATACTGAATAGATGATAATTCATCACAGATACCAGTGTATGCTGAACGAGTAGATGCTAAGCAAGTATCTTGTGGGTCTTTAGATGTAGTATTATCAGTTTTATAATTAGTTCCTTTAATAACATAAGTTCCAGAACCAGATATCAATTCTGAAGAAGTATATACTGAACTATCTTGCGGAACAACCATTAATGCTTTTGCTCTGCTATTCTGTGCGAATACTTGGAATGTAGTTTGTCTATCAGAAGCGAGAATACTATGTTTATAATTTGTTGCTGACATGATATCAAACTCAATTGCTCTGCCTTCACGAACTTTACTTATCATTCCTGCTTCATATTGTGGATCTAAAATTACTTGAGAAACAACTAAATTTACATTAGATATTTCATAACTTGCATCATAACTAGTAGCATCAGCGACAGCTGTAGAATACAAGACATAATCTAAAGAACCAAGTGCTTGTCCAGTAGCATTCGTAGTCGGAGCATCTAATACAACTTCAATCAGACCTTCACCACCATTAGCAGTAGCAGATAAATTAATTTGGTCTATTGTAGCAGTAGCAGATAGATTAGATTTACTACCATTATTAGTAGCACGACAGAAATTTATAGTTTCACCAACTACAAATGGGAACTTCGCTACTCTATCAGCACCAGAAAGATTATTAGTTGGTGCTACATAAAAAGTATCTGCTTCAGATCCATTGTTCCAGTTATTTGGAACAGTAGAACCATTTAGTGAATGGAAAAATGGATTTAACTGAGTTCTGGTATCACGTAAAACAGAGTCCAACTGCTTAACAACATATTCTGCTTCATTTAAATCAATTTCAATGTATAGACCATTGGTCATCATAATTGGGAAGATAGAAACCGAATCCGAAAATATTCCTGTATGAAGTGGTAGTGAAAGTTTAGCATTTAAGAAATCACTATCACTGAAAGTAGTAGTTTGATTACCCGAAGTCTTTTTGAAATAAGGATTAGTTGTAGTATTCGCCATTCCAGTCTTTGTTGTTCCTTGGTCGCCACGATTTTCTGGTTGATGAACAGCACATCCTTCAACTAAAGCACGCATATTTTCACTTGTTTTATCTTTATCATAATCATATTTTACTGAAACATAAGAAGCATAGTCAGAAATCTCTTCAAGAAGCTGACCCCTTGAACCATCATAAATACGAATATTTTTGATTAAAGTTGATGTACATTTATCTAACTGGAGACGTGTGGGAGTTGCTCCAGAAGGAAGTTTGAGTTTTACATTAAATTGTAAATAAGTTTCCCTTCCATCCATAAATTTTGTAGATGGATCTACAAAAATCTGAACTTTCTGTCCGGGTGAATATGATAAACCATTTTCCGAAGGAACAGAAATCTTTTTTTCACCGACACGTGCGGATTCATCAGCAGACCAGTAAGCACTCATTTTATAATTTTACTATTATAAAAAAAATAAAAAAATTATTATTAAAAAAGTTCATTAGCGAAGCATACCTTTGGTTTATTGTGTTCTTCCAGTTGCGACAGTTTGCTGAACTGGTGCTTGTTCTTCAGATGGGGATATAGTTTCTTGTTCTTCTTGTTTTTTCAAATCTTCACCTTTTTTCTCATCTTCAAGTTTTTCACCAACTAAATCAGTGACGCCAGAAGATAAATCAAGAAGACCACCAACAAGTTTAGCAGGGGGGAAGAAAGTTCCAACAAGATCGGCGGCTGACCCACCAATCTGTAAAATATTACTCGCTTTTTCCCAAGTATTATTACCTTGAATTTTACCCGCTTTAATATCTTCATAAAGGTCTAAACCACCTGCGGCTGCCGAACCAAGAACCCCTGCTTTTTCAGCAATAGCACCGAGTTTAGTTTTATTTAATAATTCTTCTCCATCTTTTGCTAATCCTTTGACGACTGTTTTATCAGCATTTTCTACTCCTGCGGTTACTTCTCTACCTGCTTCCCTTGATACTTGTCCTTCACTCATAGCATTTCTTAGATTCGTTGGGTCTTCTCGTGCTCTTGCTCTTAATTTGTTAATTGTGTTATCTACTGGATTCCTTGCTACTGCTTTCCCTTCTGCTTCATCAGCAAAATACTGATTATATTCTTTAACCTTCCCCGGAATATCTTTTGCTCCCCAAAGAGTTGTTGCTGTATCTTTTATTTCTTTAATATTATCAAGAGTAGATTGTTGATCTCTTAATCCTTGTATTCTGTCCGTCACATCTTGATTATGTTGTCGAATTCTATCATTTAAATCTCGGACTTGTGCCATATGAGCATTACCCATCATAATTGCTTGACCATTAGTGCCAAATAAATCCGCCATATTTTATAAATATTATGTTATTTTATTTTAATTACAAAAATAAATAATATTTAATCTAAGTCTAATTCTTCTGTTTCTGTATCTCTTGTTGGATATATTTTAGTTTCATGGCGAATATATGCTTCAGCTGGATTTTCAGATAATTTTAAATATAAGAATGAATATCTATCTTTATGTGCTTCATCATAAAGTTTCAAAAAGTTTTCTTGACCACCAACTAAATCACCATATTCTTCTGCTATTTTTTCTAACTCCTTTTGGTTTTGTTGCTTACATATGATAACGTCTGTAGCATTATTACGTATCATACCAGCGACAGCACGGAATGACTGAACAGCGATTAAATAAAAATCAATGTAATGTCTGAATCTTGTTGAAAAAAATGATACTTGATTTGTTTTCTTAAAATCTTTTGTTAATACATCATCCATAACAAGAGCATAAGTCGGTCTATCTTCTTTGTTTTCATATTGTCCTTGAGACTTTTTTATGTTTTCAATAATATTATCTTCATAATGATCCATACAATCAAAATGTTTAGAAAGTATTTTACCTTTATTATCTGTATGTAATGTAGTTGATACGAACTTCACAATATCAAACTTGTCTTTATAAAAATCTGGATTACAGAAATAATTAACTAGTAGATTACTTTTCCCAGATCTTACTGAACCGATAATTAAACAGAGTGAAGGCATCGCTGGAAGGTTTGGGTGAATATCATCAAACTTTTCAGAAGGTTTTTCATCCTTTACTTTAAGAACTTTCGGAACAGACCTTTTCACCTTCGGCATATTATATTATATGTATTATATATTTTTATTCAATATTTTTTTATTTCTTTTAACTAACATTTCTCTGAGTTTAACAGGATTAGTTGGAGTGTATCTTGGTTCTCCGCCAACATTATAATGATTGTATTGTTTCAACCAATTACCAAATCTTCTACCATACAAATGATAAATAAAATCATCACATTGCCAGTCTGTAATCTGTGGTGGGAATACCCATCCGAACATTTTATAATGTTTCTTATGTAATAAAAATTGTGTTGGAATTTCTGTATTATTTGAGAAACCAGCTGAATAACCGATATTATTATGCTCTTTTAAACATTGAATAAATATTCTTAACCAATTTGTATCTGGATCAAATCTGATATCATCTCCGCAAACTTGGAAATAATCAAAACCATCATTAATACAAGTATTCGCCAAAACATTCCAGATGTGAGTTGGTTTCCCTTTGAATGTATCTTCAAATGGTATCCATTTCAAAGATAAATTATCATATTTTTCTGGTAATGATATATTACTATATAATCTATCATCATTATCATAACCGATATAAATTGTAATATTAAATGTATGTGATAATCCAGTTATACTTGGTAAAAGGATATTATTCAAATAAGTTTCTCTAAAATTATTCCAATCTCTCTTATTACTTGTTGATGGAACAAGGAAAGCGATTCTTTCTTTTGTATCAGTAAAAAGATTATCTAATGGTAAAGTTGTAATGAATTGTGATATTGATTTCTTATTGTTAAAATTTAAAACATTTTTATTACTATTAAAAACACTTTTCATAAACTTTAAAATATGAGATAATTCTTCCCAAGATCTTAGATGAACCCTTTTACCATTTGGAACATTATAAATATCACCTTCACGTTGGTAATCATTAAAAAAATAATTTGGATTGTATTTTGGTGTTTTAGAAATTTTTAATGAACCGTCTGGCAACTTCTCGCATTCAGGGATGAATTCTTGGTAGTCGCAATCAAACCCAGCAGTATTTACATGATTATAATGATCTAATGCGAATAAAACTGCTGATGAACCAGAACAATAATTATTCGCAAATTTAAAAATACTATTTGTATTTTTCATTAAATCTTCAATGAATACTATTGAACCATCTTTTGGATAATCTGACCATATATTTTTGATTGTTTCAGATAATAAATATTTCTTACATTTTTTTTGCTGAACATATTCTTTTACTTCAAGGTTCTTTTCACAGACAACACGATCCACATTGACATAATAAGTTGGATGAATGTTAATTTTATTCCAATAGCGGAACGCCAAGCAACAACCGACCCAATCAGTATTAATGCGTCTAAAGTCAAAGGTTTCCAGTGATTTTCCATTCCCCAAAACAAGAACATTCATTTATATATTCTATGAAAATAAAATAATTTTAAATTCTAAACCCGATTATTTTTTTGATTATTTACCCCACCAACTTGAAATATTACTATCGTGAAAATATGGATTATGTGATGAATTATTTATCTTTTTCTTTTCATTAAATATTGTTAGTAAATCATAAACATCTTTTTTATCAATAACAGAATTCAGCATAAAGTGTCCAGTAGTTTGAAAGACTAGTCTCCCTTTCCAAGTATCATATATTTTTTTACTTTGTTTATCATAAGTTCTTTTTTCACATTCTTGCATAATATCTAAAAATAATGGATTTCTATGAGTAGATCCCATAACAGCATTATAAGGAAGTCTTTTGTGATCTATATGCCAAGTTGTAAATACTTGATTATTGTTCTCTAATGATGTTAAATCTTGAATTGGATAAACATCACAATCTAAATACCATCCACCATGAATGAAAAGAATAAGATATCTTATAAAATCACATCTTTGAATTGGAAATCTAAACTCTGTCCAAAGAGTAATATATTGTGGGAAATGTTCAACAATCAATTCTTCACATTCCTTTAAGTCCCATAATTTATATTCATAACCATAATGATTAGCAAATTGTTTAACCTTTGTAGTATGTTCTTTAAACTTGGGAATATCATTAAGTTCTTTTCCTGTGAAACTCCAAAATATTTGATGAATCTTTTTCGGTATCCCCATTATTGTGTATAATATAAATTATAATATTTT
>Ga0098048_1001530_pt1 | contig 10095 bp, 17 predicted proteins | sample 13_taG_FD_75052 | JGI IMG/M metagenome (GOLD analysis project Ga0098048, IMG submission 75052) | Marine viral communities from the Subarctic Pacific Ocean - 13_ETSP_OMZ_AT15268 metaG | ecosystem: Environmental > Aquatic > Marine > Oceanic | place: Pacific Ocean | collected 2015-01-16 | reverse complement strand
ATGGTAGCCTTTATTAACAATACCTCTTGTATATCTACGAGTAACTGTTTCATTCCAATCTAACCATACATCTTCATGAGAAGCAATCTGTATAAATTCCTTCATTATTATCTCTACTATCTCATCTTTACTTTCTTGATTTAATTCTCTTTCTCCCATAGATAAAATATCTCTATACCATTGAGTTAAATATACTCTAGCATAATGTCCGGGGTTCTCAACCATTATTGCATTGTAAAGACAAGGTAGTATTGGTAATTCTCCGGGCGGTTTTGGTGCAACAACTTCAATATCAGCAGCCTCCATTGGCTTGAGTTCTTTCCATTCTTTTAATTTTCTACCATACCTAACTGATACTTGATTTCCTTTTATTGCTTTATTTAATATATAAGGAAGCCCATGAACTAAATCTATCTTTGTTATAGGAATACAAAAGTAAGGGCCATCACTACTTAGATTTACAGTATTAGGAATACGCCTTAACCGATTAGTTTGAATCCCGCTTCTATCCAATGTAGGAAAATCCTCATGCAATTCAGTAAAATATTGTTGAATGCTACGAATATCAGTTGTTTCTTCCCCATATAGAATAACATGAAATCCTTTTCCACTGAAATAAACATTATACATTAAGTCATCTTTATTCAAAATATCTATAACCCTTTTAGTATCTTGAAATGAATCTTCTAATGGTCTATCATGGGAATCAAAATCCATAAACATTCTATCTATAAGAATAGACTCCTCTACTTTTGCCCTTTCAGAAAATTGTAGGAAATCATAGACTGTTGTATAACAATTCATTTTACCATTATACATATTAATCCAATCTATATACTCTTGCCTATTCTTCACTATGTCCCTTTTCATCTGCGGTGCGTTCTTTATGTGACTTCCAGCCCACACTTCTCTTGGAAATTTCATTTTTATCGTCCTCACTATTATTAAAAGATATTGTTGCAATTTCTAAATGCTCTTTAATCACTTTTGCTACAACAACACCAATTGCGTCTTCTGTTATTTCTTGAAACAATTGACCAACCGTCATATTATTTCCTATGCTTTCATTCCATATTAAGTCTAATTTTTCTTTTGCACTTAAAGTATCATATACATGGCTAGACAAATTCTTTACTGTAGTATCTATATTGGATATTTCAGAAAAAGTCCAAGTCTTTTCGTTCAATTGTTTTTTTACTATCTTATCTATTTCCACTATTCTTCCTCCTTTTTCAAACAACTATTACACTTTCCTATATATAAATTAGTTGTTTGATTGTTACATTGCCTAACGATACATTTTCTTTTAATAACTCCACTCATAGAAAACTCTCCGCTTGTGCTTTATCACAAAGGCTGTAATAACTACAATTAGGACAGGTCTTCCAAAAATACTTTTCTTCCCAATCATTAAATTCATAAGAATGAATTAACCTAGCAATTCCTTTTTTGGTCGCATTAATACTAGCAGTTTTTATTTTCTCAATATGTAAATGATTGCTTTCTGGATAATACCATCCCCAATGAGTAATATCAATGTTAGGGTCTAATCCAATTTCTTCTAAGGATTCATTAGGTGCTAAATCAAATAACATCTTATAAAAAGACATTTCTCTTCTAATTCCAGTTTTCTTCCATTCTTTCCAAAGTCCTGTCTTTAATTCAATTGGAATATATTTTCCTTCATCATGATACATTCTATCTATGATGCCTTGAAGATGCACAGTATAGTTTCTCTTAAGAGGAAATTTAGGATTTTGAAATCTATCAATTTCTAATTCAGCATCTAACATTACTTCATTAATTATAGGAATAAAATCGGTTAATTTGTTTTCTAATTTTGCGCTCAGAAATCTATCTGCTTCAAAGGTAGATAGGGTTCTATATATTTCTGAATTATTATCAACAGGGTGAAGCCCAATACAATAATTTAATAACTCAGAATGACTCATATTTTCTGCCTTAGTTATATCAAATTCATTGAAGAAATCTTCTCTAGCATTATGCACCTCGCTACCTTTAATCATAGCAGGAGATGTATCTTGCTTTAGCCCATCAATATAATTAAACTTATATTTCATTGGACACCAACAAAATAGATTGTATGAAGATTTAGTTATCTTCAACACTTCGCTTTCTTCGTTATATTCTTCTGGGTTCCAATTATATGTATATTCTCTCATTCTTCTTCCTCCTTTATGTATATCATATTACAATTTCCACAATTGTATTTCATTCTTCCTCACCTACATATTTCCATATCGCACATTTATTTTTTCCTTTGTTCGGGTTTATCATAATATATTTTTTGCTTGCTGATAAAATCGCGCCCAATTGTCTATGGGTAGTTTGAGTATATCTATGAAGACCTATTCCATTTTTTGATTTATATGCGTTTAGAAAGTCTGTTGCTTCCTGTGTATTAAACGGCTCTCCATCTACATGAAATTCTAATAATGCTAATAACTTAGACTTATGTTTCTTACTCATTTTATTGTCTCCTTAATGTTATACAAATAGTCCTTATGTCCATACTCATTTCTAACTGGCGTTAAATCAAATATCTGTTTATTTCGCCAAAAGAAACTTTTTATTTCATTAGTAGTCATTACGAATCTTGATGGGCTTACTGTCCTTGGTAGTGTGGACAAGTTAAATTCTATCCAATCATCTATTAATTCTTTTATTACTTTAGGCTTTCTATTATGCCACATGATATAATATAATGCTAGTTGTTTTCGTCTATTTCGTGCACCCGATATTAATGCTGACGATAACCAAAGATTATCTGGTAAATATAAGCCCTGTTGGGAGTTAACCCAACTTTGGTAATGTAGTCTTTTTTTAATAAGTTCTAATTCGTCAACATCCATTATTACCACCACTCATCTAAAGTAGATTGACTTGCATCTCTAGAAATGGCTATAGTGTCCCATTCCATAGCATTATAAATGGGTTCTGCTTTTTTTACTATAGTATTTGCATAGTGTGACCAATCGGGTTCAACATCTAATAATTCTTTTATACTAGGTGCAGATAACCAATTAGACTTTGTTAAATTACCAGTGATAGGATGAATATAACTCAATCCAGAATAATCATTAGTTTTAATATAAACATAAGAATCTACTATATCATTTTCATTATTGTTATTATATGCTAATACTCCTTCTATTCCAGAACCGATTGTTATCTTTTTTCCTTTCGTAGTAGTAAATTCACTAACAGAAGTTCCACATTTATCACATATTGGTTGTATTTTAGATGCATTTTTAAATCCTACGTTCCTGCGTTGAATGGCGGTTTTGGCATGAATCTCTATTAACCTTTTAAAAGAATACTCTTTCCCACATTCGCATTGTGTTTTAAATCTATTACTTCTATATCGGCTTCTCTTACAAACTTGTTTCAACCATATTTCTCCATTAACAGTCCGATTCCAGATGTTATTACAATATTCATCTATTTCCTCTTTTGGGCAACCATCTACCCACATTCTAAGAATTTTTAATTGTACTTCTTTTTCTAAGGGAGTAATAGACATTCTTTTAGCAGTAAATCCTGTCATTACAAATTCAGGTTCTGATAGATATTCTCCATCCTTCCAAGAAATTAAACCTGCGTTCCTATTTTTTGTTGCTCCAACTCCTAAAGACTTGTAATATTTTTCAAATTCTAACTTTACAGGATGATTTTCTAAACCTAATAGGTTAGGAAAGATATTTCTAACATGTTCATTTAATTCTTCTAAGGTTTCTTCTGCCTTTTCCATAGGAAGTTGAACATAAATAGAATCAGTGTGTCCATATACTACTCTCATTTTAATCCCTTCTCTAATCTTTCCTTACGCTTTTTCTTTAAGTAACATTTACCACATAAATAATTATTGTTGGCCTTATGACCAAACGGTTCACCACAAATGTAACAGATGCTCTTAGGCAAATCCTTTTTTTTCATTTTATTCCTTTCCTTTTTCTATATTCTCTTTTCATTTTTAGGTAACATTTACCGCACAAATCTCTACGAGAATTACTATTATTTCTTTTATTTCCTTTACACACAGAACAGGTAGTGTCTGGGCCATAATAACTCATAATTCTCTCTCCATTATAATACTATAATCACCACAATCAGGACAACCTGAAACTCTTTTCTTCATCCCAATCTTCATGTATTTATTCTTCAAATCCATACAAGTTTCGCAGTTATATTTCTTCATAATTCTCTCACCCTAAATGCTGCTTCTCTAATTGCTTCTCTAGCACTCGCTGTTATTGATGCGGCTAAATCAACGTCAGCCCAACCAAATCCTTGATACGCCGTGATGCCGTAGAAACTCGCCATTAGCCTTTTTACTGCTAGTTGATTATTATTCCATTTTGCCTTCTCTTCTTTGGTTGTGGCTAACTTCATATTACGTTTATAGTTATCGCGCAACTCTTTTAATTCCAATACAGCCTTTGGCAATAAACCCAACTTGTCCGTTTTGTAATACAAATATTCTTTCTCATTAACCTTACTAAAATCTCTTGGTGTTAGGATATTAACTGCGAACTCAGTAGGTTCTGTTGATTTAGTTTCCCATGATATATTACGAGCAATCATCATGCTAGGATATAGCCCTGCGAAATCAAAGGCGGCCACATTTTTATATAGCCCATTAGTACCTTCGGTCTTAGGATTGTATATCATAGCCCCACGATAGGTTTGTATTTCATCCTTCTTTCCTGTTGGTGCTTTCCATGTCGCCTTACGCATGAAATATATTCCGCCCATGTTAGATGCATAGAAACATGCATCGAATGGAGCGACTAGTAGCCGTTGTAATGATAGCATTGCTTCTGAAGTATAATTTTCATCATCTATTCTTTTAAGTAATTCAGTATCTCTAAGAGCATACTTTAGATATGTTTCAGTATCTTCCAACCAACCTCTAGCAAAGAATTCGTTTTTATCTGGGAATTTCTCACTGACTAATTTCTTTTCTCCCAATACAATTTCAGATACAAAATCTAATGCCATAGAAGGTAGTGTTCCTCTTTGTGAATCATTCCATTGTCTTTCAAAGGCTAAATCTAAATTCAGAACTATTCTTCCTTTAATCGGCTGTTCGATAGGAGAATAGTTATTTACTGCTTTAGATAATTTGATTCCTTCATTAAAATATACTCCCTTTACAGCATGGTATGGTGATAACTCTCTTGGGTCAAGCCCATTAGCATAAAGTCTTTCAATCAATTTAGGTAAATCGAACTTTGAACCAAACCATGAGATTAACATATCAGGGTCTTGATTATTCAAATCTCTAATAAACCTATCAAGCATCTCTCTTTCAGAATTAAAAACGGTTATGTTATTAGCATGAAACCCTCTTTCTGGATTATCCTTCATATCTGGAAACCAAGTATATGCTTCATTTCCATTATTAGTAGTTAAAGAAATACAAGTAATAGCACCATCATGTTCTCCACCTTGTTGCCATTCTAAATCCCAATACCACTTAATCATATCATACTCAGGTATTTCCTCTAATATATCCACAGCATACCTATGATGAAAAGGAACATCTGCTTCAAAAGTTTCATTCCATAATCCTTTAATAGTTCTATTATATGCTGGATTTGCAGGCAACCAAGTTACTTTAGTTAATGGTCGGCCCTTTAAATCCACAGACCCATCTTCAACATAAGATATTGCTATTTTAAATTTGGCTCCCCGTTCTTTTATTTCAGCAACAGGATATTGTGTGTCGCCCGCCAAAATATAAAAATATGGTTGAAAAGTAGAATAAGAAATTAGGTTTTCTTTTCTAATCCCATCTTTATCTCGCCAACGCAATACAAGTTTATTTTGGTTATCAATCGCTGCTATTATCATTCTAATTCCACGCTAGGTGCTAATACTATTTTTCTATCTGTTCCTATAATATAGAGAGGACTATCATCTCTCATATACAAGATACTAATTCCGTTTATGAATTTATGAAAAGGCTGTGCTATAACTAATGTTGAGGGCTCTCCTTCATGAGTCATCATTGGAACATTAGAAGTATATCCTTCTTGTCGTTTAGATGAAGATACCTTCAATGATTCTCCATCATAATTTAACTTATACGCGCCTGTATTAACTGCTGAACATCCCTTTACTGCTTCAATCAAACTAAGAGAATTTACTACTACTTTAGTCTCAAGTTTAGTCTTTCCAATTGTAGGCATATCCTGTTCCAGTTCCATTTCCATTATTCGATTAATCATATTAACAGCAGGATGGTCAGTCACAATTGGCAATGTTGCTTGACGAGTCCCATTTCTCATCAATAAACTATCACCAAAAGTGAAACTGACTTCTCCATTAAATGTCTTAAGATATTTGATTGCTTTTTGTGCCTCAATAATAAAAGCCATCTTTTTAGCAACAGGTACAGGTTCATTGATAGTGAGGCTACACCCACAATAATGATTAGCATTAGATAAAGTAATGTTATTGTTATTCCCATCTACATAAACATATTCACTAATTATTCTAGTCTCCGTAGAATCCCCTTTCTTATATTTTCCCTTCATCAGAATGGTTTCCAATGCCGTTATCATCACTTTATTATCTACTAAAAATCTCATATCTTTCTCTCTCTTAATTCCGGAATACCATTCCATACAATATTAGGAGCGACTCCTTCTCTAGTTGTCCAAACCTTACCTACTAATTGTCCGTTAGTTCTACTACCAATAAGTTCAGCAAAGAATTTTACTTCCTTGCCTTTCTTTCTCTTATAGCACCTAATTTCTTGTTCTAAAATGGCTCCCCAATTTTTCCATACCGGTACAAATCCAACAACAGCATTATCTACATATTGTTCTGCGGCATGAGTAATATAAATTACATCACACCCAAGATTATATATTGCCTTCATCAAGAAAAAGAACACCTTATTCCTTTCTCCATATTGGAAAGGCATTAACTTGGTTACTTTTCTAGGATTAGGATTCACCTTAAGTAAACAAGCCTCATACCAAGCATCTACTCCATCAAAAACAAATATTGGATTTTCTCCTTCTGCTATTTTGGCCTTTACCATTTCAACAAAATTCAAAGACTCTTCTTCCGATTTATTTATGTCTACAATATTATCTTCACCAATGATAACAGGATTATGAACCTCTATTCTGTCAGTACAATCGTGATGTTCTCGCCAAGTAGACTCAACGCCTCTATCCCAATCCAATACATAGATTTTATCTTCTGGAAAATCTATTGCTATTCCTGTCTTTCCGTTCTTTGGGTCGCCCCAAATACCCAAAACTAATCTAGAAAAGGATTTTTCTTTCATAACAGATTGAAGGTGCTTGTAGTTTTCATACCATTCCTTCTGTCTATTACTGCTGTCTACCTTTTCTGTTACTTTCAATTTCTTTTCACTTACAGCGTTTCCGCTTTGTTCAGTTGTCCATGCCATTTTTCTCACCTATTTTTATATTTAATTCTTGTCCTGCCCATACAGATATTAAATCATGTAGTTCTTCTACATTTACTTTCACCCGTACTTCTTTTTTTGTGTAATGGAATTTAACCCAATACTCCCCGGAGTCTTCATTCATGCGCCAAGTCATGAAATCCACATTATCCATATGGATTGCAAAACTTGACCCATGAACAAATCGTCCCTCTATGTTAAAGGTCTGTCTATTGCTGTTATACATGCTATTCACGCAAACCAGTCAAAGTCTTCTTCTTCTGCTGAATATGAATCAACAGGAGAACCTCTATTTTCTATAACATATAGTCCTCTTACATTGATTGTTGCTGAATCTACATGTCCATCTACTGTTCGTTGTGATGTTTGACCAACAACGATTACATTAGAACCTATACCAAAATCAATATCAATGTAGTTAGGAACCCAACAAGTAGTTCCTGCCCATCCCCCGCCTTCATAATCGAAGTCAGAATTAAGGTCATTGATAGTCATTCTCCTAGTCCCTGTCTTCTCATTAGGCTTCATGTTAATTGCTGATACAGAACCATCTGTTACTACATACTTATCTACATATTGTTTATCTGCTAATGTAGCGTGGTATCTATCTAAATCAACTAGTGGCGAATAATTATCTGATGCCGCTTCCATTAGTGATGCCGCTATATCATGACCAGCAGTATCTAAATACATTGGGTCATCTTCTGATAAATCACTATTAACCACTAGTGTTTCTGCTGTTACATTAGTAAACCCGTATATCATATTTGGCTTGGTATCATTTCTGATAACAGTCATATGAATATGCTCAAAGGTCTTTGGTAGGAAATCCTTAGAAGATTCTCCCTTGTATGAAAACTGATACAAACCAAAGTCACCATCTACTGTTCCTAAGAATACACCATTCATTCGGAATTGTTCCTTTGGAAGTGGCTTACCCTTTCTCTTACTCCAATCCATAGTGTCTAATGGAATGATGTATTGGTTAACATCAACCTCTATGTGGTTTGCAGGCAATGCCTTTACAACCATAGTTTGTTCTACGCCATCTTCATATCTAGTTAAAGAATAACCGCCTTCAGTTACTTCTGCTACAGCAACCTTTCCTAATCTTAGGGTTGTTTCTGGGTCACGCTCATATTCATTACTAACTCTTGTTGCCTGTAGAGCCATTAAATCTCTAGCCTCAAACACTGAGATAAAGAATCCCGATGCTTGCTTGCGTATATCATCCTTTCCAGTAGATTGTACTGATGGTGTTTCTCCGTTTTCTGCCTTTCTAGCCATATTAGCACTACTAAACCATTGTCGCCATAGGCTCAAACCTAACTTTTGTTCTGTTTCAACCTGACTAAATGGGTCAATGTTGTTCACTTCACAGATACTAATATACTTAGTAACTGCCTCATCGTATTCCATATCAAGGACTACTGATGCCTTTCTTATTTCATTCTTAACGCTCTCGTTTATTTCACTCATTTTTTCTCACCTATTCTTGTTTTTGTTTTTTCTTTTTTCCACTGTCATTCAGTGTGGAATCTGATATTACATACAGTAGTTTTTTAATTGTATTTGCTATCTGTATTCTTTTACTTATTGATATTGTCCCTACTTTAGTTTTAAACCTCTTAGCACTTAAGGTATAGACATGACTACCATTAACATAACTTGCTTTATTTCCTATTTTTATTTTAACACAATAATAATTCTTTCCCTTTTTAAGGGAAGTAGTACACGGACACACCATAGGAGTTTTTGATTTAGCATTCCATTTAGTGCCGCTAACAATTAATACTGGGCGGGTTCCTCCTTGTTCATGACCTAATGCTTCACCTAAATCTGCAATCCAAATGTCTCCCTGTTTATAGGTACTATTTTCTGGAAGCAAGCCAGTAATATCCCCAATAGTATATTCTGTCATCTGTCATCACCATCTCCTTGTAATACACCCCTATCTTGTCTATCTCTAAGTTTCTCTAGATTCTTAGCGGCTATTATATCCATTGATAATCCTAAATCGGTTGCTAAATTTGCTACATACCATAATACATCACCTAGTTCTTTTTCAATATCTTCCTTATGATTTGAAGTAGTATCGCCACGAAGATGTTTCTTAACCTTCTCACAAACTTCACCACTTTCACCTGCTAATCCTAATGCTGGATAAATTATCATCTGCTCTCTACGATATATTACTGTTTTTCTTGCGCTTCTTTGATATGCGTCCATTAACATTTACTTATTCCCCTTTACTGTGTCCCAATGTTTCTGCTCATAGTATAACTCTATAACTCCTTCAACTGTTAGACATAGACCTGCTAATGCCCAAAAGAAATCGGAGTCAATATTAGTATAACCCAATACATTTCCCATTGGAATAATTGTAAGTAATAGTCCTGTTACTACTATCCATTCATATCGGAATAATGCCTTCTTCATGTCAAGAGCATCTACTTTGCCATCACTATTTACATCTAGCATATTAAATATTTTTCTCAACATTATATCATCTGTCCTATCATCCACGATACTAAAACCTTTGGGGTCATATTTCCGCTTCTCCATTCTGCTTCACCTATTACCCTTAATAATTTGAATTTAGTTGCATTATCCATCTCTTTATT
>Ga0098048_1001525_pt1 | contig 10103 bp, 14 predicted proteins | sample 13_taG_FD_75052 | JGI IMG/M metagenome (GOLD analysis project Ga0098048, IMG submission 75052) | Marine viral communities from the Subarctic Pacific Ocean - 13_ETSP_OMZ_AT15268 metaG | ecosystem: Environmental > Aquatic > Marine > Oceanic | place: Pacific Ocean | collected 2015-01-16 | reverse complement strand
CCGAAGAAGACATGATGGGCGTAGACTACTCAAAGCTAGTGCCTATGATGTTAAAAGAAATTCAATCACTACGTGCAAGAGTTGCACAACTTGAAGGAGAAGCCTAATGGCTACATGGACTATTGCAAACTTAGAGCGTCAGGCTGACGGCGGGGTCATCGTGGCTCACTGGCGTTGTGACGATTCCGAAACAGTAGGTGACGACACATTCACAGCGTCATCTTATGGGACTTGTTCATTCACGCCCGACGCTGACGCAGATGATTTCGTTGCCTATAACGATCTCACTGAGGCGACTGTCATTGGGTGGGTAAAATCAGAAATTGATGGTGATGCGGTTGAAACTGCGCTAACTGATAATATATCTAGTCAGAAGACACCAACAACCTTTGACGGAGTACCGTGGAATGACTGAAGAAAGCCCAAAAATCGTATTAAATGATGTAGAGCATGACGTTGCTGATCTAAGTGATGAACAGCGTGTGATGGTTGCACATATCTCTAACCTAGACGCAAAGCTGGCCGACGCACGTTTTAGCGTAGACCAGTTAAACGTAGCGCGGCAGGCGTTTGTCGACATGCTAAGTAAGTCTGTGGATCAAGTAACCGATGCAGATTACGCTGACGTGCCTGATTCTGCCGATTAAGGAAGGGTAACAAAGACATGGCAATCATCCTCGCAGCAGCCACGACGAAGAAAGCGGTCTATTGGGACAGCGGCTACGTCCTAGATGACGGGGATGATTACTCCGAGCAGGGTTATGTTCAAGATTTAAGGCCGGTAACGTCAGAGGTGTATATCGGCTCTACGTTTATATCGGGATCGCCTTGGGATGATGTGCTTGAGCCTACCGATCAATGGTCGGATTTATCGGCAAGTTTGCCATCGGGTGGCTGGAATGTCGTAGCCTCAGATGCCAAGCAATGGTCAACTGAATCAAGCTCATCGCCATAAGGCGGATGGAGCATTGTTAACACAACGGAGAATCCATTCGGATAATTAGTTATGGCAGATACGACAACCACAACATACTCATTAACAAAGCCGGAAGTAGGTGCGTCAGCAGACACATGGGGCACCAAGCTCAACACCAACTTTGACGCTCTTGATGACCTGCTCGATGGCACGTCAACAATTGCACCCAAGGTCACGACACTGAAGATTGGCGACTGGACTATTAAGCTAGACGGCAGCGCCTTGATGTTTGAGTACGATGGCACAGATGTTTTGAAGCTTGATACAACCGGCGAAATTATCGCTAAGAACAACATCACTGCATACGGTACTCCCTAATGGCGCTTCAGGGTAGCGGTGCAATATCGCTCGATGACATCCACGTTGAGGCGGGTGGCACTACAGGCACGACCGTATCTATCAACGACGCAGACGTGCGCGCACTTATTAGCGCAGCCTCTGGTGCGACGATGGACTTTGCCGATTTCTATGATGCGTCGCAATTCAATGAGACTCACGTACTGACGCAGGCATCAATAACCAGTAATGGAAGAGAGTACAACGGTAAGTTCATAAGCGGGTCAATTAGCCCTACAACGCTTAACGGTTACAACATTTTGTATCTGTATAAGAATTGGTACACGTCAACAAACGAGAACACAAGCGACCTGTGGCTCTATCTTAGCGGTGAGCCACCAGAAGATGCCTTCTCTACGCTAGAGTTTAGGTGTACAGACGGCACGATTATTTCTCTGACATCAAGCGAGGCAGTTACTGCGCAGGGTAGCAGTTTTTTTCGGTGGTGGACGTGGAGCGAAGCAGATTTTACAACCCAAGAGCACGCAAGTTTTGTTGCGACCTTTGATGGCTCGGGCGACATAGAGTTGAGGATTACCCTGTGATTACGTTTACCTATACAGCCCCTGCTGACGGCGAGATCACTGTCAGCGGCACATGGAGCGATGGCAGCAACTCGGGCGATTTTCGGGCTCCAATTATTTATGTGAATGGCGCTATGGACTTGCCTGCGACAGAAGCGAGGGTCAAGTCTGCCATACAACAAGATTTATCTAAGCAAGTAACGTAGGTGCTGCAATGCCAATAGAGTCCATACAAATACAACCCGGCGTCTACAGGCATGGTACGGACTTAGAGGGTGCCGGGCGTTGGCGCGATGTAAATTTTGTGCGCTGGCGCTCTGGCTCTCTTCAGCCTATGGGTGGCTGGGAAGAGCGAGAAAAGACGGGTGCCACACTGGATCAGCCGCCAAGAGGCTCTTTGGGCTGGGTTGATAATTCTTTTGTTACCCGCATGGCGGTAGGCACGCATGAGAAGCTGTTTGCGATCTCATCTAGCAGCGGCGTAACTGATATAACACCAACTAACTCTGACTACAGCGCCGGCATTAAGGACGCCACGGATATTGTTGGTTTTGGTAAGCAGAACTACGGCGAGCAATATTACGGTACACCGCGCGAGTTTGAAGGCGTATGGGAAGAAGCAACTACATGGGCGTTGGATAGCTGGGGCGAATATCTAGTTGCATGCTCAGTTGATGACGGCTTCTTATACGAGTGGGATTTAACGTCAGCGAACGCGTCAAAGATAAGTAACGCGCCAGTCAATAACTTGTCGCTGGTAACAACAGCCGAGCGGTTTCTGTTCGCTTTGGGGGCAGGTGGCAATCCACGGAAAGTGCAGTGGTGTGACAAGGAAGACAATACAACATGGGCGCCTACTGCAACTAACGAGGCGGGTGATTTTGAGCTGTCAACAAACGGCGAAATCCTTAGTGGTCACCGGTTGCGCGGCAAAACACTCATACTAACTACGACAGATGCACACGTAGCCACGTATATCGGGCCTCAGTTAGTTTTCCGTTTTGAGCGCGTCGGTACGTCGTGTGGCGCAATATCGCGTCATGCTTGTGTGCCCAACATGGAAGGCGCCTTCTGGATGGGCTCCAAGGGCTTCTTCGTGTTTAACGGCTCGGCAGTGCAGGAGATGCAGTGCGACGTCTTAGATTACGTCTTTACTGACATAAACAAGTCTCAGAGTTCTAAAGTGTTCGCCATGAACAACGCCCAGTATGGAGAGGCATGGTGGTTTTACCCTTCCGGCTCTGCAAACGAGAATGACCGTTATGTCATCTACAACTACAAAGAAAACTACTGGAACATAGGTGAGCTTGATCGTACCGCAGGCTTTGATGCTGGTGTATTTAGGCACCCGGTTATGTTTGATTCTAGCGGTAAGATCTACAATCATGAGTTCGGCTATGATCACGGCGGTACGGCGCCACATGCAGAGTCTGGGCCTATCCTGTTTGGCTCTAACATTGTGAAGGTCAATGAGGTCATCCCTGATGAAAAGACACAGGGAGAGGCGACTCTCACATTTAAGACGCGCTTCTATCCAAACGGTGAAGAAACGACGCACGGACCATACACAATGGCTAACCCGGTCAGCGCTAGATTCAGTGGTCGCCAGTTGCGATTGCGTGTAAATGGCAGTGAGCTGATCGACTGGCGCTTTGGTGTGCCCCGTCTGAACTTACTGCAAGGCGGCAAGCGATGAGTTTCGCGCCACCACCCCTCGGTCCAGAGTGGAAGAGCTGGGGCGAGCGGCTGGTTGAGCATTTAAACCGAATCAGATCAAGGCTTGTTTTCAAGCAGGCCGGTGATAAGGCGAATGACGACGGCATTATCCTTTGGGATAGCACCAACCAGTACCCGGTGGTGTCGGTTAATGGTTCTTACAAGCAGATAGTTTTAGCAGACGGGCACGGCGATTTCGGGATTAGCTCAGATTACTCGTATGCAGCCGCAGACACGACCTACGAGCTTACTTTTACCGCAGGGGCTAACAATGAGGGGCTGACGCTTACAGGCTCTCAGATCGCATTTGACGAGCCCGGTTACTACCTTGTCAGCTTCTCTGCGCAGATTTTTTCATCGTCAGGCTCTACTGTTGAGTTTGCATTCTGGCCCAAAATCAACGGCACCAATATTGCAGGCAGTACGATGAGGACTGCTTTGCATGGGAATTCACAGACAACGGTTGTCAGCCGTGCGGCGATTATTCACGCCAACGCCGATGATTACTTGGAGGTTGCTACTGCTTGTGACAGCACTAGCGGGTCGCTGAAGGCGTTTGCAGCGAGCGGTATTTCTGATGAGCCCGCATGCCCAGCGGCAACACTTACGATAATACGCTTCCATAGGTGATATAATTGACGACAGTTGTTGATGAGTTGATACGTTGCAAGCCTTGGTTAGAGGCGGCGTTGGAAAGGTCAGGAGGCACGCACACCCTAGCCGATGTTACTGAGGCGATTGTCAGAGGTGAAATGCAGTTCTGGCCGGCACCAAGGGGTTGCGCTGTAACGGAGATCATCAAATACCCGCGCAAAAAGGTTTTGCATATCTTTCTGGCGGGCGGTGAGATGGATCAGATCATCGATATGGACAGCTCGGCTGTTGAGTTTGCCAAGATGAACGGTTGTACAGGAATGAGCATAGCTGGCCGCAAGGGGTGGGCTAAGGTTTTAAAAGAGAAGGGTTATCGAGAAACCTTCACGGTTTTAGGAAAGGATATCTAATATGTCAGGTGGAAAAGGCGGTAGCCAAACAACACAGGTCGAGATCCCAGACTGGATTGAGCAGCCAGCGCGTCGAAACATTGCTCGCGCCGAGCAGCTCGCTCAGGTGGGATATATGCCCTATTACGGGCCTTCGGTTGCGGCGTTTAGTCCTATGCAGACCCAAGCCATGCAGTCTACTGCCGATGCAGCCGCGGCATTTGGTTTGGCTCCTCAAATGGACGTACAAGCCAGCCTGCCGACGCCTACTGATTACGGCAACGGGCTTCTAGGATACGGTACGGGTCAGTTGTTTGAGGAGTCTCTTTCTCAGCTACAACAGGCACAGCCGGCGCAGTACGCGCAGTTCCAGAACCTGTTTGCTGGGCCAAACCCCCCTACTGGCACTAATTACTCTGGTCCGGGAATTCCGGGTTTTTTCCCTCCGGGAACCTTACCGCCCGGGATGCCAACCTATCCAAATTTCGGCGGCGGCATGATGACTATGCCAAACCCAAGCATACAGGAGTCGTAAGATGGCAGGACAAGCAGCAGGCGGCGCCACAATTTCAACCCCAACGGCTGGCGGCATGATGGGCAACATGCTTTCGGCAGGTGGTACTGGGCAGATGTCTCCCGGCGTCGTACCTCCATCTGTGGGTGGTAGTCCAGTGCCTACAGGTGTTAATCCACCTCTAAGCCCTGCACCAGCACCAGCACCGGCACCATCTCCTGCGGGACCTAACGTGTTCCAGCAGGCGCAAGCAGGTCAGACGGCGGCTATGGCGGGTACAGCGGCAGGAATGGGCTATCAACCACAGCAGGTTTCAGTGGGCGGGACGATGCCCCAAGTCACTGCGGGTCAAATTGCGGAAGCTGATTTATCTGCCTACTTCAATCCGTTCGAAAACACTGTTGTACAGCAGTCACTAGGTGACATTGAGAAGGCTCGACAGATGCAAGCCAACCAGCTTGCGGCACAAGCTCAAGCGGCGGGTGCTTTTGGCGGGTCTCGCTCTGCGATCTTGGAGTCACAAGCTGGTCAGGCGGCGATGGAGCAGGCGGCACGTACAGCAGCTAACTTGCGATTGGGAGGCTTCCAGAACGCTCAGCAGATGGCAGGCCAAGATATTACGACTCGCCTACAGGCGGCTCTCGCTAACCAAGGAGCAGCAGGTCAGGACTTAAACAGGCAGCTACAGGCGGCGCTCGCTAACCAGCAGGCAGGTTTAACAGGTGCAAGTCAAAGACTGGGGGCGGCAGCGCAGATGGGCGGTCTAGCACAACAGGCCTTCGGTATGGGTCGCAACCTACAGCAAGATATGGCACAGCAGGGCGCGCTACAGCAGATGCTGCAGCAACAAGTCTTTGATCGTGCGCAACAACAATTCCAAGGATTCTCAGGATTCCCTCAGCAGTCTCTCGGCTACTTGGCCTCTGCGCTTGGTGCGGCTCCTGTACCTCAGTCGACGACAACAAGCCGACAGCCCGGACTGTTTGATTACTTAACTCTCGGACTGAGTATGGGCTGATGGTTGCGACGGACTTACCACAAAAACAAGGATTCATCGCAGGCCTTTTAGACCTCAGTGAAGAAGATGCTAAGCGCTTGGCGGGTTTTGGTAGGGCGGCAATGGATTACGCTCAACAGCCAATGGACTCTCAAGTAATGCCCATACAGCGAGGCGGGGGTTTGTTGCAGATGATGCCAGTGCCGGCGATGCAGCCCGGACAGGGGCTTGGCGCCATAAATTACACACCCGATCCAAGCAATGAAATGAACATCGAGAAGGTGTTAGGGCTGTTAGCGAAAATGACAGGAGCGGGCGTATGACACCAGAAGAAATGTACTTGCTAGAGCAAATGCGTAATCAGCAGGCTCAGAGCGGTTTGATGTCAGCCACACCCGGCGCAGAGCAAAACATGGCAATGCAGGCAGCACTAGCGCAGCAAGGTGTAGATAAGCGTTTGGCTGACCAAGCCCGATTTTCAGCAGAGCGCGAGGCTGCAATGAAGCCTTTAGAAGCTGTAGGCCCAGCGCCCGGTAGTCGCCCACCTAATCCTTTTGTTAGCGGGTTATCACGACTAGGTCGTCGCGCTATGGACGCCCTGCAAGACCCAGCGGTACGCGCACGTTTAGCGGCCGGGCTGCAGTCTATGACTACCAACCCTAATCAGGCGCTCATTCAAAGCCAGATGCAGCGCGCACAAGACATCCGTGCCGAGCGTCAGGGATATCAGCAAGCCAACTTAACTGCCGATTACTTTAGACAACAAGGCCAGCCAGAGATCGCGTCACTTATTGAGAAGGTGCCGGGTGTAGGTAACGAGGCTCTTAAGGCGATGTTCCGTAAGCCTGCGGCAGCGCCCTCTATCCTGCAAGAGTACCTGTTTGCACGATCACAAAACCCAGAGCTTACTTACCAGCAGTTCCTTCAAATGAAAGAGTCAGGCACTACGGTAAACATTCCGGCGCCTGATGTTGCGGGTGAGGCCGCCATGAAGCAGCTACCGGCTGCATTCAAAGAGCTTACAGACACCGGTGCCAATGCGCGCGCGCAGTTGAGTGCTATAGGCCAATTAGGACGTGCTTTGTCTGGAGTTGAGACGGGTGGATTTGCAGAAACTAAAAAGAACCTGCTCGGATTGGCTGATAGGTTGGGTGTAGAAGTAAACACTGAGGAACTTGGTCGCCTGCAAACTGTTGACGCAATTGCTAATCAGTTGGTGGCCGCAGAGCTTAGGCAGAACAAAGGCCCGCAGACCGATTTTGATGCACGGTTTACGCAAACGTTTTTGCCGGAGCTTGGTCAACAAAAAGAAGCTAACAACGCAATCATCAGTTATATGAATTCGCGCAACCTCAGAGACGCATTGATTGGTTCATACGCAAGTACAAACCGGAGTTTCGACGCCAGCGATGTAAACGTCATGCGTAATGCAAACATTATACGGCAGACGGTTGGCTCTGTTATTTACAAGGGCGACGATCCTGTAACGCTCGAAGAGTTCGTTTCTGCCAATAGAGCGGCAGGAAAATCAGACTCAGAAATATTAATGGACTGGTACGCAGAGCATGACCCACGAGGCGCGGCTGCTATGAGAGGTGTCCAGTAATGCCAAGCGTGCAAGAGATCATCGAGGAAAGAAAAAAGAAAACGCCAGTTGCGGCAGATTCTGTGGAGATAGCCGGTGGTCGCTTGGTAGAGCGCGAAGGAAAACAGTTTTTTGTGTCCCCCGGTTACAGCACTTCTGATCCTGAAAAAATTGCTGAGATTGTTTCTCAAGCAAAGCAAGGTCAGACAGCGCGGCAATTAGCCGAATCGGAAATTAGGCAGGAAATGGTTAGCTCTCAGCCGTTCTCTGCAGCAGCAGCCAAGGTCACTCAAGGCATTCCATATATTGGGGAGTTTTTGCCCGAGGCCATTGGAACAGTTAGCCCTGTCGGTCAAGAGCGCGTAGAGCGCCTACAAAGGGCTACAGAGGAAGAATATCCTGCGGCAAGTGCGGTAGGACGCATGGGCGCTGCAGCAATAACAGGGTTATTAGCGCCCGGCACCGTGCCTTCTACATTGGCCGGAGCGGCTGGTCGAGGCGCGTTGTTTGGAGGTTCTGAAGCTGCTGTTAGTGGGTTCGGTGCTGCAGAAGGCGATGTATTTGAAAGAGGCCGAGAGGCGATTCCTGCCGGGATCACTGGGGCGGTTCTCGGTAGTGGAATGGCCGGCTTAATAGGCTTGTTTACAAAAGGAACTACTAGTACGGCTGGGTTAGATGCGGCCGCAAGAAAAGTTGCAAGTGAGCTAGGTATTTCCAAAGAGGCGGCTATGGTTATCGGCCAGACACTGTCACGAGAAGGCAGCTCTCTTGAGGATGCTTTACAAAACATACGTCGGGCTGGCGATCAGGGTATGATTGCCGACGCAGATATCGCTACGGCTAAGCTTTTGGATGCTGTAATAGCTTCAGGCGGTGAGGCGGCTACTGTTGGCCGTGGCGCTGTAACAGAGCGAGCTGCAGAGCAGTCTGAGCAACTTAGTGGCGCAATGACCCGAGCCTTAGGTGCTGAGCCGGTTGGCATGCGAACGGCGGCAGAGCAGGCCGCAGCACGGTATGCGCCAATGACTCGGCTTTCATACGCAGAGGCTTACGCGTCACCTATTAACTACACCAGCGCAGCGGGTCTAGAAATTGAAGGCCTAATTAAGCGAGTGCCAGCAGACGAGTTACGCGCCGCTTTTAAAGAAGCCAACGACGTCATGCAATTGCAAGGCATTCAAAATCAACAGATCAGGGCGACGATCAACGACGACGGCAGTATTGATTACGCAGAGATGCCAAACGTTATTCAACTCGATTTCTTGAAGCGCGCTATGCAGAGAATCGCATATTCTGACCAGTACACAGATAAATTTGGCCGGCCTACAGGCAAAGGCGCAGACTTAAACATTGTCGCGGGCAAGTTACGCGACGCTTTGGGCCGTGCAGTGCCATCCTACGACAGAGCTGTGTCTATGGGTGGCAACGCTATACGAGAACGCCAAGCGGGAGAGCTAGGCAATATTCTCTTAAATGACCGAGTTACCCGAGACGAGCTTACAGAGGCTATCAGAAGCGCCTCAAAGACTGAGATGGACGCTTTGCGCTTAGGTGCACGCAACCAAATCGACGAGATTATGGCGAACGTTAAAACGTCTATATCGGCTGGAGATCAGGGCGCGATTGAAGAGGCGCGCAAATTGTTAAGGCAGTTATCAAGCGGCGCCAATCGTCAGAAGCTGCAGATGATTCTTACGCCTCAAAGATACGGTCAACTCAATACCAAATTAAATGAGATCCGTTCAGCCTTAGAGTTGCAGGCCAATGTAGCGCCTAACAGTGCGACGGCTATACGCCAACAGATCATGAAGGACATCGAAGAGATTAGCGGTCTAGGTATGGTCGGTAGCGCTCTTCGCGGAGAGCCCTTGCAGGCAGGTCAGAAGGTAATCCAAGCGCTTACAGGAATGACCGACGAGGCTATGGTGGGGCGCAGAAACGAAATATTGGCAGAAATAGCTAAGGCGCTAACCACAAAGCGCGGCAGAGACGCTGAGGTCGCGCTGTCTTATGTCTCTGAGGCAATGCAAAAAGGCCAGATTACTGAGGCAAAAGCAAATTACGTAAATCAAATTCTGCAGCGATCACTGGTGCCGGCGGGTGTTGAGATGAGCGAGCAGGTACGCGCAGGCATGGGGCTTTAATATGTTAAAACCAATGACAGACCTAGAGATTGAAGGCATTGCGCGCGAGGCTGTGCAGGACGCTGTCGATTTCTGCGAGTCCGAGATTGCTGAAGACCGAATCAAGGCGCAACGATACTTCGACGGCGAGGTCGATATTGGCGAGGAGGATGGTCGCTCAAAGGTGGTAGCTACGAAGGTAAGAGACACCATCCGAGCTATCAAACCCTCTCTGATGCGTGTGTTTCTGTCTACTGACAAGCCTGTTGAGTATGTTCCACGTGGAACAGAAGACGTACAGGCTGCTGAGCAGGCCACAAAGTACATGCATTACCAGTTCAGTGAGCTT
>Ga0098048_1001515_pt1 | contig 10151 bp, 7 predicted proteins | sample 13_taG_FD_75052 | JGI IMG/M metagenome (GOLD analysis project Ga0098048, IMG submission 75052) | Marine viral communities from the Subarctic Pacific Ocean - 13_ETSP_OMZ_AT15268 metaG | ecosystem: Environmental > Aquatic > Marine > Oceanic | place: Pacific Ocean | collected 2015-01-16 | reverse complement strand
TGGTGCAACTCCTGCTCCTCTAACTTCTTCTCGCTCTGGCGCTTACACTGGCGACTTCTCTGGCGTGAAAGGTTTGATCTTCTCTCAAGATGCTGCTGCAACTGTTAAGTTGCTAGATCTTGGTGTTGAGTCTGAGTACCAGATTGATCGTCAAGGCACTATCATGGTTGCTAAGTACGCAATGGGCCACAACGTCCTACGTCCTGCTTGTGCAATCGCTTTGGTTTCAGCCTAAGCTTAAATTTAAGGGTTACCTTCGGGTAGCCCTTTTTTTGTTTTGGAGGAAGTATGGCAAGTCCAAGAAAAGGTAAAGCTAAACTTAAAATCACAGCGAGTGGTAAACGTGTAAGTTATGGACAAGCAGGCAAGTCAAAAGATGGCGGACCTCGTGTACGTCCAGGAACTAGTAAAGGCGACAGTTACTGCGCTCGTTCTGCTGCACAGCTAAAGATCCACAAGAAAGCAGCCTCAAACCCTAACTCTCCCTTACGACTTTCTCGTAAGAGGTGGAAATGTTCTGGGTCTAAATCAAGACGTTAATAGGAACTATTATGACACCCACTACCAAGTTAGAGGCAATTAATATCATGTTATCGACTATCGGGGAAACACCCGTAAATAGCCTATCTTCTGGCTTGGTCGATGCAGAACTAGCTGAGACAATCTTAGAAAACATAAGTAAGTCCGTACAAGCAGAAGGATGGAACTTCAATCGTGAAGATAAGTTTAGTGTTTCTCCTACTGTTGCTGGTGAGATTGTTGTCCCACTAAACACATTACGAGCAGATGCTTCACTAGTAACAAACAGTAAAGACTTAGTTCAGCGTGGCTCAAAAATGTATGACAAGAAAAACCATACATACAATATAGGTGAATCAGTAAAGCTTGATTTAATAATCGAACTAGACTTCACAGAATTACCAGAAGTAGCAAGGCGCTATATAGCAATTAAATCTGCACGAGTATTCCAAGATCGTGTAGTAGGCTCAGACGCTTTACATAGCTTTACTATGCAAGATGAAGCTACTGCTTATTTTCAATTAAAAGATTTTGAACTAGATACCGAAGACTACAACATCATGGATAATTATGACGTTTATCGGGTTCTTGATCGCACAGGATACGCGAGGTCTGTATAATGTCTTTAATCAGTCACTCAGTTCCTAATCTTATAAATGGTGTATCTCAACAGCCCCCTTCACTACGCTTAGAAACCCAAGCTGAAGTTCAAGAGAATGCACTGTCTTCAGTTGTGAAAGGCTTAACCAAAAGACCAAGCTCAGAACTTATAGCTAATCTAGGTTCTATTGCTAATATTGATAACGCTTTTATACATGACATTCGTAGAGATGAGGACGAATACTATACTTTGATCATCACTTCTACTGATATTAAAGTTGTAGATAAACATGGTACTGAACGTACTATTACGAACAACCAAGCAAGTTATCTGTCTGGCCTCACTAATCCTAGAGAAGAGCTAGCTGCTACTACTGTGGCTGATTATACATTCATACTAAATAAAAATGTTGTAACCAGCGAAGACACTGCCACCAGCCCCTCACGTTCTAAAGAGGCTTTGGTATATGTGAAGCAGGGGGATTACACCACAAATTATACAATCCACATCACTAAAGGTGGCACAAAGTATACTAGAACTATTGAGACTATGGGGTCTACTCAGCCTGATGATGCTACTGCTCGTACTGCTGAACGCTCAATCCAAACAGACCGTATCGCTGAGAATTTAATGTTCTCTAATGCCGTAGACGCAACTTATTATGGTGGCACTACGCCTGCTATGACTGTTCCTGGAGTAAGCTTTGTTCAGTATGGTAACGTAATTCATGTACTAACCACAGATAACGCAGACTTTGAGATTGAGGTTGAGGACTCACGAGGCAATAACTCTATCTTTGCATTTAAAGATACCGCTGCCGACTTTAAGAAATTACCCCCTTCTGGTCCTGATGGTTATATCATTGGTGTCGTAGGTTCTAATGACAAAGGACAGGATGATTACTATGTACGCTTGGATTCTAACTCTACTGGTGGTCAAGTATGGAATGAAACATTAAAGCCTAGCGTCAAAACAAGTATTGATGCTGCCACTATGCCACATAAGCTTATTAGAAATGCTGATGGCACATTTACCTTTGATGTAGCAGATTACAAAGATCGGAAAGTGGGGGACGAGGAAACTAACCCATTCCCAAGCTTTATTGGCCTGCCCCTAGCTGATATATTCTTCCATAGAAATCGACTAGGTGTATTAGCTGACGAAAATGTAGTATTATCCGAAGCAGGTAAGTTCGATGAATTTAACTTCTTTAAACGAACTACTTTAACATTACTGGATACTGACCCTATTGATGCTGCTGTATCAAACAACAAGGTCTCTATCCTGAAACACGCTGTACCCTTTAACGAAAGCTTACTTCTATTCTCTGACCTAACCCAGTTTAGAATGACAGCCCAAGACTTGCTAACACCTGAGACTGTAGCGATTGATGTTACAACTCAGTTTGAGGCTTCTTTAAAAGCCAAACCTGTAGGTGCAGGTCGCTATGTATTCTTTGCTACTAATCGTAACGAATGGTCTGGGATACGGGAATACTTTGTTGAGAGCGAAGCTAACGTAGATGATGCTGCCGATATTACAGCTCATGTACCAGAGTACATTAAAGGAACCATAAAGAAACTAGAAGCTAGTTCCAATGAGGACATTCTTCTGGCTCTATCTAGTGATGATCCAAAAGCAATCTATGTTTACTCATACTACTGGCAAGGTCAGAAGAAGCTACAATCAAGCTGGTCACGCTGGACCTTTGAAGGAAATGTACTGAACATAACCTTTAACAAATCGTACATAGATATACTGTTAGAGTATACTAATGCTAATGGTTCTACAGTTACTCTCGAACGCATTAACTTATCGACTGATACAACAGTAAGCTTCACTACATACAATCATCCCATACTCCTAGATAGGCGGCAGATATGGGGAGCTTATGGTGTATCAACATTATTAACAGACCCATCTCCTACAGATGGAGAGGATGTTATTTATGTAGGTGATGCAGGCCAACTACTAACCTATGCCCAAGCAGTTACTTATGTAAGTGATGGCGGTACAGTAGTGAGTGGAGTACCTTTCAAGTTTAAGTATGTCCTATCAGAACAAATGCTTAAAACAGAAGCCGGTGTCCTAAGAGGCAGACTTCAATTAAGAAACATGACTGTAACTTATAGTGATTCTGGTTACTTCAAGGCTATAGTCAAACCGACAGCTAGAGCTGAAGTAGTGAATGAATTTACTGCTTTGACGTTAGATGCATCAACAACAATTTTAGATTCTCTGTCTATATTAACAGGTGATTTTAGGTTCCCAGTATTATCACAAGCTAAGGAAGTTGAGATTACTTTAGAATCTGAAAGTTTTGTTCCGTGTAATTTCCAAAGTATTGACTGGGAAGGTTACTTTGTGAAGAGGGCTAGACAGGTATGATTCCACATTATCGTCCAGCCACTTTGGATGATGTGCATGAATTAGCCCCTAAAATGAGAAAGTCAGACGTTGAGGAGATAGAAGCAAGCTCTGGTGTAGAACCAGCTCAAGCTCTGTTTCTGTCTCTTCTCGCTGGTGCTGAGACTCATAGTATCATTGCCCAAGATGGCGAAGTTATAGGTATGTTTGGAGTAGTGCCATCTGCTGATCCCCTAATTGGGATTCCGTGGATGCTTGCTTCAGACAGATTACCAGAAATTAAAAAAGAGTTCCTACCCCAATCATTAGAGTGGGTGAAGGAAGTAAATAAGAAGTTTCCAATACTGCTTAATTACGTTGATAAGCGAAACAAAAAAGCAATCAGATGGCTACGCTATCTAGGCTTTAAGTTTCCTCAGTTGGTTGACGAGTTCGGTGTAGGAAGCAAACCATTTTATGAATTTGTGAGGATTAACTATGTGTGACCCAATAACGCTTAGTGCTATTGGTAGTGCTGCTTCCTCTGTTGCTACTGCCGTAGGAACTATGAGCGCAGGCACAGCGCTATCCATAGGTACTAGCGTAGCTAAGTTTGCTGCTGATGATCAATTAGCTAGAGAAACAAACAAGCGAAACGCTGCTCAACAATTACAGATTGGCGTAGCTCGTGATGATAAAATATCTCAACAGAAATTATCACAAAGCCAGCAAGAAGCTAAACTAGCTCAACAGAAAATAGACAACGATATAACTGCACTGGAACAGGCATCCACATCAGCCTTATCCGCAGGTGAATCTAATGTAGCTGGCAGGGTAGTAAATGCTGTTATGGCTAAGAATGAGCGTGATCGTTTAACTACCAATAACACGATTGATGCCGACCTTCAGACCTTGGCACTTCAAGGAACCCTTGATCGTAAGGGAATTGATGCAGAAGCCCTGAGCATGATTAACCAATATCAACCAGTAAGACGACCCAGTGTACTAGGTCTTGGTCTTGAAGCTGGCACTACTTATTACGACAGAGAGACTTAAATTATTATGGCAACTAAAAGAACGCCTGTACAAAGGTTGCGACCGCTAACACAGCAGAGTGTTATAGTTCGCCCAGTAAATACATATGTACAACCAGCGCCTGTCCAAGAGGGTGGGCTTAGAGAATTATCTAACTTTCTAAACAAGGTCGAACCAACTCTACAAGCTAAGTTTGACCGAGATCGAAAAGCAGAACAAGAAGCAGATAAAGCTCGTGCTATAGAAATAGCAAAGACTTCTACGGCTGCTTATGATGAACTGGTAGCAAACGGAACCATAGATCCAGCAGAAAGTCCTATATTCCGTTTCGCTTTTAACGAGACTAGGGGCGGTATAGCTGGCAATGAGTTTATACAATCAGTAAGTCAAGACTATGCACGATCAGGTTTAACTGAAGCAATAGACAGCTCTACGTTTAATGATTGGTACAATAAGTATTATGAAGACTATGTAGCCAATAACCAAGGTGTACTAGGACTGGAAGGTGCTTTCCCAAGCTTTGATAAAGTAGCTAACCAAGCTAGACAGAACTTATTATCTCAACATATTGCAACTTCTAATAGCAACTTTGAGGAAGTTACAGACACCGCATATGCTAACTATATTTTTCACTCTGTTGCTAATGTTGATTTCGATGATCCTGATTCAGTAATTAACTATCAAACTAATTTAGCATTAAAGCAAGCAGACCTAGCCCAATCAGGCGGTATAAATTACAACTACAGTGCTCAAAACAAGAAAACTGTAGATGCTTTAATTGATTATTATGCACAAGCAGGGAATGACATAGATGGTCTTCAGAAAGCCTTACAAGCCACAAGTGGCGGTACAGGCAACCTAGCTGGTACTAGGTATGCTCAGGTTAAATTAGCAGAGACTCGTACAAAGTTTGCTGATGCTAGGTGGAAAGCAGAAGAGCGTAAGAGGAAAGAAATAACTTGGAATACTAAAACTACTTTAGACAACATTCACCAAGTATTTATGAATGCGTTTGCAAGGAATCAACGTAGTGTGAATAAAATCATGATTGACGCTAGAGCAACGTATGGTGACGAAGTAGTTAATCAATGGTTACATTTTCACCCTACCTTAGCTGTAGACATGGAGGAGCTTAAAGAGAAGTTCGTAAGCAACTTTACAACTGAACCTATGTCTCTTGAGGCTCAAGCAAGAGTACAACAGCACATACTTGCTACCCCTGCTGAAAGGCAAATTCAAGAAGTAGTGAACTTAGTTACTAATAAACAAGTTACCGATAGTGCAACACTTAACAAACTAATGAATCTAGCTGTCTCTAACGCACAATACGTTGAACGAGGGGAAAGGCCAAGGGATGCTACTAAAGATCCTGTAGCAAGTACCTTTAGGCCAGGACTGTTCACAGGCTTTGCAGATAATTTTACAGACACAAAAGCAACTCGATTTACTTTATTTAAGACTGAGTATTTTGACTTGTATCACAGAAAAACACCAGATGGTTCTGGTTACATGTGGGATCAAATGACCCAAGCAGAAAAGTTCCAAAAATTAGTTGAGATCATGGAACGTGCTAAACAGATTGAAAGCATTGTAAATGCGGATGGCTCTAAAATGCCATTTAGAGAGCGTCAGGAGTTTATGAATCCTGATAACCCGATCCCCTTACAGCCGAAGCCAATTATGGAAACATTAACAAACATGCCTTAACACGGAGATAAATTGTGGCTGATATTATTGATGATCTACAACGAGTTGTGGAAGATCCAGAGAATAGCCTAGAGGAAGCTCTGCAACAGGAACTAGACGAAATGCAATTAATGCAGGAGCTAGAAGCTGAAGCGCAGAGCTTATCCCAACAACAACCTATTACTCCTCCACCTGAACAAACTGTTGCGACAGTAGGTGAGGAAAAAGAAACAACTACAGAAATTCCTGAACAAGCTGGAGAGACAGCCCAAGAAGAAGACCCTAATTACGGCATCTTAAAGCACATTGCAGAAACACCTGAAGGCGTAGTTTTTGGTGCTAGCAAAGCTTTAGGACAAACTAATAAATTAGTTAATAATCTTTCTGGAGGTCTATATTACGCTGCTGATGATTTATTCCAAAAGTATGTACATAATTCAGGTTATTTACACTTTACTGATAGTACGATGTACTGGACTAAGAATAAATCTCCCTACGATGCAGAGGGTAATGTAATAGTATCTGAATTACCTGACGACGCTTTAACAATATTCAATTTAGAGACAGCAACAGCTAATATAGTAGGGGGGCTGTCTCAGTTTGCTGCTGGTCTACTTACGACTCGTGGCGCTGGGAAAGCCGCAGGTGTAAAAAACCTAAACAGTGGAAAAAGCCTTGCTGCACAAGGTATCATTGGCGAGCAACTTGCTTTTGATCCTTATGAAGCACGTTTGTCAGATCTAGTTCAAGACTTCCCAAGTCTGCAAAATCCGATAACTGAATACTTACAATCTGACCCCGAAGACACAGAAGCTGAAGCTCGTTTTAAGATGGCTATAGAAGCTCTGGGTATGGAAGGTGCAGGTATGGGCCTTTTCGCTACTGTTAAGGTTGTAAACGCATATCGCAAAGGTCTCAAAGCAGATCCTACAGATATTGAGGCTTTAGAGAAGTTCATTGAAGAAGCAGGCGCTAAAGTAGGTGTCAGTCTAGATGAACTTGAAGCTAAGATGCTGAAAGCGTCCCAAGCGCAGACTAAACTACAGCAAACCTACAAGCGTATTGATGCTAATAAGGATGTTTTAAGTCCTGCTACTATTGCCGCAGCTAAACAATCAGCTCGTGTTGAAGCAGAAGCTGGCACTAAACAAGCTGTAGGTGATACTGAGTTTGATCAGATAGGTCAGGAAACTGGCTATGGCGTACACAAGACTAATAAACAGTTAATACGCCAAGCTGATGATGTTATTGCAGAACACTTTGACGATGTAGCTTCTGTAAAAGAAAATCTGCAAGCACTAGACCTTGCTTATCCCAATGCTCATGAAAAGGACATTGTATACACTGCTATGGGCCGTGTACTACAAATGACTTCTAAAAACTTTGCAGTTGCTTCCCAAAACTGGCGGATAATCCGCGCAGAGAACGAAGCTAAAATTAGGAAGATTGCTGAACGCCAAGACCTTACTGAAGCTGATAAAGTTACTCTACTTAAAGAGTTGCAGATTCAGTTCGAGAAAGACCAGAAGATTTACCACGATGTGCAGCAAGACTACCTAGACTCTGTTTATGCTTTTCGAGGTACAGGAAAATCACTGGGCCGCGCAGTTCAGGTGTCCAAGTTGTTCCAGAACTTTAATGTTCCTGAATATGCAGTACAACGTCACTTTGATGAATTACTAGATAACTTACCTAGTGATAAGGCGCGTAACAGCTTTGTAAATCGCTCGGCTGCTTATATGATGCGTGTTGGTAGTAAGTCTCTTAAAGCACTAGATGAAATATTTATAACAAGTATCCTATCTGGCTTTAAGACACACGTTATCAACCCTACTTCTAACGCTGCCAAAGCTATTTCTGTACCAACGGAGCGTTTAGCGGCTGCTGGTTTACGTCTATCTGTAGGTGATACACAAGGCGCTAAGGAAACTTGGCAAGCTGGTGTGGATCAGTTCATAGGTATGCGATACGCTTTATCCAGTGCGTGGAACTATGCTGGCAAAGCCTACAAGATAGGCCAAGCACAACTAGATAATCACCATACTTATGAAGATCAGGGTAAAACTGTTATCGGTAAAGATTTAGTCTTTGATAGGAATACCCTTGAAAACTTAGGTACATGGATGAAGGAAAATCCTACAGGTACTATGGCTGACTTGTTTGGCACTACTATTCGTGCAGTGTCTACTCGTGCGCTTACAATGGAAGACGAGTTCTTCAAGCAGTTAAATTACCAAGGTCGCGTTTATTCTTTAGCTAGACGAGATTTAAGAAAAACTGCAAAAGAGAAGGGCTTAAAAGGTGAAGAGCTAGAGTCGTTCTTACACACAGAGGCAGAAAAAGCAGTTGATTTTGCAGTCAAAGAGCAATTCAGAGTAGCTAATGGCACTCTTAGTAAAAATGCCAGAAAGTCTCCTTATGGGGAAGATGCTTTACAATACGCTCAAGAAGGTACTTTCACTCAGCAATTAGGTACTGGTTCTCAGTCATTCCAAAATATGGTTGAGAAAGTTCCTTTAATGCGCCAGATATTCCCATTTGTCCGTACACCTTTAAATCTACACTCAGACCTTATCCAACGTAGTCCTTTGGCTTTTGCTAGTGGACGCTGGAGAGAAGATATGGCGGCTGGTGGTGAGCGTTCAGCTCTAGCAATGGTACGCTATGCCTACGGCACTGCTATCATGGCTTCATGGTTGACTCAATCCACTGAGAGTGGCTGGGAATTTGATGATGGTAGTGAGTATGGTGAGTACCAAATGAGAGGGGCAGGGCCTACAAATGTTGGTGAACGTCAGAATATGCAAGAGGTTGCTGGGGTAATTTATGGATCTATACTAACCCCCGATGGTCAACAGTATCAAATATCTCGTGCCGATCCGTTCTCTTCTCAGTTAGAAATGGTTGGTCTTATCCAAGAGTTCACTCGTGCTGGTAAGTTTGAAGAAGCAGAGGAAGTATATGTAGCTGCTGCTTTGGGCCTTGCTAATATGATGGCTAATGAAACCTATGGTACTTCTGTACGTCAGCTTATTTACTCTATGCAATCTGAAGCAGGTTTTGAAAAATTCTTGAAGGGTCGCACAGGACAGATAGTCCCAATGTCAGGTATGCTTGGAACTATTGCTGCGTATAATGACCCTTACCAAAGGGAAGTGCGAACCTACCTAGATGCTTTAAAGTCAAAAATTCCTGGTATTAGACAGGATGTACCCCCTCGTTATAACATTTTAGGTGAACCACTACCTAAGACTAACTACGCCACAGCAGGTGTATTCCCTGAGTTTATCGAAGATATGGCTAGTCCAATTATGACAGGTAAGGTTAAAACTGATCCAGTAAGCGTAGCTTTCCAAAACCAAGGGATAACTGTAACAAAACAGTCTCCTAAAATAGCTGGGGGATTAATTGATTTAAATTCCCCTGAGTTTAGGACTAGTCCTACAGGTAAACCACTATATCCAGATAATCGTTCAGCATATGACCAATTTAACTTTATACTTGGTAACACTGGCCTAAAGAAATTTGGAGGTAAGACCTTACGAGAAGTTTTGCATGAAGCTGTTACTACTCGTAGGTATGAGTATGCTGGTGCAACGCCAAACATTAAAATTAGGCTGAGTACAGGCGACAGAAAATTTGTAGAGTTCAAAGGGAAAAAAGACGCGATTCTTAGAGCTATTATTCAAGAAGCCAAGGATGAAGCCTTGCAGAGAGTTATTGCTGATAACCCAAAGCTAGCGCTTGCTGTACAGCACGTAGAAGCAGCAGGCGACATGGCAATGTCTCCCGAAGGACAAAAGCTAATTGAAGTATACAATGAGCTTAATGCCCCATTAACAGGAAATTAATTATGTCATACCAACCTTATGCAATCATAAAGATTGTAACAGATGGTAGTCCAAACATACCCTTTAATTTCGACTACATATCTCAAGACGAACTTGTAGTAGAGATAAATGGA
>Ga0098048_1001509_pt1 | contig 10168 bp, 10 predicted proteins | sample 13_taG_FD_75052 | JGI IMG/M metagenome (GOLD analysis project Ga0098048, IMG submission 75052) | Marine viral communities from the Subarctic Pacific Ocean - 13_ETSP_OMZ_AT15268 metaG | ecosystem: Environmental > Aquatic > Marine > Oceanic | place: Pacific Ocean | collected 2015-01-16 | reverse complement strand
GAATTTCTTTTTTAATTATATTCCAATAAAACATATTGGAAGGAGTTTTAGTATTAAGGTGATATCCCTTCACACTCCTGTAATCTTTAAGACTGTCCCCACTTATGACAGAAAGTTTTTTAGTAGCTTTATGGTCTATGAATTTAATAACTTTTTCCAATAAGAGAGGATTTATTACACCTTTAATATGTACAACAGCCTCTAAGATCTGCATTTTCGCTCTTTCATTATTTCCATAAGTATTATATAAGCTACTATATGCTACAGAAATTAAATTTCAAGCCTGGGTTTAACAAACAAGCTACCGAATCAGGGGCTGAAAGCCAATGGGTAGATGGAGATTTTGTTAGATTTAGATATGGTCTTCCAGAAAAAATAGGTGGATGGAATCAATTAACTTCATCTCAAGAAACTTTACCTGGGCCGGCAAGAGCCCAACATGCTTTTACTAGTTTAGCTGGACAGAAGTATACTGCTATTGGAACCAGTAAAGGTTTATTTATTTATTATGGGGATGAGTTTTTTGATATTACTCCTCTGGATACAGCTATAACAGGTTTTACCATAACAACTACAAATGGTTCTAATGTGGTTCGATTTAACAAAGCTTCTCATGGTTTAACTCAAGGAGAATATATTGTCGTTACATCTGTAACCGTTACATCTGATTCTGCTTACACTGCATCTGATTTAGAAAAAACTTACGAAATTATAACTGTAGATTCTGGAGGTGATTGGTTAGAAGTACAAGCATCGAGTAATGAAACTGGAGCAGGCATGACTGCTGTAGGCGCAGCTACTCTTACTCCTTATATTACAGTAGGACCTACTACTCAAACATTAGGCTATGGTTGGGGTACTTATTTATGGGGAAGTTCAACATGGGGAACTGCAAGAACAACAAGTTCCGTGGTTCTGGATCCAGGAAACTGGAGTCTAGATAACTATGGTCAAGTTTTAGTTGCTACAATATTTAATGGAAAAACTTATACATGGAATGCGGGTGCAGGCGCTCCAACAGGTGTCAGAGCTTCTACAACGACAACTAATTTTCAAACTACTAATAATCCTACGGCATCTGTAATGACAATTGTGTCGGATAGAGATAGACACTTATTTCATTTAGGTACCGAGACAACTATTGGAGATAGCACAACTCAAGATCCAATGTTTGTAAGATTCTCTAACCAAGAAGATTTAAATACTTATGCTCCTACAGCGACAAATACTGCAGGTACTTTTAGATTAGATAACGGAAATGAAATTAGAGCAGCGGTTACAGGTAAAGATTATCTTTTAATCTTAACTGATACGGCAGCTTATGTAGCACAATATGTAGGCCCACCTTTTACATTTAGTATTAAATTAGCAGGTACCAATTGTGGATGCATCGGGCAACATGCAGCTGTTGCAGCCGATGGAGCGGTATATTGGATGGGTGATGCAGGTGGATTTTTTAGATTTGATGGTACAGTTAAATATCTTCCATGCTTAGTAGAGGATTTTGTATTCAATAGTAATGGAAATAATTTAGGAATTAATTACGCTTCTAATAGATTAGTAGCAGCTGGTCATAATAATTTATATAATGAAGTAAACTTTTTCTATCCTAAAAATGGTAGTGAGCAAATTGATAGATGTGTTACATATAATTACGGGGAGAATGTATGGACAACAGGTTCTTTAGATAGAACAACTTGGATTGATGCAAATGTTTTTAGTAATCCATACGCAACTGATTATACTTCAACAGCAACCCCTGTATTTCCGTCTATATTAGGAATTACTAGTAAATATGGAGCGACGATGTATTACTCCCAAGAAGAAGGAACTGATCAAGTTAATAGTACAGGTACGACTTCTATTAATGCTTACATTAGATCTGGAGATTATGATATTACCACAAGAAAATCACCTTTAGGTCAATCTACAGGTGTAGTTGATTATCGAGGGGATGGTGAATATTTTATGTCGGTAAGAAGATTTTTACCTGATTTTAAACTCTTAACGGGAAATGCTAAGGTTACTATATACATAAGTTCCTACCCTGATACGACGGCTGTAAGTTCTCCATTAGGACCCTTTACAGTTACCTCAACTACTGATAAGGTAGATACTAGAGCCAGAGGAAGATTGGTTTCACTTAATATTGCTAATGATTCTACAGGAGAAACTTGGCGATATGGAACATTAAGATTAGACGCGAAAGCGGACGGGAGAAGATAATGACACAAGAAGAGTTTTTAATAGCATTAGGAAATAATCAAGGAAATTCTAATGAGGTTGTGGGTGAAGATATTTCTACAACTGCAGACTATTTTCCGTCATATAACAATTTATATTTCCCTCCCTCTTATAATAAGGGTAGACCTAGAGAAGGTATAGACTCTCTATATAATTATGATCTCGTAGATGCCCAGACCATTGATGAACAAGATGACTATCTCATACCCGAAGAACAGAAAAAAAATATTTTTGCTTCGATAATAGACCTGATGAGTCAAGGTGGAATTGGAAAAGTTTTGGCAGATTCTTTTAGAAATAAAGTTACCAACACTCCAAGTATGCAAGCATGGAGAAATTTTAGTGCACCTCAACGTACTGCAGCAGCAGGGATGTATCAACCTGGTGGAGTTTTACAGGGATATAATCCAGTGTCTATGTTTGGTAAAGGACCAATGGGTAGTTTACAAAAAAGAGCTGATGCTATGATTAAAAGAAGGGATGCAGGGAAAAGTTATTCTCAACCAAATTTAAATAAAGTAATGAGCGCTATGGATAAATTAGAAAGTAACCCGGCGAATGTAGGAAGAGCCCCTGGTGCACCACGACATAGTACACGAAAAGATTTAATGGCTAAAGGTGGAATAGCAGGATTACGTGGCTAAGATCACTATATATATTCCTGAGCCTAAGGAAGAGTACGAAGTTAATAATCAAAGATTAATTTTAGAATCTTTAGATAATATGAAACAACAATTAAATTTTTCTTTTCAACAAGATTTGAAAAATGAACAAGATGCTTTTAACTACTTTTTATCATAATGACTATACAATATAAAAATCAAGGTTTTAAACAAGCGGATGTAAACAAAGCTACAGTGCTTACGTGCCCTACTGATGGAGTAATTATAGTTAAAAGTGTATATTGTGCAAACAACGATGCATCATCATCTATTGTGGTACAGATGAATTTAGTTGATTCATCTGATTCGAGCACTGAGTATGAATTTTTTCGAGATGATTTAGCTGCTAAATCACAAGTAAATGCCTCACCTCAAGGCTTGAATTTAGAAGCAGGTGATGCTATAACTGTACAAGCAGCTACAGGCAGTAATACAATACAAGGTGCCATAAGTTATGCTTTGATAACAAGAGAGAATGAAAACGGATAATATATATAAAATTCATTGTACTACTATAACTACTTATAGAAATACAAAAACTGGAGAAACATTTAAAGAAAAGAAAGAAGGACCTGATATAGTTGAAGATGTAGTTGTACAAGTTTCACCTAAAGGTCTAGACATAATGCAGAAAGTATTAGTAAAAAATGACAAACCAAAACCCTAAGGGCGGCACAGAATTACAATTTGATTACTTACGAAAGTATGTAGATCCAAAATTATTAGATCAAGTACAGATTACTACATCTGTCCCTGAAAAAATTCCATTACATCCAACTAAGATGAATATTCTTTGGCAAAAGAATTCATATGATCAACCGAATCTTGCACCATGGTTTAAAGATAAATCTAATCATAAAAAATATGATTGGTATGTTTTTAATTCCCACTGGACTTATGAAAAGTATAGACAGTTTTTTGATATTCCTACAGACAAATCAGTTGTTATTAAAAATGGGATAGATAGAATTAAACAAGCCCCTGCGTATCAGCTGGGCAAACCTATAAAAATAATTCATCAAAATACTCCATGGAGAGGTTTATCTCTTTTACTGGGAGCTATGCAGTTAGTTAAAAACCCATTAATTAGTTTAGATGTTTATTCATCATGTGAGGTATACGGTAAAGAATTTTATGACCTTAATGATAAACATTACACAGCTTTATATGAGCAGGCGAAACAACTTCCCAATGTAAATTACATTGGTTATAAACCCAATGAGTACATTAAAGATAATCTACATAAATATAATATGTATGTTTATCCTAGTATATTTGAAGAAACTTTTTGTATATCTTTATTAGAATGTATGGCCGCTGGCTTATATTGTATTACAACTAATCTAGGAGCTTTATATGAAACAGGTGCGGAGTTTCCAATGTATATCCCTGTCGATAAAGACTATAAAGCATTAGCCTCTAAATTTGCATTTGGGATTGAAGCCGCAGCCAAAACATTACAAGATACCCAAATATCTAATCATTTAGATTGTCAATCAGCTTATGCTAACTCTTATTACAACTGGAATAAGATTGGAAGACAATGGGAAACATTTTTAAAAGGAGCCTTAGATGCAGTATCCAAATGAGCCTATATGGTTTAATAAAGAAAAAACAAAAGATCAATCAGACTCGAGCGTAACTAATATAAATTTAGGACGTTCTCCTCATAAAATAATGATATGTACTCCGGTACACAGTGATGTTTCTATGCATTATTGTCAAGCAGTGTTGAAGATGCAGCAAGAATGTATGAGAAGAAACATCTTAATTAGTTTTACTTTAATGAAATCATCCCTAGTAACTCAAGGAAGAAATTTATGTGTAGCTGAATTTTTAAATCATGAAGACAATTATACTCATTTATTATTTATAGATTCAGATATTGATTTTAATTTTTCTACTATAGAAAAAATGTTGGAGGCAGATAAAGATATTGTATCTTGTCCCTACCCTATGAAGCAATTTAATTGGGATAAAGCTTGGACAAGACTTACTCAAAAAGATGATGCTATTACAGATGCCAATGATTTTGCTAAAGCTGGTTATACCTTCCCTGTTAAATTAGAAAAGAAGGCTGAGATAATAGTAGATAAAGGTTTAATAGAAGCTACTCATGCTCCTACAGGATGTATGTTAATTAAAAGAAAAGTAATTACTGATCTTATGAAAGCTCACCCTGAATTAGAGATATTTCAACCTACCAATATGAATGGTAAAGAAGTTAAAAAAGAAAACTTTTATAACTTATTTGATACTTTACATGAACCAGATACTAAGCGTTATTTTGGTGAAGACTTTGGTTTTTGTGAAAGATGGCGTAAATTAGGTGGTAAAGTGTATCTATTTGTAACAGATTATATTACACATATTGGAGAATATCAGTATTGTGGAAGATTCTTAGATGATCTGAAACAAGGAGAAGCGCCGTCAAAACCTATTGACGACAGTAAAAAAATCAAATAAAGTCTTAAAATACAGGATTTCTACGCCTGCCTTGAACTTTAAATTTAGACAAAATTATGGCAATAACAGATATAGATATTTCAGAAACATTAGAAGCAGGGGCTCCAAGTATTGAATATAGTGGCACCAGCGATCCTAATCAAATGATGGCGTCTCAACCAAATCCCGAAGCTGAAATGAATAATTTATCTCTATCAATCTTTGGCAAATCATTAAATGAATTAACTGAAGACGAATTAGAATATTTAAATATACAGATGCAAGACGAATATGGTTTAAGAAAACCAGGTGGAATAGAAAATATACTAGTTGCAGGTGGTGGTGAGAGAGGTTGGAGAGCTCAAATGTTAGCAGAAGATTTAGCACAAGAACAATATGGAAAAGAATTCTACGATCTTTCACACGATCTACAAATGGAAGTCTATACTATCGCTTTAGATATGATTGATAGTGGTGGACATGCTGAGGGCGGAAGAGTTGGATATGGTCTTGGAAGCTTAGTTAAAAAAATAGGTAAAGGTATTAAAAAAATTGTTAAGTCACCAGTAGGTAAAACTGCATTATTAGCGGCCGCAGGGTTTGGTATACCTGGAACAAGTTTTGGTGGTTTGTTTGGTAGAGCTGCAATTGGAGGACAAGCAACAGGGTTATTGGGAAAAGCAGGAATACAAGCTGCTCTTCCAAGTATATTTGGTGGCAGCAAAATGGGTACAGGTTCTAAAGTAGGAATAGGTACCGCACTAGCTACTTATCTTGGAAGTCAAGGTATGGAAGAAGAACAAATTGAAGAAGTTCAAAGAGATCCAAATAAACTAAGACCTTACTTAAGAGACTTATTTAAAAAATTAAATCCTAGTTTACCTGATGGACAAATAGAAGAAATGGTTGAAACAAATGTATCTGAATACGCGACTGGTGGAAGAGTAGGTTTAAAGGATGGATTCCTACCAACCCCTCAAAACGAACCAGATTTTAGAGAACATGCACAACAAAAAGCTACTCAAGTGGAGAACCTGCGGATGATAAATAAAAGACATGGGGACCTTAGTGCCTATATTGATAGTATGAAACAAGGGGAAAATACAGACAAATTAAGAAAAAAATTAATGGAAGAAACTAAAGACGCTATTGCACGAGCTAAGGGTGAAAGAAGTTTCGCTCAAGGCGGAAGAATTGGTTTAGCTGATGGCTTTCCTAACATGGACGAGTACATGTACAGAAGAAGAATGATGGAGTGGATGAATCGCGATAATAAGATGAGAGAAGAATATGAAGAGGATAAAAGGAAACATAAGGTAAAAGAACAAAAAACCATGGTAGCTGATGGCGGAAGAATTGGTTTAGCTTTAGGATCTGAAGACACGGCTCAGGCAGCAAGCCTTCTAGGTAATTTACCTCTTAGACAGAATTCAGCTGGAATTAGTGAATTAGATCTTAGAGAAACAGGTGGATTTATTCCTCCAGTTGGTGTAAAAGAAAAAGCAGATGATGTCCCAGCGATGTTATCTAACAATGAATTTGTTTGGACGGCAGATGCAGTAAGAGCGGCCGGAGGCGGAAGCGTTAATAAGGGTGCTCAAATATTACACGATCAAATGAAACAATTAGAGAGTAAGGTAGTTTAATGGCTGAAGAAGTAACATCAACACGAGTATTACCACCAGAGTTTATAGAAGCTGCTGGTAAAACATTTTTAAGTGATCTAGCAACAGCGACAGGTAAATTTAAAGAGGCTGATTTAAGTAAAATATATGGTCCACAATTTGTGGCTGATATGGATGCTTTACAAAAACGAGCACAAACATTAGCTGAAAAAGGTATAGGTGCATATGAACCTTATCTTAAAACAGCTGAAGGTTATGCAGCTCCAGATGCTTACAAACAATTTGAATCTCCTTATCAAAAAGATGTCATTGATGCAACTATGCAAGAATTTGACATACAAGCTCAAAAAGGTTTACCTTCATTAAGAGCTGGAGCAATTGGTGCAGGTGCATTTGGTGGAGGAAGAGAAGGAGTTCAATTAGCTAATTATCAAACAGGGAGCGACAGAAACCGAGCGGCTTTACAGGCAAATCTATTATCACAAGGATTTACACAAGCACAAAATTTAAGACAACAAGCTTTACAAAATCAATTAAACTTCGCCTCTCAAGGACAACAATTCAGGGGTCAAGATATAGCTGCCCTTTCAACTATGGGTGCATTAAATCAAGCTCAAAGACAAGCAGCTCTAACAGCGCAACAACAATTATTACAAAAACAGTTAATGCAACCTTTAACTGCAGCACAAACTTATGGATCTGGAGTTACGAGTTTAATTGCTGGATATCCAGGTCAAACATCTCAAATCACTGCACCTGGTCCAAGTCCAATAAATACAGCGTTAGGAGCAGGGACAACATTAGCTGGAATTTACAGAGCGTTTAATCCTCAACCACAAAATTTTACTTTTCAACAGGGGTAATAATGAGCAGAACTTTTAAAAGACCAATGTTTAGAAAAGGCGGAAACGTCGGTACAGGTATCATGACTGGTATTGTTGATAGATCTATGCATGCAACTAATCCAATTGTAAGTTCAGAGCCAGTAGATTACGAACAAAGATTTATGGAAAAAGTAGTAGGAGCGGGAGGCTTACCTCAAGGTATGGATCCTTTAACTTCTTATTTACTAGCAGCTGGTCCACAAATTTCTAAGTCTACTTCATTTGCTGACGCTATTGGTAACTTAGAAGGGCCTAATAAAGCTTTAATAGAGCAACAAAACGAGAGAGCAAAATTAATTAGAAACTTAAAAACAGGTGCAGCGCAGTTTGGTTTAGAAGGTGAAATGCAAAGAGATCTTCAAACACAAAAAGACAAGTCCGATAAAGAATTATTACAAATGCAAATTGATGCGGGTAGATTTGGTGATAAAGCCGCTATGGATCCATTTAAAATTTCATCTTATGAAACGTTTAGAAAAGCTGGTGATAGTCATACAGTTGCTACAAATAAAGCAAACTATGACGTAGACTTTGAAGGAAAACTAATAGAAAAAATTGACCGTAAAAGATTAGGAGGGGTTATAGAGCAAGATATCTCTACTGACGAGAAATTTAGAAAATGGGCTAAAAATGAAAGAGGAGGATCTAAAATAGGCAAAGTTTTCTTTGATCCTGTAGATGGTATATTTAAACAATTAGTACAAGATGAAAAAGGAATTTATTTTAAAAATTTTGGTAGAACAGTAGAATCAGTAACTTTAAAAGAAGAAGTTAAAGAAGATGTACCCATAAGCCCTAAAAAACCTCGTCCAGATATTTTCTCCCCTGATGTAGAAGACGCTATGGCATAGGGAGCTAAATGGCTGTATTTAATCCCATCATTCCCGCAGAGCAAGATAATGAAGTTAGTTGGTACAAAGCAGGTGCCGCTGGTATAGCTTCAGGTATTCTTAAAGTTCCTGAAGGAGTTTTTTCATTAGCGGCAGAACTTATTGATTTAGGTTTAGACACAGATACAGCGGCAGACGTAGAACAATTTTTTGACAAATTAAATCCCTTTGAAGAAGTAGCAGAACAACATGGAGCCGGCAGATTAACTGAGGCTTTAACTTCAATTGGTATTCCCGGAACTTATGGATTTAAGCTAGGAAGTAGATTAGCTAAAGGTTATATGGATGCTAGAAAAGCTGGTAAGCTTGCAAGCATAGGAAGAAATAAAGCATCTGCAGAATGGTTTAAAAAAGGAGACCTTGCTAAAAAATTAAATAAACAAGCAGGGACTGCGCGATTTGCTGCAGGGACTTTAGGAGGTGCAACAGGGGAAGTTTTTGTTGCAGACGTAGAAGACATTGGAAGTTTTGGAGAATTATTTGACAGTGGACCTACTCGATTAGATAGATGGGAAACTCGAGGCCGAGAAGATGCAGCTCGTAAATTAATGAACAGGGTTAAATTTGGTAGTGAATCTTTATTGGTTACTCCCTTTGTAGCTGGTGCAGGTAAAACTATTAAAGCTATGGGCAATAAAGGAAAAGAGTTAGCCTATAGTGATTCTGCTGTAGAAAGATGGATTAATAAATTTGTTGAAGCCGTAACACCTGAAGGCGCTTTAACTAAAGAAGTATTTGGTTCTCAAAGAGTAATGGAAGGATTTAGAAATTCTGATGCTAATAGAGCAACAGAGTTAGTAAAAAATTTAACTCGAAGTATAGATAAAGCATTTCCTCAAATGCAAAAAGTTTTAGATAGAAGTTTAACTTCTAAAGAAAAAGATTCTTTTTTAAAAGAAGTTAATGAAATGATATTTGACGGCGATGTAACTGATATATGGAATCCTAAAAAAACCAATCAATTGGTCACTACATTAAAAAACAAAGGAGTAGATAAAAATACCTCAACTGAAATAGTAAATGTTTTAACTGAGGCACGTCAAACTTTTTCTAATTTAATTGACACTGTTGGAAAATATGATGGACAAAATGAATTAGTTAAACTTTTAAAAACTAGAATTAAAGATTATACAGGGAATACATACAAAATATTTGAACAGAATCCTATTCTAGGAATCTTTGGTAGATATAAACCAACCGATGAAGTTAAGGAAGCAGCGGGTAATTACTTTAAAAATTTATTACGTAAAGATAATCCAAAGATGGCATCAAGTACCGCGGAACAAGAATCAAGACAAATTGTAGAAAAAATTTTAGAAGATGGAGTAAAGGTTTCTAAGTCTAGAGTGACAGTGCCAGATGCAAATTATGTTAAAAAAACTTTAGAGGATATGGGTTATGAGAGATTCATAGATGAT
>Ga0098048_1001508_pt1 | contig 10172 bp, 20 predicted proteins | sample 13_taG_FD_75052 | JGI IMG/M metagenome (GOLD analysis project Ga0098048, IMG submission 75052) | Marine viral communities from the Subarctic Pacific Ocean - 13_ETSP_OMZ_AT15268 metaG | ecosystem: Environmental > Aquatic > Marine > Oceanic | place: Pacific Ocean | collected 2015-01-16 | reverse complement strand
GCCCAAAAACCAGGGTGAATTTCTCAATAAGCATGCCCAGAAACCAGGGCGCCTTTTCTATTTAGGACTGCATCTTTTCTATGAGTTCTTTAATTAAAAGTTGATTCTCTGTAGTTGGTTACTTCTTGCTCAGTAGCAAAAGGAATTGTACTCTCAGTAACATAAAAAACATCTTCAGTAGTTACTTGAGTAAGTAAATCTTTGTTTCCATACTGACTTCTGTCATAGTAGTTATACAAAGCTCTACTCTTGTGCTTCACTGGCTTGGCCTTATCTAATAAGTCACCGACTCTAGTGTGTAGCCAATCTCTTCTGACTATACGAAAATGGTCATCCCATTCAAAAGCAATTCTATCTTGGTTACCAAAAAGCCAACCATCTTCTCCTATAACATTCTTTAGCTCTATCCAAACACGTCCTTCTTCAAAACATTGCTTTTTTGCTTTGACATCTACTGTGCCTAAACCTTTGCATTTAAAGTCTATGTGGTCGTAGATATTCTCTTCTTCAGTTGAAGGAACTAGGTCTGGGTAAAACTTTAGAGCAGATGCTGCAAATAAATCCTCAGCTCTGTACCCCGCCTTGGCCTCTTTACCATCTTTATCCCATTTATTTCTATAAACGTCACGACCAAGTTCGTTGTATAGGTTTTTATCTACGTCATTCATATTACCTCCATGTAATCAAACTAAAAGGCAAACAGTACACTAAATACACCATATATTCTTTATACTTTTGTCTGCCTTAGTGGACGTGGAGGGAATCGAACCCTCGTTACTTCTTGCAACTACTGTCCCGCAACCACAATAAGTCTATCCATTCACGCCCAAGTGAGTGATTGTAGTATCACTGTACTACATTAATCACTCTTCTTCTGAAGTAAGGGTATCAAAACCCATTCTTGCAGAAAAATCAACACCTCTATCTGTTATAAGGCCCTCTTCAGTAATCAATCCCGCATCTATTGATACCTCAAGATTTTCCCAAAATAAATCATCATTTAGGAATTTTTCAACATTCTTTCTATTTTTTTGTATGTGTCCCATCAACATAAGAACAGCATCTACATGCATGTTTTCATCGTTCCAAATATTTACTGATTTAGTAACGTAATGCTCTAATGTAATACTGTTTATTCTATATGCAGACTCTAATACATAACTTTGAAAAGCAACAATATCATTCATTATTAATATCTTTCTTTCAAGTTCCACTCGTTTAGTAACTCTGCAAGAGTAAACCTTGTTTTAGAATTAGGTACGTCGTCGTAAGTACCAGTAAATATTAAGTTAGCAACTCCCCAAAATTGTGAACGTGTAGGGTTCTTAACAGAACACTTACCAATCATTTCTTCTAAGTAGTCTAGTGAACGCATAGTAACTTTACCGTGCGTGTTGCTTCTATCATTAAGATAAGAGTCTAAGTCTCTGTCCATAGCTTTACCAGTACCAAATGATACTCTGCAATCTGCAAGCTTAGCTCCGTCTTTTCTGAGTCCATCAAGACTTGCTGATGACCATATCTTTACAGTCTTAGTAGCATTGTCTCTAGTGGAATCTCTTTCTATAAGAAAGTTAATCCAAACATCTCCACCAGTTTTTAGACGACCTAAATATCTACGGCCTTCCCACTTGGTAGCATTTGCCGCATTTCTTTTAGCAAACGGTACATGTGTAACTGCATACGATGGTCTGTATTCTCTTTCTGTCTTCTTAGGCACTGATTTGTTTTTAGTGCTAATCATTGTGTCTCCCTCTCTGTGTTAGTTCTATTGTATGGTAAGTTGTCTAAGCTTGTCAAGCTACCATAATTTTTAAGTAAATGAAGCACAGCAGGGCTTATGTCGTGCTCTGTCATTATGTCTTCAAGCTCTTCTTTAGGAAAAGCTACATACTTAAAACCGTTGGCCAAATCAATTAAAGCTGAATTATGGTACTTACTACCTTCTTTTTGCCATAGCTCTATTATTCTTGCTCTGACTACAGATGGTTCGGATGAGTAAAGTTTCCCAGTATGTTTCATAAAGTAAAAAAGGTAATCTGCTTGTGAATCTAAAAACCTATGTCTCTGTTCTTCTTTATTTAATATTGGAAAATAGAACCAATCGTCTGGTTCATCTTCAATAATTTCATACAAATAATACGGTAACAAGTTTGAATTAAGAGATAAGGAATCTATACCTTTGTTGTACCACGACTCGTCTTCGTATTTGTAGTATGTGTAATCTAATTGTTTATCAAAATATTGTTCAAATATGTCCATGACTTCATGGTATGGTATCTAAACCTTTATTGCAAGTTTTTGTAGTCTAAAACTCTTTCTCTAAATAATATAAACATGTCATCCTTTGCAGATGGATTACCAAGTTCATGCCAAAAGTTATAGAGTTTATCAAACATTTGTGGGTTTTTTATGTAATCTATAACCTCATCTACTGTATCAAATGCTCCAGCTTCATTTAAAGTTTCGGTAAAGTCTGCATAGTAATGAAAATTACTTATTACCTCTGAAAGTCTATTCATGTAAGTTTTACTTTCCCATTCCTTCTGAGCTTTGAGAAGAGCATCAGCAATTATCATAAAATGATTTCCTATTTGATTTGTTAATTCGTTATTAAGTATTTCATTATCAATGACATAGCCTTCAAATAGGCTTGCTATAGGTTTTACATCTTCAATTTCATTCTCAATTAAGTACTCTGGACAGTCTGATACGCAAGGATTTGCATCGCATACAGCGCAATCTTCGTTGTATCTGTCTTTAAAAATATCAGCCATACTCTATTCTACACCATTATGATTTAGGAAATAATATTTAATATATATTTTTTTAAATAAATAAGTTGCATTAGATAAAGTTTTACCTTATAGTTGAGAGTATATCTGGGAGGTATAACATGGCAATAGAGCCATACGAAGTTAAAGACATACCAGTGTCTAACAGAAAAGGTTCGGGTAGAACTTCTTCTATTTTTACTGATGATGTCATTAACAAATTACTCAACAACAGGGGTAAGAAATTCGTTATTCACTATGAAGATTTCGTAGGTGACGAATTACAAAACGTTGATAAACGTAGGGTGGCAATCTCAGCACAAGCAAATTATGCTAAATCTAAATATTCTAATTTAGATGCTGCGATAAGAACTCAAGTTGAGGGTGAGGGTAAACGTATTTACCTTTATGCTTTTTTTATTTAAATACAAAAAATGTCAGACTAGCTTGTTATACTTAGCAAGCACTACGATTGGAGAACAATGGACGATACACAAAAAACTGAAGGCACAATGCCAACAGACTTAATTAGACTCAGTAAACAATTTACTGGTAAGTTTATTAAAGAACGTAAGATGGGCGGAGGCAGAACAGAAAGTTATGTACCTCACTCAAGCGTTTCAGAAAGATTACTACAAGTAGTTGGACCATATGATTGGGACTTTGACATCATCAAATCAGAAGATGTACCAGTAGCAGTTAAAGGTCAATTGACTGTCACTTTAGATGGTAAAGAAGTTACTGTCTCTGGAGCAGGTACTCCACAAAATACTGGGGAGTCTGTAGGAGAACAGATTAAAAAAATGGAATCCGATGCTTTTAAAAGAGCGGCTTCTAAAGTTGGCGTAGCTTTACATCTATGGTCTCAAGAAAATTACTTTCTTGATGTAGTTCTTTCTAAAGAACATGGTGTAGTTCTTACGGAGCTAAGTTAGTGTCTGATAACTTTCAAGTCAAATGGGAAGTTAACTTCACTAGAATGCCTAACTGGCTTTTAGACTTTAAAGATAAAGAAGGTAATACATTATCTGATAAAGCTATAAGAACATATTTCGCTTTGGCTAGCTTTGCTAACAACGACACAATGGAAGCTTTTCCATCACAAGCATTGCTAGCTGAAAGAGCAAACATGAGCACTAGAAGCGTACAAAGATATCTAAAAGAATTGACTGATTTAAACATCATTACTGTTTTTAAAAAGAGTAATGGTAAAGACAAGTGGGTCAGTAATCTTTATCAGCTCAGTGTCAATGCTCCATCAACTATGGTAGTTGAAGAAGAAGTTAAAGTAGAAGAGGTGAATGAATCTGTAGATTTAGGGGTTGCTGCAAATGGTAGAAAGAGAACACCTAATGACGAAATCTGGGATGGCTTTGAAGAGTTTATAGGAACTGCACCAAAGGGTGACAAAGTTAACGCAGGCAAATGGGTGACAGGTATTAAAAGGTTAGTAGGTATATACGAGGAAGCAGGTGTTGGTATTGACCAATACAAGCTTTTGACTATGACTGCTTGTGCGGCTTATTCTTCAAAGTATGGAGATGATATACCACTAAACCCACAATCTCTTGCTAACAATTGGGAAAATATACAACCTAAAAAATATGACAAATCAAGAATAAAAAAGATTACAGCCCACATGAAATATTCACAAGACTTGCCGCAGGGTACTAGTGTTGATGAAGATGGGAGAATTGTACTAGATGGCTAGAAGAGGATGGGACCCCGAAAAAGAGTCTTGGGACGAATACAAGGCTAATAGATTTGCGGGTCAATCTGGAATCGGACAACCAAATAGTAAAAAAAATGCTGCGGGCAAGTGTGACAAAACTAACGAAGAAAAGCGTAAGTGTAAATGTCGAACTTGCATTAACCGCAGAAATCGTAGCAAAGGCAAGCGTAAGCAAGTTGCTGCTATGAAAAAACTAAAAATACCTAACAATAAGTTCAGAGGAGCTGACTCCGATGAAGAAAATTGGAAAGGTAATGCTCGGTACGAAGTTAAAGCAGGTAAGCAACACGAACAGTTTGCTCGCCCCTTTTATAAAGCTAAAGAGCAATCAGACAAGAACCATGAAGCAATTGGTAGCTTGTCTAAACCGTTTGTATACGTCAACATGCCAGACGGCAGGTCAGATGGAATCGTAGCATTCCAATTGAGTGACGTAGAAAACGCATGCATGGCACTACTCGAAAATTTCGGGTATGTGTTTGAGCCAATCAAGGACATAGAATAAGTTAGGAGATAGATAATGGCAACTAATAATGCATATACCGCGGTAGGTAACCTTACCAACGTTGAAATAAAAGAAGCAAAGAATGGTTCTAGTTACTTAAAAGCTAGACTCTCTGTAAGCATGGGACAGGAAAAGGACTCATCATGGTTCTCTGTAATCTGCTTTCAAGAGCAAGCAACCAACCTCTTTGAGTCATGGATGAAATCCGTGGCAAACCAAGGAAGGAAGTCTGTAAGAGCTATTGTAACTGGTAAACTTGAAGTTTCTCAATATGGAGATAACAACGAAAAAACATCAGTAACAATTGTTGCAGATGAAATTGGTTTATCAACAAAGTATGCTGTCTGCACAGGTATAGCGCAAGCTAATAACAGTGTAAGTACAGACAATGTACAAGTTCAGACTGCTCCAGCGGCACAACAAAATGTACCCGCTCCAGTAGCGAACACTCAACAAGTGGCACCAAACGATGCCCCTTTCTAACGGGGAAAAACCGAGCATTGTAGGCATAAGTGAAATCGCAGAGATTTTGCAAGTGCCTACAACGCACGTATCTATGATGGTTCAAAGGGAAACAATACCCGAACCAGACTGGGTAATAAGCGGTGGAAGAACAAAAGTTTGGCTTAAAGATAATATTATGGACTGGGCAAAGCATACAGGTAAATTACCATTGAATGATATGTTGAACATAGATATTAGGAAGGAACTTTAATGTATAGTTATTACAAGAAGTATGCTGAATTACCAGTATACGATGACATAATAAAAGTCTACTCTTTAGAAAAAACACATCTTGCTTTTAAAATTTTGTTTGACGAGTTAAAAGTTAATGATATCCAATTAGAAGCGGAGAGTGGCCTTTCTAGGTATCACATTAAGAAATTCTACAGTGGTGCAGCTCATCAAAGAACAAGGGTATGGGATTTATATATAGCTAGTAAGATTATTGATAATCCTAAATACAAAAAAGCGATTCCTAAAATGAAAAACATTTCATTAATAAATCCTATACACGTAAGAAGAGTTTGTAGAGAAGTAGGAATAGATGTAGAGGATATCTTTGATTTTGCTAAAGGTAAGTTCAGTAAGTCTCAAATAGAAAGGTCTTATCAGAATAAAGATAAGGCTGGTTTAAAGTATGATGTAGCAGTTGGGATAACAGCTTTGTATCTGCATCGTAAGGAACAAGAACCAGTTAAGACCGACCCTATAAGCAAGATTAACAACCCAAACACAAGAAAGAGAATGATTTATAATGACAGAATTGAGCGGTATCGAAGTGGGTATTTGCCACCAGTACAACAGGAGACTGGAAAAACAAGCTGAAGAGCAAGGTTTATTCGAACCTTTATCAGATGATGCTCTTAAAACTGCTTGGATAGAGCCTATAGATTATAATACGGCCAAACAAGTTATAGAAGAGTATGAGTACCTTGGTAATATGGCGGCAATAACAACTCACAGATACGGTATGTACTTCCAGACTTTTGAGCACGGTAAGCTTTTAGGCGGAGTTTTATGTTTTGGTCCAGAGTACTCAATCAATTTAGGTCACTGGGATAAGTTTGGTTTACATAAAGATAACTTCTTACTTTTAAATAGAGGTGTAAATAAGTGGTGGTGTCCACCAAATTCAAACTCATGGTTTATAGCCAAGGCTTCTAAAGAGTTAGCAAAGTTAGGAGTAGAATCCTTAACAGCAACTGTAGACCCAATGGCAGGAGAAATAGGAACTATATATCAGTCTCTTAATTGGAACTATATTGGGTCCATGAGACAAAATAATCCAAACGTTAAAGGCAACCGTAAAAGGTTTGCTGTTAGAATAGATGGTAAGTTATACGGAAGTAGAGCTATGAGGGCTAAAGTCGGGACTCAGAAGAAAGCTGACATCCTTGCAAGGTATCCTCAAGCAGAGTTTACATACCAAGTAGAAAAACACAGGTACATAAATTACATTTCGGATAAAAGAACTAACAGAGATTTGAGAAGAAAGATGGAACATTTATTTCTTCCTTATCCTAAAAGGAGCTTTGATGGAACATAAGATTACTTATATAAATATAAAAGAAGTAAAGGGTGCAGACGTTAATCCTAAACAACATGATATAGGAACGTTACATGTCTCAATGGACAGGTTTGGTTTTATTGCTCCTTTAATTAGAAATGAATCTACTGGTAAACTTGTAGGAGGACATGGAAGGATTGAAACTCTTAGACAGAAGTATCAATTAGATAACACCAGTCCACCGAAAGGAATTAAGATGGATGAGTTAGAACAATGGTTTGTACCAGTAATAACTGGTATTGAATTCGATTCAGATGACGAAGCAGACGCTTATCTCATTGCTGACAACAGATTAGTAGAGTTGGGTGGATGGGAAGCTCCAGAACTTAAAGAACTTTTAGAAAACATAGCTGTTAAAACTGGAACTTTAGAAGGTATTGGCTATGATGCAGAGGATTTACAAAACTTATTAGAAGATGTTGACAGACTAGAAGAAGAATTAGATACCGATACAGAGACAGACCCACTGAAAGTATCAATTAAATTCGATAATGAAGGCCAAAGAGATGACTGGTCTAGGTTCTTAAAGTGGCTCAAAAACTCTTCTGACCTTGGAAGTGATGGTGCAAGACTCGCAGAATTCATTAGGAATGTCATATGAGTGAGAGTAAATACTGGGAACTAAATGATTTAAATCCCGATGCAGTAATTTTTGAAGAGTTCATAGAAGCTTATTTAGGCTACGGCACAAGAATGGGTATGGAAAATCCAGTTGCTGTTTATGACGCAAGAAAGATGGTTAAAATATTAGCTGAATCTTTTGTTGCAGACCCAGAATTTGTTGACAAAGTTGACGTCAATAATAGGGAGGACCTTGAAGAAGAGGCAATACAACAAGCAGTTGAGTATATAGAATTTAACTACTTAGGAGCTTCTTTTGCAGAGAATACCCCTATCTTTCTTTATACTTACTTGTTTTAATGGATGATAAAACTAAAACCTTTATTGAGAACAGAGCAAAGACACACAATGCTCGATGGGGACATATTGAAACCAAATTTTGCAATGTAGATGCCCTTATAGAAATATACAAACGTAACGAGTATTACTGCAAACTTTTTCCACAAAAAAACGAAAACGCTAAACATAAAGTATTTAAAAAAAGAGTACAGGATTATATGAGAGTACTGAGGTGGGGTTTTCTTAGAGATGTTATGGATACACTTGTATGGGAAGATTTAGAATTATTACCTAAAGGTCATAGAATGCATTCTCCATTTAAGATATCAATCTATACTGAACTAGAAGAAGCAGAAGAAATACTAGATTTAGAACCAACTACAGAGAATCAACTTTTAATTAAAGAACTCATAGAAAAGATGCAGTCCTAAATAGAAAAGGCGCCCTGGTTTCTGGGCATGCTTATTGAGAAATTCACCCTGGTTTTTGGGCCTCTTAATAGCTTATATATACCCTCTTTGCATTTTTGGGCATGGGCAGTTCTCCCCTTTTTGATGCTGGGGGCTACACTCTTTCGAGTGTAAAGCTTTTCTCTTTCTTCCTATTAGCTTTACTTTTCCTTATTCAGTTGTAATATAATTGTATGGAAAGATGGTACCCATGTCAAGTATTAATATAGAAATAACCATATAGAAATAATCATTTAGTATTTGCATATAGTAAAGCCTTTCCATATACTAAGAGTATGAAAGAAAAAAATAACACAAATTATCTTCATGAGTGCTCATGGTGTAATGAAAGCAATTTCAAATTACCATGGTCACTTCAAGGAGAATGTAAGCCATGTAATGACTGGTTTCATTTCTACGCTAGGCGTATGGGTGGAACTGACATTATGCCAATAATAGAAAAAGTAAAAACAGTTAGAAAAAGAGAGGTAACTAATGCAAACTAAAACAGACGGGAGCCGTACGGTTCCAGACGTGGCCGACTTAAAGCGAACAGATTACAAGGACGCTAATGCGACCGTATACAGTGGAACCACTGAAGAGGGTAATTTATTTGCTATGGGTTTTCTAGGAACGTCTAAGAAGAGAAGATTCGCTTATTCTTTTCCTACAGAAGAGAAAAGAGAGGCGCACGTTTCTGAATGGATAGAGAGACTAGAAAGCAATAGGAAGGCTCTAAATGAGCGTAAAGCTAACGCCGAGGCCGAGGCCTTAGAGTTTAGTAAAACGCTAAAGGTTGGAGACATCTTCCATTGTGGATGGGGTTACTCTATGACCTTAAATGATTTCTATCAAGTAGTAGAGATTACTAAAAGCCGTAAGAGTGTAAAAGTTAGAAAGCTTAAAAAGTTTTTAACAGAACACGACGGATACGGTCAAGCAGGGTTTCAATCATGTAATAAGAATGATTTTGTTGGCGACCATGTCAGCACTCATAGAATACAAGATGGACATATTAAAATAAGCAATTATGCATGGGCGAGATTGTGGGACGGAACGCCACAAAGATACGACTCATACGATTGATTTAAAAGGGTTAGGGCAGAAATGTCCTAGCCTTTTTGTTTTAAAATCCTAGCATTTTCGGGCAGGGGGTGTTCTGCTCTTTTTGAAGCTAAGCCCTACTCAATTCCCATCTATTAACTTGTATAATACTATTGTACGGAAATAGTGTTACTATGTCAAGTATCAAAATAGATATTTAATATTATTAAGAACTTGCATTGTGTACACCGTTTCCATACAATTAACTATATAACGAAAGGAACAAATGAAAAACTTCATTGGACGAACTATTGACATAGAAGACGCACACGGAAATTATGTGTTTGCAATGTCTATAGATGAGATACACGAGAAGCCCACACAAAAAGAGGGATGCATTACTAATAGTATTCCCGCTAGTGAGTTTCCAGTTTATACAGATAAAGAAAAAACTTCTTGGATGACTCTTGGTTATCTTCAAGAGAATATGGATTATCTAGTATGAAAATACAATTAAAAAATAGAGACTTCAAAAAGCTACTAAGGTTCTTTGACGAGAACCCTAGTTGGCTTGGAGATTACTCAAGTAAAGATTTCAATGGTGAGTACATCACGTATGGACAAGTCTGCGAGATTGCTTGGGCATGTATAAGAGAAAAAGAAATGGGAGTTAAATAATGACAGTTAAAGAAATAGT
>Ga0098048_1001494_pt1 | contig 10223 bp, 14 predicted proteins | sample 13_taG_FD_75052 | JGI IMG/M metagenome (GOLD analysis project Ga0098048, IMG submission 75052) | Marine viral communities from the Subarctic Pacific Ocean - 13_ETSP_OMZ_AT15268 metaG | ecosystem: Environmental > Aquatic > Marine > Oceanic | place: Pacific Ocean | collected 2015-01-16 | reverse complement strand
CTACATTTAAATTTAATAGCCTAGCGTTGATTTATGCTTTTTTGGAAAGAATATCTTTCACTTTTGCTCGGTTCTCTATCTTTTAGAAAAAATGTATAACTAATAATAGAAAAGGAGACATAAATGTTATCAAAATTATTTTACAATTTTAAAATCGGAAGAACAATAACTGCACTAAACAGTCTAGATGATGCTACACTAAAAGACATAGGATTAAATAGATCAAATATTAGATCTCGTGCTTACGAAATATTTGAAAATGAAAAACCAAATGAAGATCTGATGCCTGAGTTAGATATGTTTGTAAAGTCTGGTCTTTAATCAACTTCGCCCCAGTTATCACATAATGCTGTATCGACTTCAAAAGGCACTTTTAAATTAGGAACACAAGTAGACATTATTTCAACAATTCTGTCTGCTTGTTTCTGATTCTCTATGTTGAAACAAAGTTCGTCATGTACGGTCAACGTTGGACACAATCCTTCTTTGTAGCATTCAACCATAGCTTTTTTCGTTTGATCAGCACTTGATCCTTGAATAAGTCTATTTAAAGCTTTGTATGTAAAAGCTCTTCTTATTCTACCTTTTTCTCCATATTCTTTTATTGCTTCTTTCATAGGCAAGGCTTTATTAAATCCATAAGACACAGGCTCATACATATCAAATCTACATTTACGGCCTAACCAAGTTCTTATAACACCCGTACTCGCTGCACGATCCATGGCTTTTTCTGACAGAGATCTCAAGAAAGGAACTTTTTGATTGTATGTTTCTAATAGTTTAGAAGCTTCGTCTACATCTATATCCATCACATTAGCAAGTTTACCTTTACCCATACCATACATAATACCAAGATTAACTGTTTTAGCTTGTTTCCTAGGTATGTTTGCCATGTCTGCTACCATTTGATGAAAGTCAGCATTACCTTCATGATACATTTTCACAACATCATCAATTTGTGGATGCCTATCAACACCTGTCAAGGTAGCACAATAATGCACTAGCCATCTCGGCTCTTGTGATGCATAATCAAAAGACCCCCATTTGTGGCCCTCCTCCGGGATAAACAAACCACGAATTAATTTTTTGATCTCAGGATCTCGTGCAGGAATCTGTTGCAAATTGGGGTTACTTGAACTAAAACGTCCAGTAACAGTTCCACCACCATCAGAACGCAAGGAGTGAAAGTCACAATGTATTCTACCATTATGAGAATGATCAAGAATAGTATCAACAAATGTCGTATTAGCTTTGTTTATTTCTCTAATTTTTATAATTTTTTGAGCAATAGGATGAGTGCTATTCGCCAAAAACTGTTTTGTAAACATGGGTGCCCCGGACTTTTCTGTGCGAGAATAAGGAAGTCCCACAGCGTCAAAGACTTTTGCTACAGATGTGGCGACCCACGGTTCAACAACCACCCCGGTTTCCTTGACTATTTCATCTACAAGTGATTTCTCTAATTTAGCTAGTTCTTTTTTAGTCTTGTGTGCTTTGTCAACATCAACACGAACACCTTTAGTTTTCATTTCAAACAGTACAGGTAACAAAGCTGTCTCTAATTCAAAAATGCTTGTACACTCTTCTTGAGTTATTTTCTTTCTAAGATTGTCCCAAAGTTTTAAAGTTATTAAGGCATCTTGCTCGGCATATTTACCCACATATCTAGGTGGGAGTTGCCACATTCCAGACTTAGGATCAACACCAAACTCATCCGCTGCTGATTTTAAAAGTTTTTCATCTTTAAATTCTCCGAGATAATCACGAGCAAGAGAATTAAGATTATACCATTTTCTATTTTCATCCAGCAAAGGTGCTGCTATCATTGTGTCTATGATCTTACCCTTAACCTCTATTCCTTCTGCTCTAAGCCAACCTAAATCATATAAAGCATTGTGAAATACTTTGGTTATCTTTTCATCATCACATAATTTTTGTAACCATTTATAAACTGTATTCTTTGACATGTTGCCAGACTTATGTGCGATGGGAAAGTACCAAGAACTTTCTCCTGCGGCCACAGCAATTCCTATTACATATCCATCTTTTCTTGTCCAACCAGGCCCAAGTGTTAATAGATTTGTATCTTTTGTTTCTAAATCTATTGAAACTGTTTCATATTGAGATAGATCAGGAAAAGATTGAGGTGGTGTCCAATCAGAATCTATATTACCCCAAGACATGTCCTTTATGTCTTGATCTAAAAAGTGGTATTGATCATGATTTGTCATTTATAATTTCTCCACCTAAAGCCGCATAACCGATAACGTCTGTCCACGAATCGTCCTTTGAAATGTCTTCGGCAAGACGAGCAACCTTGACACCTATCATACAAGCCACAACTTCCTCTGGAGTGATTGCACCATTTAATTTTTTATCTAACAGTATAGTCCATATGTCGGCTATACGTTGATGATTCTTTTTAGCAGGGCCATACTCCTTGGCTCTCTGTCCATTGATTAGTTTTTCTGCTTCTTTCAAGAAAAATTCTCTGTCTTTTTTCATATATTAAATCCATACTTAGTTGTTGATTCTATTAAATGTAACGATTGTTTAGCACGAGTTGCTCCGACATAGAAAGTCCTTATCTCAGAGTCCTGGTCTAAGCTTTCTAAGCAAGCTTTAGTTGAGTCAAGAAGTAGAGCTACGTTATCCGCCTCTCCACCTTTGGCTTTGTGAATTGTCGAGATCCGAATCCTCGGAGTCCCCGTTAAAACTCTCTCCCCTCGTCTCCTCGCTGACATTATATACGCAGTCTCCTGATCCGAAACTTTCAACACATTCTGCCACGGAGTCTCGTGTGATGCGATCAAATTGCATTTCTCTATAATGTCTTTTAGAGTATAAGTTTGTTCGGGATCTAAATGGGAGAATCTTTTTCTCCCAGATTTCGTGATAATATTCGGGTTCAATAATTTCGCAAAATTCTTCAGTTCTGCTGTAGACAAGCTTTGGTTTTTGCATAATTTAAGCCACACCTCTATTCCATTAAGCACATTTGGGGAAATAGACCAACCAGTGCCTTCTCTCCAATAGAGATAGCCTTCTTCTTTAAGACGAGTACATATTTTATTTGTGATATAGTTAGTTCTCGCAAGTATTAACCATTCGCCACTAGTTAGATCTACATCAAGTATATCTCGATGCCATGTTATAGTGCCATCTTTTTTAGTGGGTTGCCATTCTTTTAATTGTCTGATGGATACTTTTTTTATAAGGTTTTGTGAGAATTCATGCACGGTACTCGGTACACGATACGATTTATTTAGAACTAATTTATTTTCCGAGGCTGTTAAAAAATCAGAAAGTTTTACCCCCATCCAAGTATAAATAGCTTGATCGTCATCTCCTGCATAATAAACTTCTTTTGAGTTTGGTACCAAAACTTCCTTAACCATCCGCCATTGTATAGGAGCTAGATCTTGTGCTTCATCAATAATTAATAAATCAAATTTCGGACTTGTTCCCTCTTCAATAAAGTTTTCTATCATATCAACAAAGTCTAATTTATTCTTTGCTTCTTTATAGTCAGTGTATGCTTTAGCTAAGTTCTTTAATTGTTGCCAATGCAAGGTGTGATCCCAAGTGTCATTAAACTGTTCTTCTAAAGTCACTTCTCTAACACGAGCCATTTGTATGACTGCCATATACTTATCGCCACCTGCACCAATTTGAAACAAAGGGCCGTCTTCTAAACCCACTGTTGAATTGCTTCTAAATTCTAGTCCTACTAATCCACCTAATTCATTATAGTCTGATCCTTTAAAAACTTGTTTGGTGGTTAAACCCATCCAAGTAAATGCTAATGAATGCAAAGTCCTAAAATAGATCATTTGATCTGTATTTAAATTTAATTCTGCTGTAGCACGTTCTTTTGCTTCTGTAGCAGCTTTACGACTAAAAGACATAAAAGCTATCTTAGTAGGATCCATACCCTCTGCTATTTTCTTTTTCACTAAATTAATTAAACTAGTGGTTTTACCTGTGCCTGGTGGCCCGAATATTGTAGTTTCCATTAGAAAGGAGCCTCTTCTTTTTCTATAGCTATCTCACTAACTTCAATCTCAGAAGCAAACTCAGGTATCCACCAAACCCTTACTGTTTTCCATTTACCAGAAGACGTTTTAAATTTTTTAACTATAGAACTTTCTTCATTGTTCATCTCTTTTAGTCTCTCTTGTACTTGTGCTCTTGTATAAGAATCGAACTTCTTCTGCCTCATGTATTCCATAAGAGAATCTAATCTAAAATATGTCTTACCTTCCTCAACTTCTGTATAAGGTTTGCCCAACATAATTTCTTCAAATGTTTGTGCTTGTATTCGACCTGTACAATAAGATTCAAGTATAGATACGAATTGTCCTTTATATGTTAGTTCTTCTGGAACTTGTATCTCATTACATTTTTCCATTAAATCATTAACAGTAATTTCCCAATCAGCATCTTTTAGCTTTGGAGGCATAACTTTTAACTGCTCCATACATGCTCGTTGAAATAATCTTGGTGCTTGTAATTCTTCTGTTGTAATCTCTAGTCTCTGACCACCTATATCCACGAACCATAGTCGTGGTTCCGACAAGATAACAGACAATCCACTTATTGAAGGCATTGACGTAGCACCTATACCTAACTTCATTGTCCTACAAACACCTTGATTACAATGAGAAGCCATTGGTTCTTCTTTACAAAGATACTGATACTCTTTTTTTTCTAATGTGTTTTGTATTGCCACAACTTCTTGTGCTGACAAAGGTGGATTAAAATCTTTTACATTGTGCTCTTCAAATTTTGTTTTCCAATTACCAGGATCAAGCCTCTGTAGAAATACACCTAAATGAAAAGCTGTTCTGTTTCTCTCTCCTTCAAACACACCAATAGCTAGTTTAGTTCGCAAACAAGGTATGTAGTTAGGTAAGAGATCCACAGGACCACCCACAGGGAGAGTTAAAAAATCTTTAGGTAACGTTTTAACTTTTTTTATTTCTTCGATGAATTCGGACAACGATGCTTCGATATAATCTCCCTCTCTTTTGATGATCGCATAACGGAGTGTTTGATCCGAGTCAAAATACGGCAAATTAATAAAGTTGCCAACATCGCCCCTCTCGACAAGAATCTGTTCTTGCTTCGGGAATATTTCACACCGACCATGCCCAAGAGCAGAAGATATTTCAGCAGCCTTGTCCCTAAAATCACTCGCATTCATCCACTCCTTAAAAAAGAAAAAAATATGTGCACCACCCGATTTACTACGGCACACGATACACGGAACATTGAGCTCCTCTAATTTATCTACTAATTCATTGTGATCTAATGGATATTGATCTATATCCAAAGCACCAAACTTACATTTATTTTCTTCATTAATAGGAATAGCCCCCACACCTTTTTTGCCTTGGATGTGTCCTTGTATTAATTGTAATGTAAGAGGATTTCTTACTATAAATGATTTGGCTTTTTGTTTTCCTGCTGTACGTTCTTGTGATACTTCTGTTTGACCATGAGCCGTACTAAACCCAATAAATGCCTCTAATAATTCTTCTGCTAAATTCACTCTTCACTCCATAAAAAAAGAGCCGTGACTTGGAGGAGTAGCCACGGCCCTTACTAATTAAAACGGTACTTCATCATCCTTCTGTGCACTTTGCATTTCGTCAGCAGGTGCGGAAGCCGTTTTAATCTCCCCTTTTCTAAAACTTTGATACATAGTTCTAGCTTCTAACATCATAGCCTCTAGTTCTTTTGTTATCTCAGTCACTCTTTCAATCTTATAGTTATACCAACTACCTTGATCGTTGCTTTCTGCAATAGTCTGAATACTCCATGCAGTTCCATACAATGGCATTGGCTTACCCGAAGGTAGTCTTATGCCGTTCTTGACAGTATTCCATCTACGAGACACTTTTAATTGTGTCTTCTTCATGTCAAGAATAGCAGGGGATCCAAGACTAGTTTCGGGATCCATAGCCATAACTACATGTTGATGAGTTCTAACAAGTTCATTACCCGAAGGCAGTATTTCTGCTGCCCCCTCACGAGTTGTAAGAGTAATGTCTTTATCATCTGCTGATAGTTCTCTTATGAAACCACCACCACTTGATCTTAATGCGAACTCCAAGAATTTCTTCTCAAAGAAACACGGTACAACAAGCACACCTTGATCTGCTTTGTACACTTGTTGAGATACTGTATTAAATATATCTCCTTGTTCAGCACCTTTGATATACATACTATCTTGCTTATTTAACTGTGGAGATAGTGCTTGTAGTATTCTTATAAAAGGTATCTGCATATCTTCGGTTGAAAAGTTTTCTAGTCCTGCACCTGCTTCTTCTTCAAGCAATGAGGATAGATTAGATGGTGCTACTTCTGTAGCTTGTTTTTCTGCAACTGCATTAGCCATTATTTTGCTCCCTTTATTTTTGCACGATTGCCTACATATATTCCGAAAGTATCAAAATCAATTTCTTGATTATTCTCTATTCGGTTCTTCGCCCAAGTTCTCAATGTCATTGGATGTATGTGAGTCTTTTGAGCAGGTGCTAAACCTTGATTGCGTAAATCATCAACCACGGCTCCCGCTACATTGTCTTGACCCATACCAAAGCCAACAACAACTTCGTTCTTGATAATATCGCCTTCTCCAATAGAACGAATAAAGCTAAATGCTTCTTCCTTCTTATCATCAGGAATCCTGGCTGATACATATTTATCAATAGATACTTTGTTGCCGTCAACAGTTAGACTTTCAACTCCAAGAGTTTCCATTAATGATGGAATGTCTTCCTCATCAACAGTTCTTTTTCTTTGTTGTAAGTCTTTGAGATGTTGTTCGGCATCCTTGATCTGTTTATCAAGATCAATGGACTGCCTAATTAATGTGGAAAGCTTTGTAGTCTCTCCTTCGCTAACTTTATTAAATGCTTGAGGGTTAGCTGCCTCTTCTTCGAATAGTGAAAACACATCACTCATCGTTCTCTCCTTCTACGTTAAAGTTTATACCCTTCGGTATTGGTTCTAAGGTTTTATACCCTAGCTTTTTGTTTGTCAATAGAATTAGTCTGACTCTTTTTCCACATGTATTCTTGCTTTGTGAGAAAAGATATTTGACCACCTATTGACCTATCATTGTCTTCCGACAATTCTTTTAGCATGTCCCAAGTCTTGATTGGTACTGCTACTGATTTCCATCTATCTGGATCCATTTTAATCTCCCTTTTCTTAGTTATGCCTATTTTTTTCCATATTGTCAAAGATTTTCTTACATTCAATCATACTTTTTTCTAAAGCATAACTCCAAGACCTCTTTATCAAGTCTTTGTCATACTCAAATGTATCCACATGAACTTTTTTTGTTACACCTGGTAAAGAACCCACACTCATAAACTGTATATTTCTTTGATTCAATGACACTAAAGCTATTATATCACAGTCATATTTAGTATAAGGTCTTTTTGGTTTGCCTTTTGATGTTGAAAAACAATAACATTTTTTCTTATCCACAAAAGTGGCGGTCTTTACCTCTATTCTTTGAGCCATAAAAACACCATCACCTTTAACGGCAACAACATCTGTCCCGTCTTGCTTTATAAGATCACACTCAATACCTAACATTGTTAGCTCAAAAGCTGTGAAAAGTTCTCCTGCCGTACCTATTAGTTTCTCAGATCTTCGCATTAGTCACTCCTTTTTGGTGATACTTTTAACCATTCTCGTGCTTCTTCTCCTAATGTTCTTCCCGCTAATGTAATCTTTGATTGTAAAACCTTCACAATGTGAACATCAATGCTATCAGGTACAACTAAATCAACATACAAAACATTATTCTTTTGTCCTATTCGATGACACCTATCTTCTGATTGTATTCTTGTTTCAAGATTAAAATCATTTGAATAATAAATAACATTTGTAGCTGCAGTAAGTGTCAAACCTCTTCCCGCTGTTTGTGCATTGCCCACAAAGAATCTTGTTTCTTTATCATTTTGAAATCTATCGATGGCCTTGTCTCTATCTTCTTGTGAAGTGTCTCCGTAATAAGTGACCACGGTACCCGATCCATAGGTTTTATCTAAAGCTTTTTTTATCTTTTTAATATCGTGTCTGAATCTTGACCAGATGATTACTTTACCATCCATTTCTTCTATCGTAGCAAGCATAGCATCTATTCTATGATTAGCTATCTCAACTGTTTCCCCATCATCTGTAATTAGATAGCCACATAATAGTTGTTGTAATCTAAGCAAACGAGTCATGACCTCGGGTGCAGTAACCATGTCGCCACCTTCAAGAAAAGCCACGGCCACATCTTTCATACTATTGTAGTGTTTAATTTGATCGGAAGTTAAATTAACTTCTCTGGTTGTATATATTTTATCGGGTAAATCTAATGCTTGTTCTTTTGTAACCCTATATGCAAAATTATGAAGCTTATCAGTTAGTTCTTCTAAATTTCTGAAACCAACAACTTGTTGAAAACTATGATTACCCATTCTTGTTTGTTTAATAATCGCATAACGACCTTGAAAAGACCAATAACTATCAAACCCCAATAAGTCTTTATCTAAAAAGGCACATTGAGAATACAAATCCATAGGCGATTGTGTTATCGGAGATCCTGTGAGTATTCTTTTATATTTAGCTGACTCCCCTATTCTCAATACGGCTTTAGTTCTTTTAGCTTTTATGTTTTTAATTGTTGTTGATTCGTCTACGGCCAATAGAAAATTACTTCTGTGTATAAAAGCATCTAAATATCTTATTACTTTTGCTGTAGCAAAGGCTTCTACATTTACCAATAGAATTCTTAGTTTGTCCCTGGTTTTTACACCTTGTTCTAAAATAGCCTTCTCTGTTTTGTTAGCACTAGCTTTCCAAATATATACATTTTTTTCTACATTGTCAGGTAAGTGAGTTGGAATTTCTGAGTTCTTCCAATTCATATAAACCCCTTTGGGTGCTAATACGATAGCTGTATCTATTTTTTTATTCTCATATAACCAGGTAATATTATCTATTAATACTTTTGATTTACCACAACCCATTTCCATGAAGTAAGCATAATTCTTACTAGCAAAACTTCTGAATAAAGCCTCTTTCTGATGAGCATAAGGCTTCGTTTTATAATTAAATGACATTTATTGATTCCCCTCATTTTATGTCTCGTCCATCCAAGCTAGTGAAGAACTAGCTGATGATATTTCTGATATTTTTCCTCTATATGGTTCTTCGGGTTTGACTGCATCGGGATGATCTGTTCCTCTCCAATCTGATTCGGGAAGTTCTCTTTCCTCTTCAGTTGTTAAGAAAGGCCCCCAATAACCACCAGACCCTTCAAGATAATTTCTCTTCTTTCTCTTCCATTCTTCAAGTCTTGCTATCTGAAGGATCGTCTTTATCGGTGTCCCAATCTGGTTCGAAATTGATTGTGTATCGTGGCCTAGGTTCCACATTCTTTTTGCCACAACCACGGCTAGGTGGGGGTGGTTTGGGAAAGTAGATGATGTTATCTCCACCGACAGAGTGTATGTCTTTTTTTTCATTTTTTTTATCCATCACTCTCCTCCTCTTCTAGCCCTTGCATGATAGCGAATCTTGCAGACTCGAGATGCCATAGCACCTCGGCTGGATCTTTCATTGTTGTTATCATTTGAACCATCTTGTCTTCTTTACCAGTTCCTAAGACTACAATCTGTTCAAATTGTTCGGCAGCCAACTCACATACTCTCGGTACGGGTTTAACTGTTCTCCTTATTTTATAAGGAAATTGTACTACATTGTCACTCATTTTAATTGTGAGCCTTGGCAACAATCGTCCACAACACTATGGCACAAAACACATTGCTCATGACCATGTATGTTAACAGTCTGTAATGTGCCTTGACATCGGGGACATTTCGGCAAACAATGTGTTTTAATGTCTTCTTCTTTCCACTCATGACCTAGTTTTTCTTTCCATTCTTTATCATTCATTTTTTATTAATCCTATCGTAAACTGTTAAGTGTCCATTATATTCCATTTGTTTATATTTTAAAGATAATTCTCTTCTTTCTTCTGCCTTCTCATATTCTCCAACAGATTCAAGTTCCATTGCTTCTTCCTCCAAAGTTAATATTAAATCACTAATTCTTCTCATTGGTTTTCTTCTTTTTATATGTATACCTCACACCATCTCTTGCCGATCCATGCTTGGCAGTATACCTTAAATGATTGTTACCACCTTTTT
>Ga0098048_1001493_pt1 | contig 10245 bp, 14 predicted proteins | sample 13_taG_FD_75052 | JGI IMG/M metagenome (GOLD analysis project Ga0098048, IMG submission 75052) | Marine viral communities from the Subarctic Pacific Ocean - 13_ETSP_OMZ_AT15268 metaG | ecosystem: Environmental > Aquatic > Marine > Oceanic | place: Pacific Ocean | collected 2015-01-16 | reverse complement strand
GTTCCTTCACATGTAAAAGAGAAGCTCCGTAAGTTGGAGAAGACTGACATCAAAGGTTTCACTACATTGAAGAACTCACTTCCTTATGTTGTGTCAATGAACTCATCGATTGGTGATAGTTAAACCCTTGAAGATCTTATCTCAGATGACTATTATCGAGAACTTGATTGTGAAGTAGAAGTTGTTATTGATCAGATGAGAAAAGTTCTGAACGAACGTGAATACAGTGTAATGTGTCATCGTTATGGTTTGGACGGTAAAGATCAAATGACACAACGTGAGTGTGGTAAGGTATTTGGTGTAAGTTACGCCATGATCCACTTGATTGAGAAGAAATCACTAGATAAACTTAGAAGATATTTCAACTGATAAATACTACTATGGTTGTATGTAGAAGATGAAAGATTTTTTCAACTTCCTTTCGGAGGCTAGAGTATCTAAATCTGCTGAAAAAGCAAAGAAACTTGGCCTCACTAGTGATGGATCAGGTGGATGGGTAGATAGACAAGGTAATGTTCAAGCAAGAACTATAGGTGGGGAACTAGTATTCTCACAAAAGAAAGGACCAGCTGCAGAGAGAGAAACAACAGGAAGAGTTGCTGCAACTAAGGAAGATCCTAAGGCACAAACTCAAAAACAGGTAGAACCTGAGGTTGAGAAGAGTAAAGATGATCAAACTGATGGTGATATGAAGAATGGGGAGACAATCACCCTAGTCTTCGGTAGATTTAATCCACCAACAGTTGGTCATGAGAAGTTACTTAATGGTGCAAAGAGTATTGCAGGTGGTGCAGAACTGAGGATTTATCCATCAAGATCCACTGATCCTAAGAAAAACCCTTTGGAACCAGGTGAAAAAACTAATATGATGAAGCAAATGTTCCCTGATCATAAGGAGAGCATTATTAATGATGAAGGTATCAAGACTATCTTTGATGCTCTTAAGTTAGCAGATGATGAAGGATATTCTAATGTCAAAATCGTAGTTGGATCTGATAGAGTATCCGAGTTTGATAGTCTGGCTCAAAAATACAATGGTAAGTTGTATAACTTTGATGAAATTGAGACTATTTCTGCTGGTGATAGAGACGCAGAAGGTGAAGGTGTAGAAGGAATGTCAGCCTCTAAGATGAGACAGGCTGCATCAGAGGATGATTTTGAGGCATTCAGACAGGGTATTCCATCATCATTGGATGACAAGACTGCAAAGCAGTTGATGAGTACTGTTCGTAAGAGAATGAAAGTTACTACAGAGTCTTGGAGTCTGTGGGAGATTGCACCTAAGTTTGATTGGAGAAACCTCCGTGAGAACTATGTAACTGGTAAAATCTTTAATATTAGTTCTTTGGTTGAGAACCTAAACACTGGTTTAGTTGGTAAAGTTATCCGTAGAGGAACCAACTATCTAATCTGTGTGACAGACGATAATATTATGTTTAAGTCTTGGGTAAGAGATCTCAAGGAATATACTGAAGTTAAGATGGATAGTGAGATGAGAGATAAGACTCATCCAAATACTTTGGTTGGAACTTCTGGTAACTTCAAGAGAGTTGCAAAACTCACACCTGGTTTTGAGAAGGGTGACCCCACTAATCTACAGGATGGTGGGAAACCATATAAGGGTTACGATATTAGAAACTTCATAAATAAGAATAAGAAAAAGTAGTTAGAGAAATGATTAACCCTCTTAATGAACTGTCTTCTGTTTATGTGCAGAACATTGCTGAAGGATGTGGCGAAAAGAATTGTAACTCAACTCCAATTGGAGAGGATTGTCCTATCCATGGTAAAAAGATGTGCCCTTGTATGGATATGAAAGGTTCTAGTAGTATAGATGGTGGAGATACCGCTAAGCCTGGTAAGGATAAGAACTATGTGAAGCCTATGGCTACTGAAGGGAAGAAAGAACGTGCATATTCAAATTGGAGAAATGATTCACAAGATCTCCTAGAAATTATTGGTGGCGCATATGGTGGAGTTGCCGGTGTTGATAATGAGAGAAATCTTGAGAACCCTAAAGCCAAGAAAGCTTCTAAGTCTAACGAGGAAATTGTTGAAAAGAGTGTAAAGAATAAGATTATTATTAATCCACCTCAAGGTATGAAAGAAGCCTTTGCCGAATTGGGTGGTGTTATTACAGAGATGTATGAAATTTCTGAGAAAATTGATATCAAAAAGGCTGATATGGGAGATGTTATCAAAGACTTCCGTAAGTCTGATGCACCTCAGTTCAAAGGAAAGTCGGATAAAAAGAAACAAGAGATGGCTGTTGCAGCTAAACTAGCTACTGAAGAGACAGAAGAAGAGAAGAAGAAGAGAGAGCTTTTAGCTAAGACCAAGGAACATGATGATAAACAGTCAGGTAAGTTGGCTGAAGCTGATATGACTGGAGCACCTTCAATCAAAGATGCCAAACCTGCCAAGAAGACTAATGTGAAGTATGATCCTCACATGAAAGTCATGGCTCCTACTATCAAAAAAGAGGGTAGAGCATTGGCTGGTATTCTTTCTACTATCAGAGCCAAGAATGGGATGAGAACTGTAACAGCCAAGGGAGCTGATAAACTACAGGATAAGAAAGAGAAGACTATGGGAGAAGAGATGAGTATCAAGGACCAGATGAAAATCTCCCGTGAGGCAGCTAAGAATCGTAACCCTAATCCTGACCACAGAAAGATTAATGCTATGAGGGCATCTAATCAGAAGAAAGATAATAGAACTGATGCACAGAAAATGACTGATGCTACTGGACCAAGACCTGGATCTAACTATAGAGGAGACTGATGTATCATATAGAACAAGCTGATTACGAGAAATACGATAAACAGGAGAAACAATTTAAGAAAGATGATGCCAGAATGAAATATGGTAAGAACTTTAAAGACTTTATGTCTGATAAAGAGAAACCTTTGAGACCTGGTGAAGTCAAAAGGTATGATAAAGTGAAGAAGAAGTGGGTATCGAATAAGGATTGATTTATATATAGTGTAGTTATGAATTATTACTATGCTTGCATTTCTACTCCCATTAGCGTCGAAAATTATTAAAGATGCTATTGCAAATATTCCAGAGAACGAAGAATTGGGTGAGAAGATGGTTGAGATCTGTCTTGTTATTCTTTCTAAGGCAGTTAAGCTGACTAAGACTGATATGGATGATCAACTCCTTGAGGTTGTCACAAAGGCAATAAATAATAGAGAAGAATGATACATGAACCCCCTATTAGGGGTTCTATTTTTTTATAAATATTTACTAACATAACAAAGTTTATTAAGGCAGAAACATGGCACTTTGGGGAAATAACGATAACGTAGGATCGACGGGTACCGTTGCCCTGAACTATTCTACGGGCGTCGTAACAGGAACTGGCACAACGTTCGGTCAAACCGGTGCCGCACAAGAAGGTGATGTTATTCGATTCGGTGCCCGTGGTGGTACCTATTTTGGTGATGCAGTCATCGTTAGTATCGCTTCTACTCTTTCATGTACGATTGGTTCGACCATGGGTCTGACTGGTGGTGCTATTAGTGGAGCTCAATATAAAGTATCTCAACTTCCTAAGTCTAGCATTAGTGATTCCACTTACTCTAAGAAAGGAACACTATCAGGCGATTCTTTGGTATATGGTGTGGCTAATGCTGGAGGAGTGGTTCCTTCATATCAGGTCACAGCAGAAGGTTGGGTTGGTGTTACCACTTATAATGATTACCAAGGAAACCTGAGAGTTAAGAAAGAGACCCTAGTTGCCATGTCTGGTATTACAACTGGAGCTGGATCTATTGTATATCCTACTAATAAATGATAAATGATATTTAATGAATTGAACGCAGATAACTTTCTGCTATTCGCTATTAAAAATTATGAGAATCCTCAGGCAGTCAGCGTTGATGACTTTGAAAAAGATTTAAACATCTTTCGATACATCAAACGACTCCTGAGGAAGTATAAAAATGGTTCAGGTTTGAAGGTTCATCTTCTAATAAACCATTTTATTATTCTTTATAATATCTTTGGAGATGCTGCAACACCCATGCTTTTCTTTAAGCTGGATGAGGATCTGTGGCCTTCACTAAAGGCTTTTGTCTTATTCTTAGATAGACTACCAGATTACCCAAGAACATCTTTGCATGAACTTGAGGTAGATGAATATTGTTTGGAAGAACTCAGAGGTATTACTGATGGAAAGGGGGAAAATTGATAGGGTAATCGATGCATTTCGATCTGCCATGTATCAAGAGTTCAGTGTAAGTGAAGAAGGAATGGTAGCTAATCCTCCTGGTGGATCCGGTGGGTTTAGTGGATCTTCTGATGCAAAAGGACCAACTGCTGGTTATGATAAACCAATGAAGTTTGATGGTCGTAATAAGTTTGTGAGAAAGGCTATCAGTGACCTGATGAGTAGAAAGGAAAAAAGAGAAAATAGAAAAAACAAAAAGAAAGCGTTAGAGTTCAACCCTTACTTTAAGCCTCAAGATGGACGATCAAGTTAAGTTGGCTATACTACAGCAGAGAGTTGATGACATCAAACCTCTGTTAGATAAATTAGACGTAACTATTGAAAAATTATCTGAGGTAAATACAACAGTTAGCAGAATGCTTGCTGTTCATGAAGAAAGATTATCAAAGTCAGAAGAGATTGACTCTGTATTATTTGCAAAGATTGACGAACTCCGTGATAAAATGGACTCAGATCATAACAGTGTCTTGTCAAGACTACAGGATCTAGAGAAAAAGGTTTGGGTTGCCATTGGGTGTGTCGTAGCTGTGTCTTTTATCGCACAAACCAATTGGTTCGACTTGACTCCACCATCAGAAGTTGGTAAAATAACGAGTAGTTATATCGAGTGATATGGATTTTATTGATGTCAAATACATCAATTTGATCTCCTCAAGACTTCCTAAGTTCAAAAGAGTAAAGCCAAAGCTTTATAACTTTCGGTGTCCCATATGTGGTGACTCCCAGAAGAATAAGAACAAAGCTAGAGGTTTTCTTTATCAGGTTAAGAACAACACTAACTTTAAGTGCCACAATTGTGGTATCAGTGTTTCGTTTGCAAACTTCTTAAAGGATTTGGATCCTCAAACTTATAAACAATATACTTTTGAGAAGTTCAAAGAAGGTCACACTGGTAAAAACTTTGTCACAGAAACACCTGAGGATGTGTTTAGTAAGATGAGAAATACTAAACCCTCGTTCAAGAAGAAGATTGAGATAGATCTACCTTCTGCGTTTAGTGTTGATATATCCAAACACTATTTGGAATCTAGAGCTATTCTGAGTGGGAAGTTTTATTACGCAAAGAACTTCCAAGAGTTTGTTAATAGTATCAAACCAGGTTCATTCGAACATCCTAAGTTTGGTGAAGCTAGAATTGTAATTCCTCTTGTCAGGAATGAGAAACTTATAGGGTTGCAGGGTAGAGCCCTATCTACAAACCCTGTTAAATACTTAACCGTTATGTTGGACGAGGATGAACCAAAAATCTATGGAACAGATGAAATTGACAAATCCCTCCCAGTCTATATCACAGAAGGACCATTCGACTCTACGTTCATTCGCAACTCGGTTGCTATGTGTGGAGCTGATGTTGATGTCGTCAGTTGCGGGATTAGTAATCCTGTCTGGATATATGATAACGAACCACGCAACTCCCAAATCACCAGAAGAATTGAGCAAACAATCAATCAAGGAGGTACAGTCGTTATCTGGCCCTCCAATATTCGGGAAAAGGACATAAATGATATGGTCTTAAGTGGACATAAAGTTCAAGAGATCATAGACAAAAACACCTACAAAGGATTAGAAGCAAAACTAAAATTTACCAGTTGGAAAAAAGTATGAGTAACGGTACAAAGGTTCAGAAGAGAGATGGTCGTGTTGAATCACTTGACCTGGATAAGATGCATCTTATGGTTGAGGAGGCGTGTGATGGCCTATCAAATGTATCTGCTAGTCAGGTAGAGATGACATCTGGTATTCAGTTCTATGATGGTATTACTACTGCTGAGATCCAAGAGATCCTTATCAAGAGTGCTAGTGACCTAATTGATCTGGACCACCCTAACTATCAGTTTGTAGCTGCAAGACTTCTCCTGTTCTCTCTTAGGAAGCAACTGTATGGTGGTAGGAGGGAGATGCCTTCCTTGATTGATCACATCACCAAACTGGCATATGATGATCACTATGATAGAGATATCTTTACAAAGTATTCACAAGAAGAGATTGAGAAGGTAGAAACTTTTATTGATCACGATCGTGATTTTCTATTCACATATGCTGGTTTGAGACAGGTTGTGGATAAATACCTAGTACAAGATAGGAGTATTGGAAAGGTACACGAAACTCCTCAGTTCATGTACATGATGATTGCATTGACAATCTTTCGTGAGTATCCAAAAGAAACAAGACTTTCCTACGTTAGAAGATACTACGATGCCATCTCAAAACACAGACTCAACATCCCAACACCAATCATGGCGGGTGTCAGAACTCCCCTACGCCAGTTTGCGTCTTGTGTTCTGGTTGATGTTGATGACACCCTGGATAGCATTTTTAGTTCTGATATGGCCATTGGCCGTTATGTCGCACAAAGGGCTGGCATCGGTATCAACGCTGGCAGGATCCGTGGGATCAACAGTAAAATCAGGGGCGGAGAAGTACAGCACACTGGCGTTGTTCCTTTCCTTAAGAAGTTTGAATCAACTGTACGATGCTGTACACAAAATGGGATTCGTGGTGGCTCAGCAACAGTCCACTTCCCCATCTGGCACCAAGAAATCCAAGACATCATCGTCTTAAAGAACAACAAAGGCACAGAAGACAACAGGGTACGGAAACTTGATTACTCAATCCAAATTTCAAAGATTTTCTACGAACGTTTCATTGCGAATGGAGAGATTAGCTTGTTCTCACCGCACGACGTACCGGGTCTGTATGATGCCTTTGGTACTGACGGGTTCGATGATTTATATGTTAGTTTTGAACGAGATGAGTCTGTTCCAAGAAAGAGTATTAAAGCACAAGAACTGATTCTAGACATCCTTAAGGAGAGAGCAGAGACCGGTCGTCTGTATCTGATGAATATTGACCACTGTAACTCTCACTCTTCCTTCAAAGATAAGGTTGAGATGAGTAATCTGTGTCAGGAAATCACTCTTCCCACATATCCTTTGTCACATATCGATGACCAGGTTGGTGAGATTGCACTGTGTATTCTCTCAGCAGTCAACGTTGGTAAGATTAAGTCCGATGAGGAACTAGAAGACCTCTGTGACCTGGCTGTGAGGGGTCTAGACGAGTTGATTGACTACCAGGACTATCCAATCATCGCAGCTGAACTTGCAACCAAGGCAAGAAGGTCTTTGGGTATTGGTTACATTGGATTGGCACACTACCTAGCAAAGTTGGGTTACTCTTATGATTCACAAGAGGCATGGGATGCTGTTCATGGACTTTCTGAGTCCTTCCAGTATTATCTCCTGAGAGCTTCTAATCAATTGGCTAAGGAGAAGGGTCACTGTGAATACTTTGGTCGCACCAAATATTCCAGTGGAACACTACCTATCGATACATATAAGAAAGATGTAGATGAACTAGTATCAACGGAGTTGCAACATGATTGGGATATGCTTAGGAATGATATCCTCGAATACGGTCTCAGGAACTCAACACTGTCCGCACAAATGCCATCGGAAAGTAGTTCCGTTGTGTCAAACGCAACAAATGGAATCGAACCTCCTCGGGGATACTTGTCCATTAAGAAGTCCAAGAAAGGGCCTCTTAAGCAAATTGTTCCACAGTATGCCTCATTGAAGAATAACTACACTCTTCTGTGGGATATGAAGGATAATGGTGGATACATTAAAATAGTAGCTGTGATGCAAAAGTTCTTCGACCAGGCAATTTCTGGTAATTGGAGTTATAATCCAGAGAACTACCCTGACAATGAAGTTCCTGTTTCTCAGATGGCAAAGGATTTTCTCACAACTTATAAATATGGTTGGAAGACATCCTACTATCAGAACACTCATGACTTAAAGTCTGATGAAGTAGATGAAGAGCCGCAGTCGAAGTTAGATGAATTGTTATTAGAACTATCACAAGCCGAGGAGGGAGAGTGTGAATCCTGTGCAGTTTAAAGTTTCACCAGTAGGTGACAAGGATATTATGAATCAAGTGAAAGGTATGACGGTGTTTAACACCGAAGTGCATGATGCCAAGAAACAACCAATGTTCTTTGGTAAGCCTCTGGGAGTCCAGAGATATGACACCTACAAGTATCCGGTGTTTGAAAAACTTACTACACAACAACTTGGATACTTCTGGAGACCAGAAGAAGTTTCACTACAGAAAGATAGAGGAGACTATCAGTCTCTTCGTCCAGAACAGAAACATATCTATACTTCTAACCTGAAGTATCAGATTATGTTGGATTCTATTCAGGGTCGTGGTCCTGGTATGGCATTCATCCCCTATTGTTCCTTGCCTGAACTAGAAGCATGTATGGAAGTATGGGGTTTTATGGAGATGATTCACTCCAGATCCTACACATACATCATTAAGAACATCTATCCTAATCCAGCTGAGGTATTGGATAAGATTGTTACGGATCAGAAGATCCTAGATCGTGCCAAGAGTGTTACAGAGTCATATGATGACTTCATCAACACTGCACAAGTCTGGGGAACCACTGGCATGTGGTCTGAAGATTTTAGAGGATCCCCATCAAGTGAGTATGAGATTAAGGAAGTCAAACGTAAGCTTTATAGGGCTGTTGCGAATGTCAACATCCTGGAAGGCATTCGTTTCTATGTCAGTTTTGCTTGTTCTTTTGCTTTCGGTGAGCTCAAACTCATGGAAGGGTCGGCGAAGATCATTAGTCTTATCGCCCGTGACGAGAATCAGCATCTTGCAATCACGCAGAATATCCTGAATAAGTGGAAGAGTGGTGATGATCCTATGATGAAACAGATCGCCAAGGAAGAAGAAGAGTGGGTCTATGCAATGTTTGATAGAGCTGTGAATGAGGAGAAGGCTTGGGCTGACTACTTGTTCAAGGACGGTTCTATGATTGGTCTAAACGATACCCTATTGCAACAGTATGTTGAGTGGATCGCCAATCGTCGTATGAAGGGTATAGGATTGAAGCCAGTCTATGATATCCCTGCTAAGAACAATCCCCTTCCCTGGACCCAACACTGGATCTCCTCGAAAGGATTGCAAGTGGCACCACAAGAAACGGAAGTTGAATCTTATGTCGTCGGTGGAATCAAACAGGATGTACAAAAAGACACTTTCTCAGACTTTAAACTCTGAGATAGAAGGGAGATATCCCTATAACAAATCTCTTTTGTCCTATAAGAGGTGGTCTGATAGTCTCAGGCCACCTTTTCGTGGTATGGCACATAAGGTATTGAAGAGATCTTTAGAGTGGTGGTATGAGAAACCCATCTATCTACATCCTTTACCTGCTAATGAACAAGTTAAGAATGTGAGAAAGGTATATGGTAAGGTTCAACACCCTTCTAATAAAGATAGAGCTACAGAATACATCTGGACTGGTGATGGGGATTGGCACCGATAAATATCCCAGTTGAATACATTATGTGTGTGACTACGAGAACCCCTGGACCTACTTGGAACGGCCTTTTAATTCTGATGATGTTTTGGACTTTTATGGTTTTGTGTATCTCATTACCAATCTCACAAACCAACGACTCTACATTGGGAGAAAAGTTTTTTGGTTCCACAGAAAACCTCCTGGAAAGAAAAGAAGAGTAAAGAAGGAGTCAGATTGGAAAGTGTACTACGGTTCCTCTGATGAACTGAAGGCAGATGTTAAACTCCTTGGGACTCACATGTTTCGTAGGGAAATTCTTTCACTGCACAAAACAAAAGGTAAGACAAACTTTGCTGAGACTGAAGCACTTTTCAAGAACAATGTTCTCACTGAAGCTATGTCTGATGGTACTCCCAAGTACTACAATTCCAACATTATGAATCGTTATTATCGCAAAGATTACTTTGAGATTTGACTGAGATACATAATACTGTTATAATACTTAAGATTTTTTATTTGACTCATGAAGAAACTATTAACACCTCTACTGACAATACTGTTAGTAGGATGTCAACAAGCCTCAACAGGAGCCAACTTATCAGTTGATGTCACTGAAGACAATAACACAGCTGTACCTATTGAAGTTGTTCCACCAATCAAATGGACCTGTCCAACATGTACAGAC
>Ga0098048_1001492_pt1 | contig 10247 bp, 4 predicted proteins | sample 13_taG_FD_75052 | JGI IMG/M metagenome (GOLD analysis project Ga0098048, IMG submission 75052) | Marine viral communities from the Subarctic Pacific Ocean - 13_ETSP_OMZ_AT15268 metaG | ecosystem: Environmental > Aquatic > Marine > Oceanic | place: Pacific Ocean | collected 2015-01-16 | reverse complement strand
TACGACTCTCTGCCCATACACTCATAACTCCACCAAGTACAGTAGAGCCTAACATAGTTATTATCTCAAACGGAAAACCCATATTATTCTTGTGGTATTAGATGTGCGTATCTATTTTTTATATTAATTGTTTTTTCTGCATACTTAGGGTCAGTTGCATACCCTGAAGTAGATATAGCTGTCAAGTATTCATCAGAAGTTTTTGCTTGTCTTATACTGTCATATCTTGGAGCTGATACTTTTTCTTTATAACCTACAAAAGACTCTGCTAAATTATCATACACTCTAAAAGGTTCTTTATACGTTCCTTCTAATCCTTCTATAAACTCTTGTGTAGACATCTTAACTGATTTTTGTCCTGCTTTTTTTTCACTAGCCCTATTAACTTTTATACCTAATGGATTTTTATATTCTGTTGTAAGTTCTGACTCACCATGTCCTGATTCTAAACTAGCTTGAGCAGCTACTGCTTCAGGAAAGTCATTACCAGCTTCTTTAGCTAATTTATAAAATTTAAGATACATAGCTTCATCTTTTTTTAAAGTACCCCCGCCTTTACTAAACCTTAATCTTTCCATTTGTTCTTTAGGCTGTAACATTTTCGTTGCTTCTTGTAAAGCTTTCTGTAAGCCAGTCAAACCTTTTGATGTTTGTTTATAACTTTCTTGCATCACAGGATTTTTTCTGTCTGCAGGGTCTTCTTGTACATTAGGAACTTTACCACCTGTTTTGTAGTTTTCTCTTAAATCTTTTTTAATATCTTTTATTTCTTGTTTTTGTTTTTTATAATATAAAGGACTTATTTGTACAGGTATACGACTCATCTCTCTATCAATAGCCATTATGTCTTTATATATTTCTTCATAAGTATCAAAATCAGGTGCAGCATCTAACATCTTTGCACGTAAACCATCGCTAAGACCTATAGGCTCATAGTTTGAACCATACATCACAGCTACTCTATCTTTTTTAGATACATTTGTATTTCTTATAGTAGAGTAAACATCTAAACCAAGTTTTTCTAAGGATTTAGTATTTTTATGAAACTTAATATAGCTTTCGTAATGTTCATTACTTCTTTTTAAGTATTCACCAACAAAAGTATCACGGTCTAGTTCTTGTCCTATGGCACTAGTGATAGAAGACTGTGCTTTTCTTTTACTTTTTAAATAATCATTAGCTTTAAACTCATACATTTTTGCAGTATACTCAGGATTAATAGGTTGCATTCCCCAACCTGTAACAAACTTTAAGAATGCTTGTGCTTCATATTCATCTTGGTCATATGGAGTTTTACCTTGTTTATTTGTTAATGTTTTATGTAAATCTTGACCCCTAGTAATAGAACCCGGAGTTATACTTTCTAAAAGATTAGCCATTAAAATAGTAATATTTTCTCCATCTAGTAAGTTATCTGCATAGTTTCCACTATCATTAAACTTAGATAATTTATTAAATGGGTTTCTCATTAAATTACCATCTAAAGTTCTACCACCTCTTAAAACATAATTACTAATTTGTTCTTGTATAATAGATTCTCCTAAAAACGGAGAAACTGTTTCTGATATAGTTGTAGTTAATATGTCTTTAAGTAAACCTTCTTCATCAAGACTATCTTCAGCCATGTACTTATTTATTATAACCTGAAAAGGTTTTTTAGGAAAGTCAAAAGCATCCCAGCTACTAAGGTTAGAAACTACTGGAGAACCATCAGGAGCTACTGAAAGAATAACATTAGAGTTTTGCATATAGTCAGGTAATACTAAGTCTTTAATAGCGTCTAAAGTATCTGTAGCTATACCTGTAGTAGCTTTACTTACTGTTTCAGCTCCTTTAGCACCTGCTCCTGCCATTGCAGTAAAAGCTCCTAAACGCAGTGTTCCTCTTTTTATAAACTCTTGACCTGCTTTTTGTTCACCTTGTTTTATTAATGCCTTACCTTTACTTACTTCTTTAATACCGTTAGTAATAGAGTTAGCTGATATCCTTGTAGACTCTGCCATAAATGAAAAGAAACGACCAAAGAAAGGAGTACTTCTTAATTCTTTTAAAAGTTCAGGAACTAAATCATAGTTAGGTAAAACATCTCTAACCATTTTAGCTGCTTCTTCTTTTAGTTGTTGTTCGCTAAGTTTAAGTCCTGACTCTTTAGAGTACATGTTATTAATCTTTTCTAAGTTTTTCTTTTCTCTAAAATACATATTTACTTTAAAGAAATCATCTTCAGCTATATAAGCATTTTGCCACTTCTCAGCGTGTTTACTTATTCCTGTTTTATTTAAAAATCCTTTTGCTAAATTAGCAGGAATATCTAATACACTTTTAGATTTTATTCCTTGTAAATCTGATGCTAATCCTTTTAAATCTCTAGCTACAACACCTTTATTTAACAGACCTAAACCACTTAATTCTTCATGTAGTTTTTGTAGCTCTACGTTGTTCTTTGTTCTAGCTCTTAAAATACCTACAATTTCTTTTGTTTGTTTAATATCAAAAACATTTACTCCATTAGCTAATGACATTTGAACACCACCAGCTACGTTTTTAACATGAGTAGTATGTGACCATACAGTTTTAGCAGCCTGTGATACTCCTTTTAAAAGAGCTAAATTTCTGTATAAAGAAAAATTTAATAAACTGTCTGATACTGTTTTATGATTACTAAAGTATTTAAACAACTCAGGTGTCGTTGCTCTTCCACTTAGCTTACCATAACCTTCAGGAATAACTTCTGAATATAAAGAAGTTCTGTCTGTTTTAAAATAAATACCAGCACCACCTTCAAAAGCATCGTCATAAAACTTTACATTTTCTACGTAGTTGCCTAGTTTAATAGTAGACTGTATAAGGCTTTTAGTTGGGTCATCTATTTCTCCCATTAACTTTCTTAAAGGAGAAGGAATATTTTCTTTACCATTAAGTATTTCTTTTCTAATCTTACCAAACTTATCAGTGCTTCTAGTAAAATCTGTTCCTTTATTTACATCTAATATATCTGCTATTTCTGTATCGACTTTTGATTTAACATCTGCAGGAAGCATTCCGGGATTTTCAAGTTCTATTTTACTTGTTAAAAAATCTTCAGCTTCTCTAAGAACACTTGTTTTAGGTGTATAGTTAGGGTCTTCAAATAGTTTGTAAGACCTTCTAACATAAAAACCCATTTGGTCTTGATAAATCTTTTTTTGTGCTTCGTTAAGAGTACCAGTATTTATCATTTGTTGAGTTAAGTCATCTTGAAGATTTCTAGCTTTTCTTAACGGGTCTTGTAATTCTTCAGGAAGTTTTTTTAATTCTTTTTCAAATGTTGTTTTTTGTGTTCTACCTACACTAATACCTCTACCAGTAACTAATGTAGGACTTCTAAAGTCTGTAAATAAAACATAATTTATTTGGTCATTTAATTCATCTTTATTTTTAAACTTTGTACTTTTTTCAACAACACTTTCTATAGCTGTATCTAAATTATAAGCTACATTAGTAATAGTATCGTTCCATTTTTCTTTTAAGTTTTCGTTCTTTAAATACTTTTCATGTAACTGTAAAGTTTTATTACCTTGAGTGGTAAAAGCTTTTCTTCTATAAATTTCAAAATTACGTAGTATAGGATTAGCAGTAAACATTAAGTTAGTATCACTAACATACTTACTAATAAATCCGGGCTTTAATGCATCTATATCTGCTGTAGATGTAGCCTTTACTACTCCGTCTGCTATGTCTTTATTTCTATCTTTTATTAAAGCTTCTGTTTGATACTTATTTAATTCTATATTTTTTTCTAATTGATATATAAACTTATCTACTGTTTCTTTTCCTGATGCTTTAACATCATCAAGCATAGTTACAAAAGACTCTCTACCTTTGGCTAACTTAGCTAGTGTTTTGTCTTTAGCTTTTTGAAGTGTTTTACTTTTTCCAGCTATCTTACCGCCACCTCCAATAACTCCTACAACAGCCAAACCGTCTCCTAACATTAACATTCTATTTTTTAAATTAGAATTTTCTTGTCTGTCTTGAAGTAAATATTGTTTTACATCGGCTAACATTTCGATATCATCAGATATAAAACTTCCTATGGCTTCGGGTATTAGACCCTCTTCATAAGGATTAAAACCTACTTGTGTTCCTACTTCACCAGCAATGACAGCTTGTTTTGTTCGTTGACTAGGAGTAATAAACTTTTTAAATTTACTTGTTCCTTCTTTTATTTTTTTAGGTGCATCTGCAACCCATTTAACTTTACCAGCTCCAACAATAGCAGTTCCTAGCCCAACAATATCTCTAACTATTTCTCCTCCCATTGATTCAGGCTGTTTAATAGCTGGTACAAATCTTTCTCCTCGTTGCACCATTTCAACATTGTCTTTACCAGTAACTGTTTCAAATACAGTCTTTAAAGCTTCATCTTGTTTTGTGTATACTTTTTCTTTAAACTCTTGTGCAGTTTTAGTTTTACCTAATGCAGAATATTTTAGTTTAGTATCAACTAAAAGCCTTCCTAAGTCTACAGTTTCAGTAACAAGGTCTGCTCCAACACCTACTACAGTTCTACCAAAGTTAGAAAGCTTTGTAGTATTGGCTTTTTCTTCTTCTTGAGTTAATTCTTCTCCTTCTTTAACTTCAACAAGATTGCCTTCTGCATCATATTTATACATTTATTCGCTTTCTTCTTCTTTAAAAACAGTATTAAAATTAGACATTAATTGATTAATTGCTGAAGTGTAGTACTCTCCCATATCTTTATAATCAAAAGTTTTACCATCTGTAATATCTTCTGCTGTTGCAAATTCAGCGATATTGCTTTTAATTCTTTCTTCTACTTCGTAGTCATCAAATCTAGCAGTTACCATTTTGTACATTTCAAACTTAACCGAGTCTATACCTGCATTTCTAACATCGTTTTCTAATTTTACTTTAACTTTATGCATAGGATGTTCTTTTCCTTTACCTGACTCAGTTATTATTTTATCTAAATCTGCAAGTTCAAAAATATTTCTACGTAATTGTCGTACTTTTGCATCTCCTGTTCCGTTTGCTTCATCTATAGCATTTGCTTTTTCAAGATAATAGTTCATGTATGTAGGAGTCCCTACTTTAGGTATGTCTCTAGTTGTTCCATCTGTAGTTCTGTTAGACCACTCTTCATCAAAAGCACGACTAACTACTTTATTTTTTTCTACTATAGGATTAAAGTCTACTTGAGAATTTACTATATGTGTTTGTAATTCAGATTTAGTCCAGTTAGTTTTTTTACTAGTGTCTAAAGAAGTTATTACATTTCTTCTAGCTGGGTCACTAGGATTAACAGTTTCAGATAAAAATAATAAAGCTTCGTCTTTATTATACGTAAATGCTTTAGGGTCTCTATACATTTCTATTTGCTCATCAGATGTAAGAGTATCAGGTTTTAATAAATAATCATAAACACTTCTAGTTGCCATGCTTTTAGCTGCTGCTTGTTGTTTAGGAGTTAAAGTTTCTTTTCCTCTTCCTGTAATCTTACTCCATGCATTATGTATTAAACTAATGTTTTTAGGAGCTGCTATGTTTTCTTGTTGATTAGCATAGTAGTCTTCAAAAGGTTTAAAGAATTGTTCTTTAGTCATTCTTTCATTTATATTACCACTTTTTAATTTTGTCTCGTGTAATTTTTTTAATGCTGTTTCATATTCATCAATTTCTAGTTTCTTTTTAGCTCTTGTAGCCTCTGTAACCCCATAAGTTTCAAAGTAATTAGAATTTTTTTTATTAAACTCTGCTTCAGCTTGTTGTCTAAAGTAAAATGGGTCAGCTTTATAAGCTTCATCTTCTGTCATTAACTTATTATATTTGTCCCACTTTTGAGTTAGTCCTGCTAGTTCAAAAGTACGTTGTTTTTCGTTTTCTTGCAGATTTTTCATAACATTATTTTGCATAGAAGATTCTTTTGCATTCCATAATGCAGTGCCTATCATTACATTTCTACGTCTTTTGTTATTGTTAGATGAACCACTAAAAAAATCAGCAGCTATATCTTTAAAAGTACCACCAGTATTTCCTTGATTTTGTCTAGTTAATAATCCACTTAATATTTCTTTTGCTGCCATTTATTCCTCTCTTGCTAACAAGCTATTACTTTTTACTTCTTCTACTTTTTCTAAAATACTAGGTTCTATTTCTTTTTCTTCTATTACTTCTCTGACTTCCTGTGGGACTGACTGTGGACTTACTCTTTGAGCAGCTTGTTTTCTCATAGCATCTAATGAACCTATGCCTTCTTCTATTTGCTTTATAGCTTTGTCTCCTAGTATTTCTTCTTCGCCTACTTCTTCAGCAGAATCCATAACAAAATCTAACTCTGCTTTCTCTGCTAATGCCATTACCATATACATAGTTGGTTCCATTAATAACATCATTAAATCAGGATTCCATTTACCTTCAGTAAAACCAGTATACAATGTTATAGATGCAATGTCAATAACACCAATACCTTTACTTAAAGATAATAAAATATTAGCAGTAGTTTCAGGAACTGTTAGGTTCTCAAAAACATACAGCATAGCTTCTTTAGAATTAGTAAACTCAGGAGCTTTTTCCCAGTTATAAGGTTGACTAGGGTCGTTTGTAAGACTTTGCCCCGGAATAGGTCTTCCTCTTTCCATGTTTCCTTGCACAAACTGTGCTGCTTTTTCTGTCATTGCCATAATGATTTCCTATATTTTAATTGGTTGATATACGTTTTGTAAGTATGATGGTGAGCCTGTTCCGTATAATGTTTGATTTGCTAGGTCTGTAAAGCTTCTCATGTTAGTTAAGTTTGCATAACCCGGCTGTGCTTGTACAGCAGCTAGATGATTGCCTTGAGCTGCAGTCATCATTGGTTGACTTTGTGCTGGTCTACCAAAACCCATTACTTCTTCTTCTTCCATGAGGCTTCTATTTACAGCACCAGTTAAAGCTCCTTGTGCTAAGTCAGGTACAAAGTCTCCTTTAATATAGTCTCCTGCTTCTTTTGCTTTAGTTCCTACATAGTCTACAGTAGAGCCTACAGGGTCTGCTGCAAACTTTTGAAATCCTGTAGCACTTTCTTGAGCTGTTTTTGCAACATCTAAACTTGCTTTAGTTCTTTCTAAAGCACCTGCATTATAATCTATACCTGACATAGCTTCTTTTGATATATCACCAAAGTCTACTTTAATATCTAGGTTAGCAGCAACATCTGCTGCTGTTTGTTTAAATACATCAGGATTAGAAACATTTTCAATTACAGTATCTGTAAGACTAGGATTTACAGTTGTAGGAAGTTTACCTTGATTAAGAAGACTTTCTTGTCCTCCTACCCAGCTATTAAATGCATCAACATTACTTTTAGATTCAGCTATTAAAGTTTCTACGTCAACTCCAGTAGTAGCTACAGTTGCATCAACTCCTTTCTTAGCAGCTTCAGTAATAACAGCAGTGCTATCTGCTGCACTCTTAGCATCTAATGTTGCCTGTGCAGTATCAGAAACTTTTTGTGTAAGAGCAGCAGCATCTGCAGTACTTTTACCAGCACCAAACGTACTTTTAGCCCACCCACTAAGTCCTTTAGCAACAGCACCCATAGCAAAGTATAAACCTACCATTCCTAGTATGCCTCCTACTTTTTGACCAAACACTTTGTTTAGTTTCTTTTTTACTTTCCTACCTACTTTTCTTAAAAATCCCATGTAATATTTCCTTTTGTTTTAAAATTCTTGAGTTCCACCTTTACCATAACTTGTATTTGTGTAACTGCTGGTCAATCCACTTCTATATGAACCACCTAACGTATTTATTAAACTTGATAAATAATCATCATACTTTTCACCAGCTTTACCCTCATTAGCGATAGCTGTTGAAAGTATTTGAGCTTGTCTATTTAATTCATTTTCACCTGCTCTAAAATCAAAGTCTGCTTGGTCTCTTAGTTCTTGCCATAAAAATGATTGAGATTGCATAGACATACCAAAAGCATTCTGTGCGTTCTGTGCATTTATTTGATTTTGTGCAGCAGTATTAATTGTATTTGCTTGTCTTCTCCAAGCAACATTAGAAGCTTCTACAGCAGCAGAGTTCTGTGCATTCCAACTAGCTCTTGCAAAGTCCTGTTGAGAATTAAACTGGTCTACTTGAGCTGTAAGCTGTGCATCAAACTTACTTAAATCAGCATCTCTTCCAGCTCTTCTAGCTTCTGCAGCATTCTTTTGAGAAGCATTAAACTGCTCCATTGCATTGTTTTGTGAAGCATTATACTGACTCATTTGTGCATTAAGATTAGCCATAAACTGATTAGTTTGATTTTCACTTGAAGCATTGAATTGTCTTGCAGCATTTTCTGCAGATTGATTAGACAATAATCTTTGTTGTTCTTGTTGACTTTTCATCATGTTAGCTTGTTGCTTATTAGAAAGATTAGTCATATCCATTTGTAAAAATGATTGAGCATGTTGAGCAGCTACTTTAGTTCTTTGGTCAACAGCAGCTAAATCTAAACTTGCTAAAGCTGTAGCGTCTTGCATAAATGCTTGTTGTTCTGCATTCATATTTGTTATAGCTACTGTTTGCATAAATTTACTATTAGCTAACTCTGTTTGTTGTTTAAAGTTAAATTTAGTCATGTCCATGTTAGCGTCAACACTAGCATGTTGCATAGCTCTTTGTTGGTCAACATTAAGCTGAGCTAATCCCATTTGTTGGGCTAACTCTTTATTTTTAATATTAACTTGCATTTGTTTATTAAGATTTGCAAGTTCTGTTTGTTGTCTATTACTAAGACTTTCTGACGCAGCTTGATTTTTTGAAGATAAATTAGCTAACTGCATTTGTTGGTCGTTAGTTAAATTAGCAAGTTCCATTTGTTGTTTAAAACCAGCATTCTTAGCTAAGAAATCAGCAGCTACTTGCATCTCTGCCATACGACTTTGATTCTCTGCAGACTGGTCTGCTCCAGCTCTAGCAGCATCTATTTGAAGCTCTGCCATTTCAAGCTGTTGCTCATTACCAAGATTTTGCATGTTCATCTGCTGGTCATTTTGAGATTTAATAACAGCTCGTTGTTGCTCGTTTTGTAAGTTTTGAGTACGTGTTTGTTGTTGCTGTTCAGCAGTAGTCATTACAGCTTGTTGATTAAATTGGCTTTGCATTGTTCTCATTTGCTGAGACATCTGTGCAGTTTGACTTTCAGCATCTTGACGATTTGCTAAGTTTTGTAATCGTAGCTGTTGTTCTTGTGTAGCTTGTTGTAAGTTTGCTTGTTGCTGATTTCCTAGGTTTTGAGCTGCTCTAGTTTGTAAAGCTTGTGCATTGCTTTGTGCCATAGGCATAGCACTTTGAATAATAGAGTTAAACAAAGCATCTCTACCAACAGTAGAAACACTAAGACCTCTTTGAGCCATGTTAGCATTAATAGCATCTACAGCAGGTTTAGCCCACATTGGAATCTTACCGTCTTCCATGCCTCCTAATAAACTTTCCATCTGTGAAGATACTAAAGCTTCTGTAGGTAACGCAGCAATAGCAGCATTAACCTCTACAGGATTTGTATCTACTTGAGCTGTAACAGTTGCAGGGTCTTCTACAATAGCTGCTGTTATTTCAGGTGGTAATTCACCAACTACTTTTAACATATCTGCAGCAGCAGCAGTAGCAAATTGTCCAGTTACTTGTCTTTGTTCAACTGCATCATAATTTAATACTTTGATAATTTCAGCAGCTTTACCATCTGTAGCAGGAACACCAGTAATAGCTTCACGTGTTTTTGCTTCAGCGTCAGGTCCTTCTGAAAGAACTGCACCTACTCCTCTAACTTCTTTAGCATAAGCACCTGAAGATAATATACCTTCTACATCTTTAGCATTTGCAGCCATTGCAATACTGTCTGATATTTGTGCAGCTTGTGCTGGTCCTGATAGTTCTCTTATTTCTTCTAATTTCATTAAAGAATCTTCTGATAAACTACCCAGTGCAGCTATAGTTTCAGGTTTATCTGTAATTCTTGATATACGGTCTTCTGAAATAGTAGAAGCTTCTACTTGTTTTGCAATTGTACCTTCTGTTACATCACCAGTTGAAACTGTTTCATCTTTAACTGCTTTAGCACCTTCTGTAGTTACTTTTGTTAAGTCTTCTTCTTTTATTCCAGTAGTAACTTGGTCTCGTACTATAGGCTTTCCAGTCTCAGGGTCTATTCCTCCTACTTGTTCAGCATCTTTAAGTTTAGCACCTTCAGGCACTTCTCCTGTTGCAGC
>Ga0098048_1001490_pt1 | contig 10261 bp, 9 predicted proteins | sample 13_taG_FD_75052 | JGI IMG/M metagenome (GOLD analysis project Ga0098048, IMG submission 75052) | Marine viral communities from the Subarctic Pacific Ocean - 13_ETSP_OMZ_AT15268 metaG | ecosystem: Environmental > Aquatic > Marine > Oceanic | place: Pacific Ocean | collected 2015-01-16 | reverse complement strand
AGTACAACAAGAAATGCAAGAATCATTTGCTAGAGTATTAGGTTATGATGGACCTATGCAAGGATTCAATAGCTTTATACAGTCAGACCCTGCAGCTTCAGAAAAGTATAAGGGTATGTTAGCTATTGCTGAAAAGCAGAGAGAGATGGCTAAACAAAACATGATGAAACGCACCCAAGCACCTAAGCCACAGATGGCTCAAGGTGGTTACATGATGGATAGGTTTTCACAAAGTCAACAGCAAGAAACAGTTGGAGGATATGTACCACCACCTACACAATCTTTTAATGTGGGTGGGTTAACTACACTCCCAACGTCTACTCCTCCTGCCCAAGACTTCCAACCTGTAACTAAACCTGTATATGATACTAATCCATATTTAGCGGATGGTACTACTCCTAATCCTAATTATGGTAAAGATACAGGCACTACTACTACATCTGCTCCTAACATAGGAGAGATGGGTGCTCAGATGATAACAACACCCGGATTACCTACAGGCGGTGCGGTAGAAGCAGTTGGTGTAGATGCTGCAACTAATCAATTTTTGCAAACAGGTACAGGTGGTGTAACACCAAGTGCTGTTGCTGTACCTACTACGCTAGCTTCCACAGCCACAGCACAAGGACAGACTAAAACCACTCCTAGTGCAATAGAACCTGCTAAAGCAGAAACTTCGGTTAACACTGCATTACAGCAAACTCAAGCGGCTCAAGGTATTGTCGGTACTAATGCACAAGTAACTGCACAACAGCAGGTAGCTAGTTCCGTATCCGAATTAAATGCAGCACAGGGTATTGCCACACAAATGACTAACCCTGTACAGAGACAAGTACAATCTGGTGAATTAGTATCTCCTGTAGCTAACGCCGAAACAGCCTCTACATATGCGGAACAAATACAGGCAGCAACAGCTACTCCTACAGAAAAGGCAACAGTGCAAGGGCAACTTGCTAGTTTAACTGCTGACTTTGATGCAAGCAATCCTCCTGCGTGGGCAGCAGGTTCTTTACGTGCTGTACAAGCACAGATGGCACAAAGAGGTTTAGGTGCATCTTCAATGGCAGGGCAAGCTATGATTCAAGCGGCCTTAGAGTCAGCACTTCCAATAGCACAAGCGGATGCACAAATACAAGCACAGTTTGAAACACAAAACTTATCTAACAGACAGCAAAGGGCAATGCTTGCAGCTCAACAAAGAGCACAATTCATAGGTCAGGAATTTGACCAAGCATTTCAAGCAAGGGTACAAAACTCTGCACGTATAGGTGACATAGCTAATCAAAACTTTACTGCTGAACAAAACATAGCACTTGAGAATAGTAGAGCAGTCAATACTATGAACCTAAACAACTTGTCTAATAAGCAAGCACTAGTTATAGCAGAAGCATCAGCACTTGCTAATATGGATATGTCTAACTTAAACAATAGACAACAATCTGCTGTACAAAACGCACAGTCTTTTTTGCAAATGGATATGGCTAATCTATCCAATACACAGCAAGCTAATATGTTTAATGCACAGCAAAGAATACAATCTTTGTTTACAGACACAGCTGCTGAAAACGCCGCTAAACAATTTAATGCTACATCACAAAATCAAGTAGACCAATTCTTTGCACAGCTAGGGCAACAAGCTAATCAGTTTAATGCTACACAAGTTAATGCACAAGAACAGTTTAATGCAGGGCAAAACAATACAGTAGAAAGATTTAATGCTGAATTGAATAATGCACGTGACATATTTAATGCACAAAACCAACAAGTAATAGCACAGTCTAATGCTAATTGGAGAAGACAGATAGCTTCAGCAGATACTGTAGCTGTCAATCGTGCTAACGAACTTAATGCTCAAAGTATATTAGGTATAAGTAATCAAGCTTATAATAACCTATGGCAGTATTATGGCGATACTATGGAGTGGGCGTGGACATCAGCAGAGAATGAAAGAAGTCGTGTTGTTGATTTAGCTAAAGCACAATTAGCTGCTGATGCCGATGCTGATATACAGAAAATGAAGAATGATTATAACTCATCGGCTGCGTTTGGTGGTCTTATGACTAAGTTTATTGGAGGAGCACTAGGATTCTAATGATTACTAACCCTATGATTATGGCACTAAATGGTGTACCAACCATTGAAGAAGAGACAGAGGTAAAGAAAATACCATCTAAAGGATTACTTACTCGTACTATGGATTCAAAACAATCCGCAGGCAGTTCTCCTGATGATGTTAAAATGCGTGTAGCAAGATATGTACAAGATATACGTAACAAAAGAAAAGGTTTAAAAGATGCCTGAATTAAATGAAGTCGTACATGATGGTCCTGTAGCAGGTCAGTCTCTAACAGCAGAGTTTGGTGCTAGACCTTGGCAGAGTCCACCACAATATAATACACTAGAAGAAGCCTTAGAGTGGTATGTACCTAGACTAACAAACAAAGCATTTACTACAGAGCTATTTGATATAATAGAAATGGGAATACCATTAACTACTATAGCTAATAGTATGCAGTTGACAGCAGTTATGGAAGGTGTTCACTCGATTGATATAGGCATTTTAGTTACTCCTATTATAGTAGAGATGTTAGCCTATCTTGCAGACAGTCAAGATGTAGAATACAAAATAGGTAATGAAGAGCCTGAAGATGACGATACACCTAGTGAAGGTATGATAGCGGCGGCTCTGAACAAGTTAAAACAAGAAGAAGATAAACCTATTCCTGTCCCGGGAATAGATAATGAGGTTACTGAAGAAGAAGAGCCTAGTGGATTAATGGCAAGGAGAGCTTAATGGGATTTAGTTTAGCAGGATTTATTGGTGGTGCAGCAACTCAAGGTTTAAAAGACATTGAGGCAGAGGAGCTACGTGTTAAAAAATTCTATGAGAAAGAACTTGACAGGTCTGTTGCAGAGCAGAGAGAGATGCGTAAAGACAGGCGTAAGAAAGTAGAATCTCGTATGGAACAAATAACTATGCTTGAGTCTTTCTTTGGTGATGACCCACAGGCTAGAAACATGGCGGCTAAAGTAGTAGCAGGTGGCACAGCTAATGTTAATATGATATTAAACACTCTTCAAAAAGCTAGAGTTAATGGTGCAACAAAGGAAGATATGTTTAAGGCTATTCAGTATGTACCAGATAAAGATGCACCGAATCAATCTTTTGAAACAGCTAAAGACGCTGCTGAATCTATAACAGAAGTGATTAAGCCTATTGAGTTTGACTCTATATCTTCCGCAGCCTCAAAGCAAACTAAAGGTTTATTTGGTAGGCTTGTTAATAAAGATAAAATATTTAACACAATGGTTCAAGAATATAAAGACGTTGGTGGATTAAGAGATGAGCCTAATGATAAAGTTGTTCAAGCTCTAAAGGGAACACTAAAGGTAGACTTTACTCAACTACCGACAGAGGTTAAGTCATTAGACCAAAACTTAAATAGGGTAAGTGTAAGTATGTCTAAGCTAGATAAATCTAGTCCTACTTATCAGCAAGACTTTGACAAACTTAATAACGAAAAGAAACGTATCATAGGTATTATGAATGAAAAAGCTATTGCTTTAGAAGGTACACCTACGGATACTTCTGCTAGTATATCTGTACTAGGTACAAACTTAAACAGTGTTATATCAGATGCGGAAAAGTCAGTAGGATATGATAAAACTAAAAAGACAGCGATAGTAAATGGTCAACTAGTTGCGGTTGGGGATGCCCAAAAGGTACGTAATAAAGTTGTGGATAAGGCTAAGAAAGAATTTCTACTAACACTAGTAGATGGTGCAGGTCAACCCTTAAATAGTAAGGCTGCTTTTATAATAAGGTCAAGATTAAAAAATGAGTATGAAGAGTTAAAGGCTAGGTTAGAAGGTAAGGAAATAGAACCTACTGTAGATAAAAAGGAAAAGCTAACTAACCAAGAAGTAAAAGCGGCTCAAGACTTAGGTTCTCCTGAAGCTTATCTAAATGACCGTAGAAAAAAGGGATTGAATGATGCTGCTATTAAAGTAATATTAAAACAAGCATACCCTAATGCGGACATAGATAAATTATTAAAAGGATAGGTATCCGCTGTGAGCAATACTAACTTTGAGCTACTGAACAATCTGTATGCTGATGAGGATATAGATGAAGAGAATAATATTACCTCTCTGAATACCATCTATGGTGAATCTCAGATACCCGATGTTGAAGTAGAAGAGAAAGATGAAAACATTGAGTCCTTAAATAGTCTGTATGCTGAAGAAGAGGAGCAGACCATTGAGGATAAAAGACCTGCCGTTGAGCAACTAGAACTCCCGGAAGAATCAACTAAAACATTAACTGAATTTGCCAACGATGAAAAGTTTATAGAAGGCTTAAAGAAGTATGGTAAATCTAGATTTGGTGAGTCTGGTATTCCCCAAGAAGACGAGAGTAACGAAGACTACGTTAAACGTTTTATAACACACACAAGGCAACTTGAAACTAATTCTCTAGACTTAGGTGCTCAAGTAGCTTGGATGCGTGGTGCTTCAGAACAAGAGAAAGCTAACTTTGGTAGAGTATATCAAGAAATGGAAAGGCTTCCATCCTTCTACGAAGAAGGTGGTACTAGTGTATTAAGTGCAGTTAAAGACTATGGTCTTTCTGTATTTACTGACCCCTTAACTTACTTAGGTTTTGGTGTAGGTAAAGTTGTATCAGCAGGTGCTCAACAAGGAATCAAGAAACTTGTATTGGCAGGTGCAAAAGAAGCCGCTATAAAACAATCCAATAAACTACTAACTAAAGGTGGACTTAAGACAGGTCTTGCTGTAGGTGCTACTGAAGCAGGTGTAGGTGTGCTTCATAGCTTAGGTGGTCAAGAGATACGACAAGAAGCAGGAATGGAACTTAAAGGCGAAGATGGTAAGGTAGACTACGACTTAGGTGAAGCTGCTTTATTCGGTACTATCGGTGGTGTGCTAGGCTTTGGTGGTGGTGTAGGCATGAGTCGAAGTTTGTCTAAAGGAGTAGCCAAGAAAGAGATTGGAAAACAAGAAGCACTAGAAGCTGCTGAAGAGACTGTAGAAGAAACAGGTTTAGAATTATCTGAAGAAGCTATAGAAAATGTAAATAAACAAAACTTTAAATTTGATGTCAACGAAGGTTATAAAGTGTATGACAAGCTTAGTCCTGACTTCGATGTAGGTAAGTTAACTGACGTTAAAATAAAGAAGGATATACAGAATAGAGTTGGTCAAATTGGTGTACAGCTATTAGAAGAGATAGAACGACAGGGCAAATATAAAGACCTACCCAAAGAAATACTTAGCGAGAAACAGGTTACTAAGTTTGTAGGTAGACTACTTGTAGAGCAGGGTGATGTCATTGATGATGATGTATTGGATGCTGCTATAAGTCGTTCAGGTTTGTCTATGGAACAATTTACTCAAGCACTTAACGCAGGTCAGAACGAAGCAGGTAGTATACTTGGTGGGTTTGGTCAAGCGGGTAAGGTGTTTAAGAGATTAAAAGAACTAGACCCTGAGTTTGAAAAAAGATGGCAGAATCTTTATGGCTTAGAAAGTGAGACCCTAGGTTTTATGAACAAGGCTTATACTGTAATGCAGAAGCTAGACCGAAACCGTAGAGCATTAATGGTTACTCAGCTATCTACTACTATACGTAACGTAGCTACAGGTGGTATGCGTATGACTATGGAGATGGGTGCTAACGCTATTGAAACATCTTTATACCATTTAGGTAAAGCTACCTCTGCTGCTTTAAGAGGTGAGGGTAGTGTGCAAGGTATAAAGAATGGCTTAAAAGATATGGCGAAAGATGCCTTTGGTACTCTAGCTTTTATATCAGATTCAGGTCAGACAAAAGAAATAGCTGAAGCACTTCTCAAACATAATCCTAGATTATATAGACAGATAGACAGGTCTCTACAAGAGGTAGGTGCAGATAGTAGTGATGATTTATGGAGATTTTCCAAGTGGGCTAACAGCCTAAACATGGCTCAAGACAGGTTCTTTAGACGTGCTGTGTTTTCAGCTTCTGTTGATAAACAGATAAGAAGAACAGGACTTAAGGGATTAGGTGGTGAGGATGCCGCAGGTTTAGCCGAAGCTTTAGCTACAGGTAAGTCAGTTCCCGCTAGTGTCTTAAAACAAGCAACGGAAGATGCACTTTCTTTTACTTTCTCTCGGATGCCTAAAGCACAGAAGGGTAAGATAGGAGATAGTATTGCTCATTACTTTATAAAGTTTAATGAATCATTAGGTCCTATCCCCGGTCCTGTAGGTACAGCAGCATTTCCATTTGCTAGGTTTATGGCTAATGCCATGCAGTTTCAATTTAGTTATAGCCCATTGAGTATTCCTGCCGCAGCTTTTAACACTGTAGGCGGTGCAACTAAGTATATAAAGAAGGCTATCACAGGCAAGGGTGGTGAGGGTGCGGAAGCACAGATGAGATTAGCTAGGGAGCAGTTCTCTAAAGCCACTGTAGGTAGTGCTGCTCTAGTAGCCGCTATTAAGTATAGGATAGACAACCCTGATATAAAATGGTATGAAGGTGAAAAGGAAGATGGTAGGACTGTAGACCTCAGACCTTTCTTTCCTATCACTCCGTACTTAGCAGTAGCTGATGTTATTGTAAGACTAGGTCAAGGAAGAGAGATTGATACTAAGCAACTCATAGAAGGTTTAACAGGTGCTCAGTTTAGAGCAGGTGCTAGTTCATATATGATTGACTCCGCCTTTGAGTTCATGCGTGAAGATGGTAGTAATATACAACAAGAAAAACTAGGAGAGTTCTTTGGTGGATATGTAGGTGAAATCTTTGGTGGGTATGCCACACCCTTTAGAGTAGTTAAAGACATAGATGCAGCGTTTAACAAAGATGCGGCTACAGTTAGAGACTCTCGTCAGGTAGAGGGAAGTGGTGCATTAGAACGTGGGTTGAGTGCGGCTACAAACGCAATACAAAGAAACCTACCTTTCGTGGGTAAGGATTTACCCGCACTACAAAGTCCTACGCAAGAAGGTGATGTCATACAGCAAGACCCTTTAACAACACAGTTGACAGGTCAAAAAATGACAGCTAGAAGAACTGCTGTACAAAGAGAATTAATAAAGCATGGATATGAAGACTATCAGATTATCCCAACTACAGGCGATAAAGCAGCTGATGCCTACATTAAAAAGTATATGGGTAAGCTAGTAGCAGATAGTTTAGCCAATGAAATTGAATCGGATTATTACAAGGGTCTTTCAAGAGTTAAGCAAGAGGCTGCCATTAAAAATAAACTTTCTATGTATAGAGGCATTGCTAAAACATTAGGTGAAGCTGAAGCTATTCAAGAAAATACTAAAGCAGGTAAAAGATTTACTCCCTTTGATAGGGCACAATGGACACGAATGAGTAAGGTTGGTAGGAAGTTAGCAGACGAATACTATAAAAATAAATATGGTAAAACGGTTGCAGAGATGCAGAAAGACGAGCCTGAAACTAATCATTTCTATATAGGAAAAACAATAGGCAATAGTCTAAGTAGTGCTTACAGGTAAGACTACTGCCTACTAACGTTATCTATTATCGCCTGAACCTGATAATGTTCCACGTTCCTTTCTGCTATGTAACTTCTTCAAGTTTTCTTTCATAATCTCATTCAATGGAACACCTACCTCTTTAGCCATCATAGCACAATACCAAAGTACATCACCTATCTCTGATGCTATGGCAATCTTTTTTAGCTCATAGCCTTCCATATCTGCACCATCACGTATTAGTTTCTTTACCTTACCTGCTACTTCCCCTGCTTCACTCGTTAACCCTAGAGCTAAATACTCTAGGGCTTTGTCTTTAGGAAAGATGGCTGTTTGTCCTGCCTTCATTTCATAAAACTCGGCAGTCATTATCTCTGCTATAACGATTTTATCTTTCATGTATTTGTTCGCTTCTTCTTCTAGTTTCGACATTCTTTACCTTCTTAAGTTGTTGTGCATATGCAGAGTTATACCCACGTAACCATTCCCTTGCTTGCATAGTGTTTGGATTATATGGATTCTCTGTCATAATTATTTTAGCATCTCCATTTGTTTTCACATATTGCTTACCCTTGAAGGCATTAAACCCCCTATCAAACTGTATCCTCAAGGGAGCATCATACTTACTTAGATTTGGATTTCTCTTTCTCTTGATTCTCGATTGCATTTTCTTTACTCCTTTCAAAATATTTTATTAGTATGTTAATTCTTCCATCAAGATGCTCTAGTGCAGACATCTCTTTCTCAATAGTATCTATTACAGTTGCACGGTCTCTTGCACCAACGGGGTTGGTTAGCATAACCTCTACGTTAGCTATGTGTGCGTTCATCTGCCCTATCATCTTAGTTTTTATTGCGTTAATTATCATATCTCTCATGCTTCTGCTCCTTTAAATGCTTTTATAACATCAGATGAAAATAACTTTTGTAGATTAAGTAAGTACATTCTAGATGCTTTGTGGTCTCCACCTGAGACAGACTTCTTATAATCTAAGTTCTTTATTATCTTCTTTAAACTCTCTGTGTTAAATACCAATGTGCAAAAAGTATCTTCTCCTACACACAAATTATGAAACCAGTAGTCAGATTCAGTTGCATCTATTCCACTTGGTTTACCATAAGACTGATACTCAATGGCAATGTTACCTGTACGTTGCCACATATCTCTTTCACTTTTAACTTCTATCTTTTTGTTTTGTAACATGTCTGCTACAAGTTGCTCTCTCACTTGCCCATACTCTAGGTCAATATCAAACTTCTTTCTGTTCTCTTTACTTGGTGCTAGGTTATCCATTAGTGTCTCCTTTTCTTTTTGGTTTAGGTTTAAGGTGTAAAAATTCTCTAATGTGTAGTTTCCTACCCTTAAAGAACACGATTAAGTTTATAGTTGTGTTGATGGAAATGGCGATAAGTAACCACCATTGCCACCATAATAACTGTGCTGATTCTAACATTAATTAGATGTCAAGTCAACTACTTCACAGGCATCTGCTGTGCAAGCTAGTTCTCTACCACCTGATGTAGTGTCTTCCTTCTCATAGTCTGCTAATTTAGACCAATCAATTGACTCAGGCATCTCACTTGATAAGGCATAATACTTTGTTTCATCTATATCTTGGTAAGGTGCTTGAGCATACGTGTGGTCACTGAATGGTAAGAAAGATATACCTGATACTTCATCGAAGTTCTTATACACCCATGCTCCTACATCCATCCATTCATCTTCCTTGACAGATACAGTAACAGAAGGCTTGTGCTCACACCAATGTCTTTGGAACATGAGCCAATACTCTAGCTGTTCAATAGCTGACATCTGTGTTCTAGTGACTGCACCTGAAGGTGACTTCATTGGAAAGCTGAACACAGTAGTGCTATCAGGTTTCATGACACAAGGCTCGTGTGGTATACCACTCTCTTTCATAAACTGTGTCAATGGGTCTTTGTTATCCCCACGTACAGTTCTGATGTAGTAGTCATTGTGTCTAGCATGAATACCTGAAGCACTGTCAACTAATTGACTGACTGTACCACTAGGTTTTACACAAGTGATAGCAGTTGACTGTGGTATACCTAAGTCTTTAGCCATCTTCTTATTAGTTTCTACTGCCACTTCTCTTAGTATAGAGAGAACTTCTTCTGTCCATATATTATTATCTAGGATACCTGTTAGGGAAACTCCTAACAATCTCTCTTCTTCTGTATTATCCTTCCATATCTTACGTAAATATTTAAAGCTAGTAAGAGTAGATTGTAATGTACCTAATATAGTAGCCATACGTACTTTCTCTGTTAGAGACGCTAAGTCATCCGTAGCTCTACATACTACCTCAGTTAGGTTACAGAACTGATATGGTCTAAGTATGATTTCACTACAGGGATTGCAACCAAACTCGTGGTCAATCTCACGTCTACCATTCTCAGATGCCTTAACTTTGGCTGCTTGTCTGTTAAAGATACCACGTTCACCTGACTTAGATTCATATAATGATGTCCATTCTCGCATGAATGTACCCATCTCAGGCTTACCTTTAAATGCTACAGAGTTATTGGCTAATGCTCGTTGACCTTCATTCTCCCACCATTGACCTGACTTAGCATGTCTCATTTGGTCATCACCTAAGTTGGATAGTGATATAAGAGCAGACCTACGTACCCCACCTACAACTACAACCTCACCTATCTTGCACATAATATCATGGCACTCAATAGGAAATAGTCTTCTGCCTTTAGCACCCTTGAACTT
>Ga0098048_1001487_pt1 | contig 10270 bp, 15 predicted proteins | sample 13_taG_FD_75052 | JGI IMG/M metagenome (GOLD analysis project Ga0098048, IMG submission 75052) | Marine viral communities from the Subarctic Pacific Ocean - 13_ETSP_OMZ_AT15268 metaG | ecosystem: Environmental > Aquatic > Marine > Oceanic | place: Pacific Ocean | collected 2015-01-16 | reverse complement strand
TACTTGTCAATGGTATCTGCAGTTTACGCACCCGCAGGACTAGCGTTCGCGATGCTTGTTGATTGGTATGATGATGAAATACTAGAGAAGCCAAACAATCTGCCCCCAATCAGTCCATGGGCAGCTCTCCCCGTGCTTGGACCATTCATGGCTGCGCAGAACGATCCTAATTTTAGCATCTATTCAATAACATCCAGGCTGGCTAAGGCAGGTGTGCCTTATGGTATGGGTATAGACTTAGCGAATAGTGTGTTTTCCAAAGGCGACCCGTACGGATCCTCCAAGGAGTTCTCGCTCGATAGCAGAATCTTCGCATGGAGTATGCTTAAAAATGTGTACGATGCCATGGGCAACTGGATGCACCAAGGTGAGATAGATTACCAAAATGTAACTCGCCCGATCATGTACGGATTGGGAGGTAATTCAGTTATACAATTCATGGACGCAACCACCGCCATGTTTGATATAGACTCCACTGAGCGCAGAATGGCAGACTACATAGGCTCCAGGAATATTATAAAGAAGTATGCGTGGGGCATGGGGCTTGAGTTGCGTCCACCACAAAAAGGATACGGGCGACCAACTGCTACATCAATTAATGTTAGGCAGATGGAGAGAGCCGCTTACAACTTTGACACACTTGAGTTTCGTGAGGCCTACCAAGACGCACTTGAGGCGGCAAGGGAAGATGGTGAGCAGAACCCAGAGAAAGCAGTTAGGGATAGATTTAAGAGAAGGCTCATACTGTACAACATTACAGACGGGAAGATCACAGATGATCAACTTGAGAGAATGTTTGAGCTTATGGAGCCAGACGAAAGGGAGCTAATTCAAAGATACATGCGGGCTCATGAGCAGTATTTGCAGATGATTGAAATTCAAAAACCGATGACCAAAAAGGCTCAGGCGGCATCTATGTTCAGTCAGGGATATTTAGACGCACCAAAAACATATCAAAGAAAGGATCCAAGGTTATTTGCCTTGGGATACTACTAATGCCAATAAAACGAATACCCCTCGGTACTACTGAAATCATTGAGAAGAGTAGAAATGTACATTTCATAAAGCATCAATTTAAGTCTACAAAAGAAAAGGATGCCTTTTGGGTACTACTCAGCTTTGATAGACACCACGACAACCCCAAGTCTGACAATGTTATGGAGTTAAGACACCTCCGTCAGGCAAAGGAAAGGAATGCAGTAATCATAGATGGAGGGGACTTGTTTTGCGCAATGCAAGGCAAGTATGACCCAAGGTCTTATAAGGGCGACCTGAAGCCTGAGCATAAAGAAGGGGACTACCTGGATAAACTTGTGACAACTGCTGCAGACTTCTATGGCCCGTATGCCCATCTGTTTGCAGTTATGGCACCGGGCAACCATGAGACTGCCATATCCAAAAGGCATGAGACAAACCTTACCGAGCGTTTAGTTACAATGCTTAATGACAGGCATGGCTCAAAGATTCATGTCGGTGGATTCAGTGGGTGGGTTAAGTTTCAATTACTCCTTCACGGGGAAGCGAGATCGGTCAACCTTTGGTACCATCATGGGTACGGAGGGGATGCTCCCGTAACAAAAGGGGTCATTCAAACTAACCGGCAATCAGTATATCTCCCTGATGCTCACATTGTAGCTACGGGACACACTCATAATGAATGGCAGTTCCCTATTCCGCGTATAAGACTAACTAATAAAGGCAAAGTGTATCACGACGAGCAATTACACCTCAAGGTTCCTTCCTACAAGGAGGAGTATGTTGATGGGTATGGCGGATGGCACATTGAAAGGGGAGGGCCACCTAAACCTACGGGTGCAGTATGGCTAAAGATGACCCTAAGAAAGACCACCAAAGATAAGATAGATTTATGCGAGCCTATAATAGAAGCAATTAGAGCCAAGTAAGTCTTGCCAATGTGTTACACGAAATATTAAGTTACTATATGCACCGCCACATAATTATAAATCACGACCTAGGACTTCATCTTGTAATACATTCGGAGGAAGAGGATCTGGATTTAGTGGATGTGATTGATGAAATGATCGTTAAGCAACTTTGTGATGCCACAGAAGGGATACAGAAAACCTAACGCCAAGAAGCGGAGTGTTTATCAGCGCAAGTACAATAGTAAACCTGCGCAGGTAAAGAATAGGTCTAATCGTAACAAGGCTAGGCGTAAATTAAAATGCCCAGCCGGGAAAGATGTACATCATAGAGATGGTAATCCCAGGAATAACAAGCGATCCAATTTAACTTGTTCTGCTGTAAGAAAGAACAGAAGCAAAAATAGGCATAAGACTCGATGAGTGCATATGAATCACCGCAACGAAAATGTACTGTAGAGATAAAGTTACATATTCACAGATGGCAAAAGGAATCAGACCTTGAGCCTCAGGAGATTGTGGACGCGATAAATGATGCAGTTGAGGAGTACTTTGAATTAGAGAAAGAGGAGGAAGAGATTGAGTTCGATCCTGACATTGACCTGGGTACAGATGAAGAATGATTATAGCATCTACTCAGAGCAGTTTAAACGAGATGTAGCTCGTGCCCATAGGAAATTCTTCCTCAAAAGAGGAATGGATCCTGACAACTTACCTAGGCTTTGGGACCTTGGTGATCGTATATCTCAGTCGTCTTCGCAGAAGAGTGACCCACCCAAAGAGCGACCCCTTCCAAAGTCTCTCATTCTTGCCGACATCTTGAAACAAATGAATGTCTGAGGGAGTGGAAGGACTTGCCTTCTATTCCTAATCTAGCGAGCATTCTTCCATAGTATGTTGAAAGTGTTGCCCTGCGGGACACATCCTTATCTAGTTCGCATTGCTGGGGAAATACATAGGTTTTATTACTCACCTCTATATCAGCAAGTAGCTTAACCAATTCTCCTCCTCCCAATAGTTTATGGTCAAGAGGTAGGCATATCCGAGTATCAGTCTTCTTGGTATGCACAATTAAAGTTCTACTTTCAAAATCAATAGAGTCCCACTCAAGTCTAGCAATATCTGAGAGCCTCATCCCAGTCCACCACGCAAGAGCTGTAGCCTGCTTATTGAAATGCTCGGCATGTTTCATGATGTGATGAAACTCAAACTCAGTTATAGGCTTACGCTTTTTCTTCTCCTTTTTCTTGTGAGTGAGCTTACTTTTATCAACCGCCACCAACTTGCTAGGGTCGGTAAGTATGTAGCATTTTGCTACAGAAAACTGGAGGAGCGATTTGATGGCACTAAGCCTTTGCTCACGGGCTCCTAGCTTCACATCACCCGGCTCGTTAATGTATGCAGATATAGAAGACTCATTGATCTGATTGATGCTATTTATCTTCTGCCTGCTTGCGAAGGCTTGCAGTATAGCCTCCTGTGAAAATATTGTGTTCTCTGACTGAGCTAGGTTAGCTTTATAATCCTTCCACTCTGAGATAGCATCCTGCATTTTTACATCTCCACCAGATACAATACTAGCAATTGCTTCACGCTGTAACGCACCGATCTTTGCAGCAGATTCAATCTCTTCTATCTTTGCCTCCTTCACTAACAACTTAGCCTCGGACAAAGATTTTGTTCCTAGGCTTTTGGTCGTGTAACCACTAGCTGTTTTAAACCTGACGGCATAATTGCCTGATCTATTCTTAGCGATCTTCATTTAAGTACAATTTAAGGGGTTTACGATCACGGGGATCAATGTAGTGCATGTCTCTTAGCTTCTCCTCCTCTCTTCCGAAGTTTTGCAGGATCGCTAGGGTAACGAGCATATTTTTTTCGTCATTACCTAGTATAGTTATTGGTTGTTTATTTTTACCCTCAGCATACCAATTGATCTTCCTTTTCATGTGTTACCACTAACAAAGTGTAACACTATGTGTCAAATCATTTCACGATAGGGCAGGTTTTTGGTCATCATGCAGATTTGTTGCCCGCACTCGCATTATCCCTTCTTCCCCGTCCGAAGACACCTCCGATGCATTGCCCCAGAAAAAAGCCAATACATCACCATAATGAGGTAGAAATTGGAAGTCATAAGAACCCTATGTGAATGATATGTTACAAGAAATATCGTGTAACTACGCCACTAAATCAAGCGAAGTCTGTACAGAATTATGTACGATTTTGTTACCAAATTGTTCTGCTGATTTAATGCGATCCCGTCTTGTGCGCACTGCACCATTTAATCTATTTGTGAAGTCGTATGCGAAGGAGTCAGCTGAGTAGATGCGATCCTTGATCCGATCGGACTTAAGTCCAGTGGTCTTGTACCCAAACAGATGCACCTTCAAGTTATTAGTGTATGGTTCAAGTGCATCAAGGATCTGAGCTACAACTTCTGGGTGTGCGTTACGCTTGCAGGTTGAGCCTATTCCGATCCAACCCGGTATTGGCGTGTGCTTGCTAAACGAGTGGTTCCAGAGTCCTTGATGATTGCGCACTTCATTACCATACCTGTCGATCCAAGGTCTATTTATCGCCTCATCCCTAAGCATACGTCGATATAAGTGGAAGTGATCGACATAATCTTCCACATCCCAACCTTGCAACACAGGCATGACGGGAACCTTTAACCCCTGCTTGATTGCTTCATCCATAATCTTAATGTACCGCTCCACAGTTCTGCGTTGGTGTAGCTTAACTGATGCACGCTTACCCATGTTCTTGAGCATCCTAATTACATGAGGTTCACACATATAGTCCTGTGTGACAATGCAAGCAAGGTCACCGCAGTCCTGAAAGCGTACGGCAATGCGTACATATTCCTCGGGCGACATAATAAAGTCCCCGTACTTTGTGACCTGGGAGAATGCTCCCGAGTCCATCATCCAACGACCCGCACGGATAGGAGCCTTGCGTATTTGCAAGGCTCCATTGTTAATCCGTACCAAAGCGTTTGCCGAGATCATGGCATTCACTTTGTGGGCTCGCTGGAAGTCATCTGTTCCAACGAAGTATTCCTTCATGATGCCTGGTTCCAGTCGCACTTCGTACATTGCACGAAGTTGTTTTTGAGTAGCTCACCTGTCTCATTACAGAACACACCTTCGCCCTCGGCTGGTGCATTGCACACAGGGCAATCCATGGTGTATGTGTCAGTGTAACCACTTCTTGCTCCTGTCTTACTTTTAACAGGAGAGCCATGCGACACGAATAAGCTCTCAATTTCCTCCTTGGTTGCTGGCTTTGGCTTACTCATTCATCTGCCTCCAAGTTTTCTTGGTTAGTATCTTTCTCTACACTTATACACTCGGCACCCCATCCGGCTGCTCCCTCCATGCCTCTTCGCTTGAGAGCCTGAGGGTTAGTCTCCTCGCTTATGAATGTGTAAAAGAATCGTTCACCTGCCTCTATGCAGTGCGCTATATATCTTATTTTCATATTATTCTCCTTCTATTTCTGACTCGTGAATGAGTCCGTGTTTGGTGGGGCGGTAGCCCTGTGATTCTAAGTTGCTGAATAACCTCATCCAGCAATGACCGAAGAGTTTCTCGATCGTGCCAGGAAACTCACATAGCTTTAGAGCTAGGTACTTGCGCACCGACTCCTCGCATAGCTCGTCATTCATGACATCGTATGCTAACTGATATGGCGGTTGCCTATGCTCATTCCATGCTTCGCACTCAGTTACATCCTCTGGTAGGTCGTTAATAAGGTCGGGGCATATCTCCAATAGCTCCTCTTGGGTGCAGTGGGTGATGTAGCTCTCGACTAATGCTTTTAGCTCAGGGGTCATGATGCCATCCTTTCTATGTAGTCGTCATACCGATTGGCTGCGGCAGTTTCTTCTGCACACTCCTCCCAGTAGTCGGTTAGTTTATCTTGGTTGTTCTCAAAGTGAGAGACTAACTCTCGCCTCAATAGCTTTAGTATTTTCTCATCTGTTACCTCTTCATCATCAGGGTCGTGTGCCTCCGTGATGGTAACTTCGATGTCGATAGCCTGCGCAGAATAAGGCTGGGAATGCGGTCCCCCCTTGTCGCCAGGTTCATATGTGTAAGAGACTGAACCAGAGCAGAAGAAATCCTCCTTATTTAGTTCAACCACTTCTCCTTCAAACGTATAACTCATGTTACTTTTCCTTTCGTGTTACAATCAGTATTCATCTGATCTCATTACTGTTAATACACGCTTACAGCGTGCGGTGTTATTTCTCTCGGAAGCATCTACTCCGTAAGTATAACTTAGGTCGTAGTAGTCGATCTTCCAGATGTATGATACCCCATCTACTTCAACTCTCCCATAGTCATGTTCACCGTATGGGTCATTTGACTCAGACCAGTCATCGTAGTCTTTGACGGCATTGATTACATTGATCATGCCTTGTCCTGAGAGTGCCGTGATAGCTGATGTGCAGACTATTTTGCCAAGTGATGTGTCGCCCTTCTTGCGCAACTGATCATTTAGTTTAGCCACATTTACTTCGGATGCCAGATAGAATGCCATGATATTATCCTCCTAGTTGGTGACCTGTTAGACTGACCTTACTTCCGTCAGCTATACCACGAGAGTATGCAGATGCGTCCCGTGACACTCCTCCACCACGCCATGATCCTCCGAGGTCTTTGTTGGCTTTTGCGTCAACATCAGACTTGTAGTCGCTCAGCGTGGTGATTGCGTTCTGGTACAGGACTAGACCATTATTACCATCAACCTCGGACATCATTGCCTCAACCTCTAGTCGTGCCTCAGCCTCTTTCTTAGCCTGCTTGAGTCGCTCACCGATTGTAGCAACAGCACCTAGCTTGTAGCTATTGCCTTCCCTGACCCCATGGCAGTTGCGTACAGACATATCCTGCAACTGCGTTGCGATCCATGCGTACATTGTCTTGACCAGCTCATAGTCAACCTTTGAGCCACAGAACTTAACGCCCTTACCTGACCATATACCAATCCTGCCATAGTTGTTGTTGGCTAGATGCATACACAGGTTGACTGCCCATGGTTGAACGCGTTTATTTTGAAACAAGAACCCTTGCCACTCAGGTGCTTCCCTTGTGGGGGAGTCATCCTTCTCAATGAGCATCTCACCCTTGATGTTATGCTCTTCGATTAGTTCTTGTGCTTTCTGAGCCGCAGCCTCTGCTACATGCTCGTTAGTTGGATCCTCCGATAGACGGAGAAGTTTCTTTATTTTTTCTACTATTTTACTCATACGAGTACCTCCTTTTCGTTGTTGATTAATTGTGCTTCATGAAACTTAGCCAGCAGATCGGGCCATAGTTCCTCACACATGTATTCGCTTACTGAATGCACATCTTGGTCATTGAATATACCGAGATGGTCAGCAAATATCTCATTCGCATCCATGGGTACTGTGTCACGAGGGACACGCTCGCCATGAAGGCATATCTTTGCAGTATCTTCCTTACTACCAAGCTTGTCATACATAGCCTCCTCGATGGAGTTATTCATCAGTATGACATAGACCGTGACTGGTTTAGGACTATTGAGTCTGTAGACTCTACCAAGTGCTTGATTGAACACACCATACGACCACTCCAAGCTCGCAATGATCAGGTTGGAGCATTGATTGAATGAGTATGCTTGCGCACACTTGATACCCATAAGCATGACTTGTGTATCGCCAGCCTTGAACTGACTAGCCTCTGTAGCATGATGCTTGATGGTTGAGTCAATCCTGCTGTACGATACGCCTGCTTGGAAGAATCGCTTAGCTAGCTCATCACCCATGGTCGTACGGCAGTACACAATGACTACTTGTTCACCTCGCTCGATGCACTCAAGAGACTTCTCAAGTGTGGCAACGATTTTAGGAGTGAACTGCGTAGTTGGTACCCAGCCTGGATCAATGATGTTACCCTCACTGTCCTTGCGTTGCGTTGCGATCCGCAGCCAGTTGGCATGCTCACCATCCATTGGGGAAGCACAAGCGCCACGCAGGTAGTTGAGTTGAACACCTGCCTTCATCATGTGGTTCTCAGTTACTTGGATATTCTCCACATTCATGAAGTATGAGTACATCCTTGCCTGCTCCTCACCCATTGGTACGCGAGTCTCAATGATCTCACATGGAACCATGTCAGGGTTGCAGTCTTCCTTGGATATGAATGCCAAGGTAGGCTTGAGTAGCTTGAGCAACCTAGTGGGTTGACTGATGATCGGTGACGCTTTCGGGCTGTACCTCTTACCCTGGCTCATCTTTTTGTTCAGGTCATGCTCATGTGCTACGAAGAACTTATTGAAGTCCCGTATACCCTTGGTATCGTTATTGAACGGCCACCTTGGATTTTGCACATCACCCTTGTACCAACCGGGCACACACAACCAACCCATGAGGGGGAAGATATTGGCTACCTTGTTGGGTATTGGTGTGGCAGTCAGTGCAAACCTGTACTCAGGTTGCATGCGCAGGATACGCTTAGTGATGGTTGCGTCCCGATTGCACATCAAGTGTGCCTCATCTAGGATCATCATGTTCCATACGGATCCGATGTCAGTAGCAAGCGATGGCTTAGCGATACACTTGATGCCATTGCGCGTCTGACCAATGCCACCAGAATAACCATCGCATTGCCATACCACTCTACCGCTCGTGCCGTCGACTGGATGACCAATACCTGGGCAGTATTCTGCAACCGGTATCTTCATCAGCTTACGGAAGCATGTCTCCTGATCGTTGTCTCTCCTGTCGTCATTCCATGACCTTGGTATGTCCTCGATCGCACCTGTCTTGAAGAATGCGTGGTCGTATGTCACATACACACCAGTAGGCAGAACGCCGTGGTTCTTCTTGAGTATGCGATCGTAATCCTTGCGGGTGAACAGCTTGAACACATTTGAATCTGGGTCAAACTGCTCAAACTCCTTGAGCCACTGCGCAGCCTCCTCATTCTCTTGCCCCTTGACTGTACCCTTTGGTGCAACAAGTAGAGTACGCTCAGGGTTCTTGCATTGAATCACCGAGATAGCCATCAGCGACTTACCACATCCCGTGGACGCAGTAATCAAGGATGAGTTAGGGATGGCAACAGATGCGATGTACTTCTTCTGACGAGGATAGTACTCAAACCCGTACATCATTTCCATCATCTCAAGCGTATCCATGTTAGCCTTAAACTGCTCAGGCTCCTTCTGATCAATGGTCTTGACTACAGGTTTATCGAAGTATTCCCACAGCTTGATCTCGTCGATCTCATGGTCCTCGATCTTGTCAGAGAAGTGCTGACGGAATGTAATCTCAGTACCGGTATCGTCATGGAACTTGTAGGCAGAGTCCTTACCTCGTAGCTCGCAGTCGTGTATCTCACCATCCTGAAATGTACGATGAAACCGCTCAGTGTAATCAATCTCATCATGCCAGAACCGATACTTCCGACCCTTCGTGATGCGCACATGATCGTCATGGCAGTCAACTGAGGCGGTCAGGTTCTTGACATCATCAATGTATGCAACAAGCTCATACTCAGTGGGAGTAGTAATAGGTGGTGGAACTTTCGCACCCTCAACCAACGCTTGTTTGATTACATCCTTAGTCTCATCTGACATGATAACAGCAGGCTCATGGTAGATGTAGTGCAACCTATCGTAGTCAGCCTTCATAGTAGCTAACTGCATAGGAGTATTACCAGCTATACGATTAAGTGTAGCTTTAAGCTTCGCATATAATATACGATCTTGTTCATTGTCCCCATCGGGAATTAGTTTAGTGCTGGTTGCGAGGTTACCCTGCGTGGTCAACCAGACGTCTTGATGTGATGTATTCATGATAATGGATTTGTTATTCCTTTCTTTAGGTCTACAAATACACCTCGCTTCTCAAGGTACTCGCAGTGAAGCAGAGTCCATAGGAAGTCTAGCGCGTATGTAGCGATTATTTGGTTAATGAATAGGTCTTGTTCGCTGTACGGATCACCACAGGTGGGTGCTTCGTCAGTGTCCTCAACCATTAGTTCGGGGTTATCTTTATACGGATCAGTCAGCTCCCCTTCGTGCCGACCGATCAACACTTGCCCTGAGTACTTAGCATTACCGCAGTCAATTATGTAGGGATTACCATGCATAGTTGACTCAGCGATTTGCTTACGACTACGACCGGTGTCTACACACGATATGATAATATCTGCGTGCGACCAGGCGGGTGCGGGCTCCGCATGTGAGTGCCAGTTGTACCTGTAGTACATATTGATCCTGTCAATCAATGCGTGTGATTTATTTACACCCACCTCAGCTAGAGTAAACGCCTGCCTTCCGACATTGCGCGACTCAACCTTGTCAGGATCATAGGCATTGACATGGAACCCTTGCCCTCCGAGGTCTGTGAT
>Ga0098048_1001486_pt1 | contig 10270 bp, 27 predicted proteins | sample 13_taG_FD_75052 | JGI IMG/M metagenome (GOLD analysis project Ga0098048, IMG submission 75052) | Marine viral communities from the Subarctic Pacific Ocean - 13_ETSP_OMZ_AT15268 metaG | ecosystem: Environmental > Aquatic > Marine > Oceanic | place: Pacific Ocean | collected 2015-01-16 | reverse complement strand
CTCTCTACCTGTTCAGAAGTGTTCTACTTGTCCATCAGGCCCTCTCATCTCTAGTATCACATAAGGCACCTTGACGTTCATAGTCACCTTGCCTGCCCAATCACAAGCGTCTTCCCAATCCACAAAGTTCATCTTCTCTGTGATGGTTAACCCTTCTATGATTCCATCCAATCCGTACTTATCGAATTCTACTTGATATCCCATACCTAAGTATTCCTTCTTTAATGTTTCTAACATTGCAACACTATCCATTATGCACAAGCCCTCACTAGACGCATAAGGTCAGTATCCTTAAAGTCTCCTTTAGAACACCAGTTACGCATTGCAGAACACTCTGTCTGATCTTCTAGACAATTGTTCATCATAGGGCATGTATCACAAGGACACTCTCGTTTGTTCTCAGGCCCATAGTGCATCTCTTCATGGTTAATGTTAGAGCGCACACTAGAGTAGATACCCTGTCCAACACTCGTAGACAATTCAGCAATTAAATTAGATGTAGTCAAGTTCATATATCTCCTTATTCTCATACCTTACATAGCTTATTATACACATTGTCAAGAGAAAGTCAAGTACTTTTTTCATTTATTTTCAATTATTTTCAATTAAAATGTACTGATAACAATCAATGACCCTATCACTAGGAATGCCCCATAGAGAAAACCTAGTAAAAACAACCACTTAAGCAGTGAGAACATAAGGTTTATCCCACTGTCCAACATTGATATCGGTGTAGTGACTACGGTGAAAGTAATCACTCTGAATGTCATCCTCACAGAACCAATCAGAACCCTTCATGGCAGCAGTCAGTTCTTCATAGAAAGAAGCAATCTCAGTGTCACCAACTTCCTCAGCCCACTTAGATGCCCAACTCTCATTCACTTGAAGATAAGTCCCAACAGGGTAAGACTTCTGTTGATAGTTACGGTGAGCGTACATGTCGTTATGTTTCTGCGCTGAACCCAACAGGTCTAGCCGACCTTCCTTGATGTTAACCACCAGTGACATATGGTGACGGACTGCAATAGAACCCTTCATACCGTACTTCTTGAGGACTGCCTTGATGGCAGGGGCCAGTTGTTTCTTCTTCTCTTGTGATACATACGCCATAATCAATCTCCTTTTCTCATCTTATGTAGCCATTATACCTGTTATTAAAACAAATGTCAAGCAAATAATGCACTTTTTTTCAAAATAAATGCAAATAAATCGCTTGACAATGGCTTGGAGGTGTGGTATAATGGGTTATAAATGGAGGAAAAATGGGTAATTAACTGAAAAAATCTCTTGACTTTTCTGAGAGGCCGTGATATAATTTTTGGTCAGTCGGTCAATAACACCCTTTAATGCACTAAGCACAACACGTTACCCCATTTATTTTAACCTTTTTTTAATATGGGAAAATATGGGTATATTTGGGATATTGTGGGAAGTCTCTTCCGCAAGCGCAGAAAATCTATTTATTATCTCTTTTTAGAGGACTTACCAGATAGGTAATTAGGTATGGATTCTTCTTTATTATCCATATAGTCTTGTACTTTAGTCCATATCCAATAGAATGGCATCAGTACTACACTCATTACTCCTAGTGTGGTCAGTATAATCCCTAGTATAATGATAACACCGACTGTCTTTAGTTTATCCACTGACATAGGGCGTTCCGTCTGCTGTCTTTCCATACCAATTCTTTTGTTGAAATAGTTTCGCTTTGAGTTCTACGATGTCATTCGTCCTTGATTGGTCTAATGGTATCATACACGTTAATGCACGTTCTATTAGATCAATGTCTTTTACTGATAGGTTGAATGATGTGTTGGGTTTCATTTCGTTGTATTCCTTGAAAGCGTCTATGTCTTCTTGTGTTATCATTGTTTATAATACCTTGTATATAGTTCTTTCAGGCGTTCCTGTTCGGGGTGGTTGTGTATCCACTGTCCTGTACATGGGTCGAAGTGTGTTTTAAAGAAGTTGTCTATCTTGTCGTTACCTGTTGTTATTGTAACATCTACCTTCTTACATTCCTCGTCAAAGGTGCTGTCTGACATGATACTATCATTTTCAATCTCATAAGCGTATGCCGCTATTGAGAGTTTGATTCTTCTTTTGATTTCTTCTGACTTTTTATCCACATCTCACTCGCTAACCAATGGGTCACATCATCACAAGGGTCGTCTATACCGTCCCATTGTACTTTATCACTTGCCCTGTGTTCCATTTCTTCGCTTGTTCCTCTGCCTCTTCCTTGCTCGCAAAGAGTCTAGGTTTTCCTTCAGAACCTTGAGTGATTTGTCCATCAAGGGCGTATTCATCAACGTCTATCTGTACTCGTACAGCGTAGTATCCTGTCCAATCAGTAGTTTTGGTAGCCGGTGGGAATGACATAGGTTTCTCCATTATTGATCGCTTTAGCACTTGCCAAGGCAATTCGTTTATAAGATGTTTGTATGACAAGTCTACCCTTATAATACACGACATACTTTTCGCTGTCTATCTTATATACTACTGCCTCATTTACCATACTATTATAACACTATTGACGCCTATTTGTCAAGTACTTTTGTATTTATTGTGAATGCGTCTTAATTTGTACCTTGTCTGCACGTTCCATAGCATCTTCACTATTGTCCATAGTGGATAGGGTACGTTGTTGATCTCATAACAAGTCCGTCCCTTGACGAACAGCACAGTTCCTACCCACGAACCTTCGATATGTGTAAATCCAACGATACCCACTTCATACTACTTTCTATTGTCCAGTATGTCCTTCAATACTTCCGTAGTCGTATTGGTAAAGCAACGTGGTGCTACCGAATGAATAATAAGGGCAGGCACAAGCAACTGTAGTCGTACAGCAGTCTTGAGCGCAACACCCATATGTTCTAGTGCTGTCTCACCCTTCTCTTCTAAGTGAGCTTTGCATTGTTTACTAAACATGTGATTGATTCCTTTCGATCATCTCTGCACGTTCTACCTCGTACCAACGTCTGTCAATCTGAAAGAGTGTGACATGTAAGTCATTAATCTCTTTATCAGTCAACCTGTCGATACAAGGGTCGTGTTGTGGTTCTGGGTCGCCCAGTCTGTCACCGATACGATTATACAGTTCCTTTAGCAAGTCGCATGTCGCAAACTTGTCTAATGTCACAACAACCTGTACACCGATATTACTCAAAGTACTACTACCTCGCCCTCTGTCTCAATCCATACCTTTGCACCACATGATAGTGGTTTGTCTGGACTGTACACGACTTTACTGTCGCCCTTGATATGCACTTCATGTCCATACCTATTCTCTTTATACGTTTTGCATGTAATCACAGGTTCACGTTCACCTGTCTTTGCATTCTTCTTGATTATATGCTGATTGATATGTATCTTTGTCTTCATCGTCCAAAATACTCTATTCCACTGTCTGACTCGTACTGAGCGTAGAGTCGATTGATTTCATCCTTCACCAGAAGTTTTTCTTTCTTTGCTTTTATAACAGAAAACTCTGGGGCGTTCTCTGCTTCCAGAGCTTCTACTCTCTTATGTAGGTTCTGGTGTTTGCCTTCTAAATGTTTAATCTTCCGTTGGAATTCCATCGTAGTCCTTTCTAGCATATTGATTTAAGTCGTAATGTTTACAATGAGTTTCATGCATCTTCAATGAGTGTGAATCCAATAGATTAGCAAACCCATGTAAAGTTGTGTGAATATCGTCTGATGATTGTGTCCGTTGTCCGTCATACAACATGTCGGCGTAACTCTTGATTATATCGGCAAAGTGTCCGATTTCATTGATTTCCTGCTCGATGTCGAACCTGTCTGGTTTGAATAGTGCTGGCATGTAAATAACCTTTTAATTAATTAGATGTACTATAATACCATCCTATAACAAGAATGTCAATACAATTTTACAAAGTAACTTGATTGGTCGGTGTCTGAACTGGCGTATCGGAACAACGCAGTTGCAAGTTCATTTCTCTGAGGCCCACTACCACTCATCACTGCGTCTAGGAAGTTCATGCATAATATCTTACTGTTCTTGAAGTTGTCATCAGACTCCTCCAATAATGACATGAATTCTTGTTCGTTTAGTTTTGATTTAGATTGTGTCTGTCCACCCCAATGTCTAACATATGCATCATAGAGTTTCTTGTCATAGTTAAATGAAGCGCTCTTTGATTCAGTCAAGAACTGTGCTTCACTTGTCTTACTACCATATACACTTTTCTTGAATATCTTCTTTGTATAGAAGTCTACGTTACCGCCACCGATTTTACCACCAGCTGCAGATGCACCCTTTACCTCACCCTGCCATGACGTAGAACCACCAAATGTTCTGAATTGTACGTCTTGTCCAGATATCTTTACATAAATGTCTTGTGAGTTAAAGAAGTCTCCTGTTTTACCATAAGTGTACCCTTCCCACTTATATGTCTCTCTGCCTGCTTTCTGTGCTGGTGTAGAGAACTCTTGTAACTTTGCAGATGCATTTGCACCAATCTTCTTTAGTGATATGCCTAAGAGTTGAATGTTTCTCTTGTCTCCACCGCCACCAAGTCTAAGTACCTCTCCATTGAGTTGTCCCCAAGAGTCAGTAAATTTTGCTAGTGGTGTAGATGCTGATGAGAATGTAGATGCCCAGATATCGCCAGGATTCCACTTATCATGTGAGAAACTGCCCGGCGCTTGAGCATCACCAGATGCCTTGTCTTTCTTGTGACATTCTGCCTTTGCAGCGTATACTGCGTTCATAAATGATGAACCACGATGGAAATGCACCTTACCAGATGCAAACTTTAGTTCACTGTACATCTTGTTTGCAGTCTTTAAATATACGTCTGATGCAACCCAATCAGCAGGGCCTGATTTTAAGCACTGGTCTAGCGTCTTATCTGTATGTGCATATGCACCAGCTTGTTTGAGTTGTGCATCTGATACTGATTTGCATGGATGGGATGTTGCATAGTTGAATACATACGAACAGTAGTAACATTGCAATGACTCTGTTAGAGCGGTATCTGCCGCACCACCACCAGAACCAGAACCACCACCAAAGTCTGGGTCTTTGAATATCTTAGAGAACTTGACTGTGACTTCTTTTTTACCGTCTATATAAGTAAACTCTCGTGTCTTTTTATTGTAGTCTAATCCCTTAACCTTTTTGCCAGACTTACTTGTTCCAAGAACAAAGTCTTTCTTATCCTTGATTTTAAGTTCAAAAATCTTGTCCCTAGTTTCACCAGCATATGGCCCACTAGAAGCAGTTTTGTTGAAGTCTTTTAATTGTATCGCTGGCATGGCAAATCTCCTTACATGTATTTATATCACTATGTAAAGAAACTGTCAAGCGTTGCCACCCCATATTTGTCGGCAACTCTATTTACGTTACTCTTGTTGTGTTCTACACTATCACCTTTATGTTCATAAGGCATGGTGTCTGTGAGCGTGTAGGATAACTCGCCAGGACGTTTAATCTTCCATTGCAAGTCTTTATCCTTCGGATAATCTAGTGTCCATTCCATTGCAGAATGTTTTAATAACTTTCTAGATTTCTTGGTGATAGGATAAATGTACCTAAATTGTTTACCGAATACACGAGAGAACCCTAGTTCACCCATATGTGCGTCAGAAGGTCTGGGCCCATACTTGGTATCCATACGGTTCATTACCTTCTTCATCTTACGTTGAATGGTTCTGAAGTGTACCTTTTCGCCCTCATCTGTGACATATACGTCACTCCAAATAAACCCACCATATAGAAAGTTCGCCGCCTGATAGACGTAGCCAGGTTTGCCCACAATACCATCTGCCCATGTGTATAGAAACTTAACGTCTGGTGTGTTCTTCTTCATCCATGCAATTGTAGCACTCTGCATCTGTGACTCAGAGTTGCGTGGCATAGAATCATCCATACACATCTTACCTATCTCGTAGTAATCACATGTAGAAAGTTCTGGGAACATCTTCTTAATCGTACCCATAGGATTTGTACCCCAACCAAGCGTTAGGACACCTACCAATTCATCATCTTGGTAAGCGCCCAAATAGTGCTTGGTTAGTTTTGGCATCACTTGACTATAGTGACGTTCCTGTACGAATAGAGTAGCAACCCTATGGTCTACAGGTTTCATTACAATCATAGATATTCGACTGTCGTACAGGTGGTTGGATTATGATGGGTTGTCCCATCTGGAAAATACGTCAATGTCTCCGTTTCCTTACGAATACGTCTTTCCCCATCTATAATCTCTTCAAAATATTCTATTTTTTCTGCCTTGACAATACGGCGTTTGAAATCACTCACTCTGGTTCTCCTTAATTATTTCTTCACATTCACCAATTAGACTGTATTGAACATTACTGATAACTTCCCACATCTCTTCATGGAAAGTATCTTCTGCCTCTTGGTCAACCCATTCTCCATCAACATAAGACTCTTCAGTCAATTGTTCTGAGTCATTGATAACAAGATCAATGGTTTCCTCATAGTCATATTCAATACCATCAAACATCTCTTCACCTTCATAGATATCTGCACCAAAGAAGTTTGGCCCTTCATCCTCATATGTGATAGATGTAATGATTTTGGGGTCATACTCTACCAGAATACCTAGTAGTTTCTCCAACCCCTGTTGTGGTGAAGCCCATGCAGCCTCGCCAGTGAAGTACACATCAGTCGCTTCGGCAGAGTAATCCTCAAAATAACACCACTTTGGGCCGATGTTTGCAGTAGTCCACTCGTACTTTTCTGTCTCTTCATATGTCAAGTCGCCCTCAACAAAGATATCAGAGAACCATTTGTGTGACGATTCTTCACGAATACGTCCAAACATCTCTTTCAGTTTCATTCGTGCATCATCATTAATCTGATGAAATGCAACTGCAAAATGTACATGATTAGCCATCTTGTTGATTCTCCTCTGCCCATTGTTCGTACATGGTACGCAATACAGTGCCGACATATCCTTCGTAACACTCTTCACTCTCAGCATAGTTGTACATTTCTACTGCTTGGTCTTCTGTCAACTCACTGATAAACTCAACACCAAAATATTCACACACATCTGTCGCTGCCCAATCGTATGCAAGTGCTTCGATTTGGTCAGACAGTTTGTGCATCTTTCTCACTTCAAACGCCATAATTATATCTCCTTTTATGTTCGAATTATAGTCCCAAAATTCCAAATAGATTGAACCAACCCATTGATGTTCCGATTGCAATAGGTGTACCAATCATCATTAGAGCGATAATTAAGAATGCCAAAATAGCACCCTTGTTATCGCCTGCTTCATTATGGTTACTCATGTTCACCACCTTTGCCTCTACCAAATCCACCAAAGAATTGTGGACGGCGTTTAGCAGTTTCAAAAGTACCAACAGTGATTGCTATTGCTCCAATCAATAGAGTGTGAAGTGTCATACTAAACACCCCCATGTACATGCTACCAACCATGATACCAAATACGATACACCACATCCACGCTAAAACTTGCATAATCATGTGTCGTGTACTAAAGTCTGGAATTGAGCTCAATGGATTCTTTTCGTGATCCATCACTACATTCCAGCTGTTGTAAATAAATTCTCTCATTGATATTACCTTTCTGAATATTATCTTTGTAGGGTAGTGTGCATCAACATCATCACGAAATTCTATAGCATCGTGTACATCATAGAATTTTTGGGATATTTTTTTACCCTTCCACCATGCAGTTACTTTATACATCACTTACCTTCTTTTGCCCGTGTCTGGGTCATTTGCTTCTTGTGTGGATAGAACTTGTAGTCCACCCTTATTATATGCCTGTCCAATGACAACACTGCCATTATATGTTGGACGTTCCTTTTTTAAGGCATTACCGATACCATCACCCACTGAAGGGATCTTGGCAGAGGGACAGGGAGTTGAACCCCGACTTACAGTTTTGGAGACTGTCGTGCTACCGTAACACTTTCCCCCTGTAGGTTTCTTAGACTTACCCTGTACATAATCAATATACTCATCCAGTGTGTATACTGGACACCGTATAGACTTCAGAAACTTGTTGTGTTTACGCCAAGCGTCTTCGTACTTTGCTGGGTTAATCTTTTTCTTTTTCTTTCGTTTGTTGCTCAGACTGTTGTAGTAGACTGGCATTAGGTGCATGCCGCTCATTATATATCGCCTCCATCAAAGCTTCCATAGAAACATTATCTATAGATTCACCAAATTGTTCTGCTAACTGACTAATGGACAGTTTGTTTTGCTTTTCTTGATAACTCAAGATAAACTCCCTTCCAATAGTTCTGGCCCCAAACAGAGCCAGAGTCAACGCATCTTGAATACGCCTCATCGGCGTTATCCATTAGCCTAAGATAATCCATCAGTGAGTATTGTTTCTGCAATTTCAACTGCTTCAAAACTGTGTCCTCCAATATGCCATTCATATTCCTCAGTAGGAATACAACCTGTCTTCCAATTATATATGGTGAAGACATTGTTATCGGCATCTTCCTCATCATCAGCCCAAGACGATAACGTCCTCGCTTCAACTGCCCACTCAGCATTCACCTTTTCATAAGGGTCTGCATCTGTGTAGGTTGGTTTACCAAACACTTCACAAAGGCGTAGGTATGTTGTCTTGATTGTACCCTGTAAAGAAGTACCGTTAACATTAACAGAATCATCTGCATCAAAATTAAGAACATTCGCCATAATTACCTTTCTCCATTATTATCAATATAAAGCATTATACCACCTATTGCGGTCGTTGTCAACCCCAAAAAGATTAATAATGCCATTTCACTTAAAGTATTTGCATTCTCTATGCACTTACCATCACAATCATTTGCACTTCCAGCAATCATCATAAAACCAATCATCACTAGAATACCACCAAAAACACTTACCATAAAGCAACTCCATTATCTGCGGCTCCTTGCATCTCAGCAATCTCTGCCATTTGATTCCAGAACATCTCTTTTGCACTCACAAAGTCAATCTCTCCACCTTCATTTTGAACAGTGAATTGGATGTCGGGTTCAGCACCGTAACAAACACGCTTGTCGAGAACAGTCTGTCCATTGACAGTTTTTTGATCCCAAACCCAGTTCATAAATTCTTTAAATTCCATAATCACTCCTTATTTCTCAATCTTACATATACATTATACATGTTATTAGAACAAATGTCAAGCACTTTCTGCAATTTTTTTCATCTTTTTTTCGAATAAAGCACGTATTTCTGTGGTATTTCTGTTATAAGGAGATACATCTAAACTTCCCACATATTCGTACATATGGTAAACGATGGTGCTGTCATCATAGGTTTGGTCTTTGACATACTTGTATATCTCCCAATCCCACTTACGACAATCACCATCGTCATGTACTGTCAATCCAAGTTCATAACCGTGAGCCTCCATAATAGGCTCCCAATCTCTGTACTTAGCTAAGAGCATATTTGAGTTCCTCAAACAAGTACTCAACTAAATCATCTTCATTCGCTTGATATCTGATACCGATACCACCAGCTTCATTCCATCTCTTAATGTTAGATGGTTTATCATCTACTAAGATGTTTGGAGTACCGTCAATCTTATCGACTGCAAAGTTTTCTTTCTGTCCTGTGAATATCAACTTATTCACCTCAGGCAAGAACTGTTTCTCTGTCAACCATACTCTTTTCCAGTATGCAGAGTTGTCCCTGTCACCCCTGAGAGGTGAAGAACAAATACCCCAATCACCAGTTGACTTAGCAAAATCTACCAATTCTTGAGATGTTTCGAAAACATCCAGTGTGTTAAAGAAGTCAGTTCCAGCAAGAGCTTGGATTGATTTCTCTTTGTCTTGGATTTGTTTCCAATGTCTAACATTGTAAAACTGTTCCAAACCCTTAAAGAAGTCTGCAAGGACTCCATCCATATCTAAATATACTGTCATTGGCATTGTACCTTTACCGTAAATGAACCGTCACCATTGTAAATCCTAGCAGGCCAACATTTTGGTTCGTGATTTTTTGCACCTAGAAAAGACGTTTCGATATGTACCGTTTCCGTTATAATATCTTGCGTCTGGAATTGTGACTGAATAACATGCTGTTGTACAGTCTCTTCATTAGCACCTTGAGCATTCATAAGTGCGATTACTACGAGTAGTTCTTTCATTATTTTTCCTCTCTTATTAAAATTTTACCTTGGTCGAGTTTATCAAATACGATGTCCATCGCTTGAATAATCCAACCCTGTTTCTTTTCTACAGCAGACTCATAGTCTTTCTGCAATTGTGTCAATTCTGACATTGT